>Ga0208794_1000498_pt1 | contig 25121 bp, 32 predicted proteins | sample 32_taG_FD_184106 | JGI IMG/M metagenome (GOLD analysis project Ga0208794, IMG submission 184106) | Marine viral communities from the Gulf of Mexico - 32_GoM_OMZ_CsCl metaG (SPAdes) (version 2) | ecosystem: Environmental > Aquatic > Marine > Oceanic | place: Atlantic Ocean: Gulf of Mexico... | reverse complement strand
ATCGATGTCGGAGATAACAAAGAACTGACCAGGGCTGTTGATGTATTCGAGGGTAATTAATCCGTTGGCGTTAGGAGTGGTGCTAGGTCCAACGGTGTAGCGACCTGAGCCATCTAACGAAACAGCGGTGAGACTACCTGGATCCGGCGTGGTTGCCCCGAGGTCGACGTTGGAGATTGATTCTGTGAACGGATCAGTGACTGTTAAAGAACCCTGCCGCACTGACAGTGTTACTGTCGCGTCAGTGCTTGAGTCTTTAATTTTGACTGTGCTGAACGTCAGATCGTCAGGAGCGACGTTGATTAGTTCACCGCTAGGTACGTCTGTTAGATAAATACCTGAGCCTGCAAAGAGAGGAGTTCCTCCTCCGCCACCACCAACAGCGTTGATGATTGTGTAATCACCGCTCGTGGTTACGAAGATACCAGAACCACCAACGATATTTTCTGCGCTTGCTGTTCCTGAAGGGATCAGAATACCTGCATCGGCTGCAGATTGAATAATCCCACTGAGGGTCATCTTCCGAGGCTGACCGTCTGCCTCGATGATGTTGGGGTCAATAACAGCAAAGACCGAGTTTGCTGGACACGACGCGAACCCTTGTAGTTCGTTGGTCTTAATAATCTGACGACCCCATTCGCGTGCCGTGTCTAAATCGCGCTTACCAGCCATGAGGACGAATTAATAAACCGCTTTACTTATTAGTCTAAAATAAAGTCAAGAAACTATCTGTATGAAGTAGACCCATGGCGGAGTTTGTAAAAGACCTGTCCCTTGGTTGGGTGCTCGCAAGCGGCGTGGCGGATGATAACCAGAGATCAAACTCTGTTCACTTTGATCAACGTCGTGTCGATCAAGGGTCTGGGATAATAATCCCTGGCGAGGGTGCTAATGCACGTTTCTATGCTGCAGACGGTAATTTTCCCATTTCTGATATCTGGGAGCTGCAAGTATTAGATAGTGGGACTTTAAGAGTACAGACTCCATACCATATGCAGGCTGGAAAGACTCGGATTTTTGACGAGACAGGTACTGAGGTCTTGTCTCATCAGCCGTCCAAGTTCAGCAGACGCGACGTAAGTGAGACTGCCGTTGCTCTTAACGGTTCTGGTATCTATTACATGTATCAAGAACTTAAAGGTCGCAGATCCTGTGAGTATCGGACTCTTGTTCAAATAGACGACTCAACTCTCGGTGATGGTGCTGAGGATATCAATTTAGATGAGCTGCGCCGCGCTGCTGAAATTCTTTCTAGCCAAGGAAATCACTTCTATCGTCTCGCCCTTGGAGGCGGTGAAGTCCTGCAGATTATCGACAATGACGGTGTTTTCAACAACTTCAATGAGTTTGACGCTGCGACCATCGCAGGTGGTGGTGAAGTAGCCGTTGCTGATCCTCTGGGTACCGCTGCGTACTATTACGACAACTCAGGAGAAAACTCTGAGAAAATTAACTGGTACTATTACGCAGCTCCTGGAGCACCCTTTACTCCCACTCCTGAATACACCTACGGAGAGGTCACTCAACACGCGTGGTTAGTCCGTGCGGACGGGACTGAAGGTCCTTACTTAACTACTTATTCCAAACGTCAGTTCGACGGGTTTGATGGTGGTTCTTGGTACCGCAGTCGTTGGAACTGGTCACTGACTCCTGGTTATCCAGTTGGCGAGTGGATTCTCGCTTATCGCGGAACTGAACCCGACGCTTCAGTGCTCCCTGGAGTAACTCGTTGGCCGCTGCAATTCGATCAGTTCAGTAGTGCTGGTCCTCAGGGAGATGACGAAGGAGTTCTTTACCAGGTAATTAGCACCAATAGTGCAGCCGCTGCTGGCGACGTTTCTGCTGCCCACGCAGTTGTTGAAATTCAAAGAGGCGGAGAAAGTGAGTACTACACCTTCCTGCGGACTGTAGGGTGATCGCTCCTAATTGATCTACACTTAAGAGAAGAAACTGTTACTCAGAAGTTCTCATCGTGGCTGAGTTTGATTTTAACCGAGAGTTAGGTGTCAACCCTGCGGGCATCACTCGCTTCGGTCAGATTCGTACTGAAGACGGTGACAACGTTACTGTCGATAGTTTCGAAACTTTCGAAGGTGATGGTTCTATAGCTCTTTCCGATGTTTTTAATCTGACTTACGGAAGCACCGGTACAGCCACGTTTATTCTCCACCCTGAGTACTTCGGTGTTAGTGGTTATATCGTTTTCAACAGCGCAGGCGACATCGTCGTGGAAGCAGACATTTTCAAGATGACTCGTCGAAAGCCTATCGAAGCGACTCTGGCAGTTACTGCTGGTGATACTGCCACCTTGTACATCAAACGCACAGACAGAAGTGCAACTGAGTATCGTCTTACAGTCGCTGTGGCTTGATAAGACAGCTGTTTCAGATTACGCACGCACGTTGTTGTTTCAGGTATATCTAGCCAAAATTAAGGTGTCTCACAGACGCCATGACTCGCATTTCTACTTCTGGTCTTGAGTTGATCAAGAAGTTCGAAGGTCTTCGCCTTCGTGCTTATGTAGATGCCGTAGGCGTCCTCACCATCGGCTACGGACATACTGGAGATGTGACGACAGGACAGCAAATTACAGAAGATGAGGCTGAGCAATTACTTAAGAAAGATGTGTCTCAATTTGAGTCTGCTGTAAATAAGTACACAACAGTAAAACTCAACCAGAACGAGTTCGATGCTCTCGTTTCGTTCACCTATAACGTTGGCGCTGGTGCCTATAAAGATTCAACTTTGCTTCGGAAGTTAAATTCGGGTGTTGATCGGGCAGAAGTAGCAGACGAGTTTGATCGCTGGGTCAAAGGCGGCAACGGTGAATCTCTTCCGGGTCTAGTTCGGCGGAGAGCTGAAGAGAAAAAATTGTTTTTAACTAAGCCTGATCGCCACCCGATGCTTGGTCGCTCGATCCTTGCGAAGCAAGATACCTGGCTGAAGACAAGACCAGCTGACTCTTCGACACTGCTTCCTGAAGAAAAGCTCTTCGTTCCTAAAGGCAGCGCGTGGGAATGGGATCAGATAATTATGTATTCCAACCAGATTCACTACGAGGTAAAGCTTTGCGCTCAGCCTGGTAAGAGCTGGTATTTCTACAGCCCTCATTGGAAAATCATTAACGATGTTCCGGAAGGGACCACGACTCGACCTAAAGGCGGTGACTTCAAGCTAGATGTTCCTTATTACTCTCAACGAGATAACTACCGCGACGCGAATAGGACTTGCTTCAGCTCATCTTGTGCGATGCTTCTGTCGGCACTGAAGCCAGAAGCCATCAGCAATGACGACGATTACATTCATACTGTTTTCGAAATAGGTGACACTACAGAAGCTTGGGTGCAATGCCGTGCCTTAGAGCAGTACGGCGTACATGCTGAGTTTCGTCAGGACGGTGGCTGGGAAGATATCGAAGAGCTGCTTCGCAAGGGTATTCCCGTACCCATGGGCATCCTCCATCACGGTGGTGTCGACAACCCAACAGGAGGTGGGCACTGGATTTTGGCGGTTGGGTTGTCCGGGGATCTTTCCAAAGTCGTAGTTCACGATCCGTTTGGGGATCTTGACCTTGTTACAGGTAGATATCTTTCAGATAACGGTAAGTATTTAAATTATTCCAAAAAGAACCTTGGACCCCGCTGGATGGTTGAGAAGGGCTACAGTTCTGGATGGTATATCCGCACCAAAAGTGAACACTGATTATCTCAAAGGTTGGAAACCTGAAGCAGAGAACAATAAAGCTGTGTTTATGGACTATTTGTACAAGGCTTCTGGTCGTTCAAACGGTCTGTACACAGGCTTGTGGGCGGACTTCTGCGCTTCAGCAGGTGAGAAGATTCGCCAAGAGTTTTTCGACGGATGTAAAACCTGTAAAGTAGGTAAATAAAGAACTTGATCCGTGTCTAGAAATTATCGAAAAGAATATGATGATTACCACGGCACGGATCGTCAAAAGAAACGTAGGGCGGCTCGCAACAAGTCTCGTCGTTACATGGAACGAAAGGGTCGAGTTCGTAAGGGCGATGGTAAGGATGTGCACCACAAAGACCACAACCCGGAGAACGGGAGCCCTAAGAATCTTTCAGTGATGGATGACAACGCGAACATGAAGATTCAACCCAAACGCAGTTAAACTAAGACCATGGAAGAATTTACTCCCCTTCAGAAACCTGGCGGTTTAGGTCCTCTTGGTGAACTCAGGCCCCTGGGTATGCCTACGACCAACCCCTCGCTCTACACAAACACGGATGCAGTTATCCGTGAGCGTCAGCGCGTGGTGAACGATAACGTGAACCGGGTGTTTGCTCAGTACAACATCGATCACGGTAGTTACGTTCGTGCCCCAGTCTCCCCCGTGGAGTACGGCATCGGTAACGTGAAAACTTCTCACGCTACTCAAGCACCTGCTGGTTATAACCACAAACTTCCCCCGCTTCCTTTGAAGCCGGACGACATGGAAGTTGGTCAGTACATGTTCGAAGAAGCCAATTTGGTGGATCCGACGATGCGTCTCAACGTCGGCGCACTGTCGATGATTCCTCAGCAGAACTTCTATAACCAGAAGACTCTGGATTCCCAGATGCCTCTTCATGATTATCGGATGGCTGACAACCTTTCGTTGCAAGAGCAAGTCTTAACTGGAGGGCAAACCGATGGGGATGCGTAACGAACAGATGAGCAACATGCGTATGGCCGGGATGGCTTTAGGTATGGGTCCGGCGGATATGCAGCGTGCTGTTTCAAATCCGTCTGAGATTACTAAGCGTCTCCGTTATCAAGAGGCGTTCCCTCAAAGCTGAACTAACATGTCGGGATCCGCGTGGGTTCCGTGCATACCGTAAAGCTGGATTGGATAACAGAAGAACCTGAGAAAGTTATCGCACGCCATGCGAGAGTTTCGACTGCCAATCCAGATCGAGCAGAGTACGAGCGCTTACTTAAATTCTGCATTAAGCACGGTCACTGGTCAGTTTTCGAGCAGGCGAATGCGTCGTTCGAGATCATCACTACTCGCGCAATCAGTCCTCAAATACTGAGGCACAGAACATTTACATTTCAGGAACTGAGTCAACGCTACGCCAATCCTTGGGAGGTCATGTCTTGTGACCCTGAGGAAGCTTGTAACTTTGAGCTGCGTAAGCAAGCAGAAAAGAATCGACAGTCGAGTGCAGAATCTCTTGACCCTGGACTGGAGGCTAGGTTTCGCGACAAGTTAGTGAAGCTCGACGCACAGACTTACGATCTTTATCACGAGATGGTAGAAGCCGGTGTGGCACGCGAGTGTGCGAGAAATATGCTTCCCCTTTACACGCCTACCAAACTCCATATGAATGGAACTATTCGCTCATGGGCGCATTTCGTTGGTCTTCGAGGACGAGAAGAGACTCAAAAAGAACACCGTCAAATCGCTCTTGAGATCGGAATGATCCTCGCTATTGAGTTGCCCGTGGTGACTAAGGCTCTTGCTCTGGCTTCTGAGACAGATCACAGCCTTCTGGGTTGGCGATCAGTTCTTCCTCAAGCCACAGGTCTAGACTAGTTTCCTGTTCGATAAAGCTGCTGAAGTTAGCAATCGCCTGATCGAGAAGCTCTTTCTCTTCGGGCGTGAGTTCTTCGATCTTGTCTTCCTTGTTTTCTTCAGACATCGTCGTATCCCTCTAAGTAAGCCTGTCTGGCTCTTTCAGCGATCTTAGCCGAGAGTGCTTTAATTTTTTCGTCTATTAGGTGGCTACTGGAGACGAAGCAGTGTTCTTCAAAACCATCTGCTTCGACTCTCACTTCATACATATTTCCGTCTTCCGTTAGTTCGAACGAAGATCTCACTCCATTCCCCATAAATCTTCGTTAGTCCTTTCAACAGTCTGCCGAGGCGCTGTGGCTTGTGCCATTTGCGCTACACGAATTAATTGTTGAGCTTCTTCGAGCTGCTTAGACAGAGTCAAGGCAGCTTGGTTTGACTTCTGGACCTCTGCTTTTGCCCAGTTCTGAGCGTCGCTCGAAAGCTTGTTAAGGATGTTTTGAGCGTGCGGGAAGTTATACACCGCATCGTCTGTGTTGTCCAAGCGCTTACCGCCGGTCTCCTCAGCAAGAGCGTCGAGGTAGGTCTCAGCTAACTCGGAATCAATGTCAGCTCCAAGGGAAAGCGACGTGGCAGTGACCAGTCCCTGGTTGGTTTCGTACAGAACTTTAAAAGCACCTGACACACGACCTGAGATTGAAAGTCCCTCTTCCTCTTCGTACCGTTTTTTCTCAATGACAGAAGCCCCGGCTAGTGCTCCACCGGTAAAAGAAAGAGGAGCACCAATAAACTGAGGATTAACAAAGCCCACCACGACACTTGAAATGCCTCCGACAGCTAGAGATGCAGTGTAGAAGTTAAGAAACTTGGTCATGTTTTTGGAAAGCAGTTTCCCAGGAAGAAAAGTCGGGGTCCTGTGCAAACTCCGCCGGGTTGGGAAGTCTGTCAGGTCCATGCGAAGCGCGGTCCGAGCTTAAGTCATATGGTTTGAGGCGTAAACCTTTTATTGCAGGCACACCGTTAATTAATGTTTTAGAACAGTTTGGAAGTTTCAAGATGTTGTTTAGTGCTTCCATAGTCCTGTCGACGAACTTAGGTTTTGATGCTGCTCTGAACCCACAAGCTTTGCAGTAGTTCGAGTAGCTAGCAAAGAGTTCGCTGTAGGCATTCTTGTGGAACATACCCTTCTCTGCTTCGTCAGTGCTTGGTTTAGCAGCTCCGCGACCGATCGGTGTTACGTGATTGGGTGCGTATAGGGTGCACTCAACCAACCAAGACACGAACTGATTGTTAAAGATCAGAGCATCGATGTTGGTTTTGTTCAACGAGGGGACGTGTTTGACAGGGTTAGCCAGAACGTCACGCATCTCTTGAAAGCTCATATCAAGAGCCCAGCTGACAATGCCAGGCATCTCAGGAACGAGAACACCTTCGAGCCTGTCGTCGTAGACATCGAGGAGCTGTCTCCTCTTACTAGGAGGAACAACTTTATCCATGATGATCGTGAGTCGTCGACGCTCAAGACCACTCGTGGCGTCGTTCGAACTGATGTGTTCGTTTGATGCGATGCAGACGAGACACTCAGGCTTGAAGCTAATGATCTCCTTGCCATACTTACGTTCTGCGCGAAGCGTGTCAGAAGCAGACGTGAGTTTCTTCAACACGTCCATGCGTTTGTTGTAGTTCGATTCGTCTGTCAGAAGGAGAAGCCGTTTACCAATGAGGTTGTATGACTCGAACTTGTTCATTTCGATGAGTTCCAAGCTCGACGTGTGGGTGCTGTGGAACCCAGCCAAAGCAATCATCAACTGCTGCATGGTTGACTTACCGGTACCACCAGGACCAACCAGGTGAAGGAATCGCTCACCAGAGGTGTAGCCGGTTAGGAGAGCCCGAGAGAAAGCTTGGATAAGTTTCTCCTGTCCGGGTCGAAGGCTGTCTTTTAACCACTGCAAGAACTGAGGGCATTTAGCCGTGGGATCCCAGTCGTAGAAAAGGCGGCTGCGGAAATAAAGATCCTTATTGGTACCTTCTTCGAACTCAAACGATTCGCTGTTAAGAGCACCGTTAGCGAAGGGAATGTAGCCTCTCCCTTTTTTGAAGATGCTCGTCCGACCACCCTCAAGAGACTTGAGGCAGCGGCCTTGAAGCATGTGGAAGATGCTGTTGACTGTCGCTTGTGAATACTTCGGCATCACGCCTGCAGTCACGAAGGTGTCGAGTGCGGTGATCACTCGCTTCTTCATATGCATCTCGTCCTGGACATACCATATGCCGAGATCGTCGTCGTACGTGTAGAAGTTGTCCTGCTGACTTTCGTAGAAGAAGTTCTCTCCGTAAGTCGTAGCGATCATCTCCGCTACATCGTTCTCAGCAAACGTACGGGGTTGTTGCTGAGCATTCTGAAGATTGACCAGCTGAGCCGGTGTGGTTGGGGTATTCATTTGATTGTCGGGTGTCGATGTCGATGTTGATGTAGCTACCGAGGGTGTTTCGAACTCGGTAGTGAACTCATCCAAGTTGAGGATGGAGTTCAGGGGTTTTGGTTTTGTTTGTTTGAGCTGCTCTTTGGTTTGAGCAGTGGCGACCTTCTCGAATGTTTTGTAGTCGCGCTTCTGAAGTCGTTTCCAAGCTGCAAGTTCTTTGTGCTCGGAAGCCATGACGACGGATGGCAGGATCTGCTCGACGTCACGGATGCTCTCGATGATGCGGTTAAATTTTCCGTCGACCTCTGGGGGATACTGGTACACAGCATAGAACACATCATGTGCTACCGTCAAGGCTGGTGCTTTTATACTTACACCGTTTTCTTTGCACCAGTTGCACCAACCGACAATCTCCTTGATCGCACGCGTAACGGAAAGCGATCGATCGTCGACTGCTTCCCCATCGAGAATGTCTCGAACAGTTCGGGAGACTAAGTCGACTAAGTCGACCCCGTCGTGGGAGACGTTGACGCTCTCCATCACTTCCTTGACGTCACCCTTCTCACCGGCTCCGTCCTTTGGCACTGTCAGCCAGTGTTTGTAAGCTTCGTCAACTCGGGCAGCTGGAATGAATTTATCCGAAACGCATAAAATTCCCTCTAAATCTTTTGCTCCATAGAAGAGATTGACCGCTTGTGTTGCTCTCTTGTCAGATCCAGGAATATCTTTTGCAATAGTTCTTACAAACCACTGATAAAAATCAGGGTCAGTAATTGGTTTCTCAAGTCCAAAAACTAAACGAAACCTAGGCCAAAGAAGTGAGTCAGAAGGAGATTTATACGCAACGGAAAGATACTTTTGACAGATCTCAAGTTGTTCTGCCTGCTCCCAAGTGAGTTCTTGCTTTTTAACTTTGTTACCATCGGAGTCCTTGTGGTCTGCTTGGTTATCGATATCGATAATTACAAGACCAGCTTGGATGGGAGTGGTGTTGTTCTTCTCTCGTTTACCATCGAGAAGATGCCACGCACAAAGGCCCTGACGTTTACTGACTGCCTTAGCTATCTCAGACTGTGTTAGGTTTGCAGCCTGCCAGCCAGAGTTAAAAGCACCAAAGTCTCCACCGACCTCAATTTTGCCTGTATTTGCATCGAGTGCACGAGTCACTGCAGAGTTTACAGAGCAAATGAAATGCATGGGAGTGTGTACCGTGAGGCTAGTATGCCTTAGAAAACCCCGTGTGGCACGGGCTGGATGCCGATTTTCGCGACTGCTTAATCTTTGTCTGCTGGCGGATTGACTTCGGTGTAGTACTTGTCGACCAAGCTAAGCCACGCAATCTCGTCCTTCTCGACCTCAGACTCTCCAAAAGTAAAAACTTGAGTTTGATATTCCTCCAGCGGAGTACTAACAATGATCTGAGTCTTATTGATTTTAATTCCAAGGCAAGCTTCTGCCGCTAGTTTGTATGCCGCCAGCTGCAGCCTTGTCTTTTTAACTTTAAAAACACCAGAGATAAGAGCTTTCTTAGTTTTTTCGTCTACGTTTGTTTTCTTGTTGGGGAACCTAGAGCTGTATGGTCCAGCGGAAGTTTTAAAGTCAGCCAAGATAATTTCAGCGTTGTGATCCATGTAAATCAGGTCACAACACCCTGCATAACCTTGTCTAGTTTTGTCGTCGTAGTAAAAAATCCTCCCTACGCCGTCCTCTCCGACATATTTTGACCATTTTGGTTGGTTGAAAGGTCGCTCAGACCAGAGCACCCTTCCTCCTTCCATTAATTCATCGATTTTTTCGGGAACCCCGGTCCAAAAAGGTTGATAGGACTCTGGTGGAACAACCCGTAAACCTCGAAGATGATTCTCAGTCGCCTCGTGGATCCAAGTTCCTCGCGCAGCTGCTTGGTCTGCGACGCCTGGATTCATGATGTTCCAGTGCGCTAGCTTCTGTTGAGTCTTAGCCGACTGAGTGCTACTTAAGATCGACGTAACTGAGGGGAGATAGTCAGGGACACCAGGGCACAGGTAGTGCCTAAGTCCGTTGATCGTCTTTCTGGTGTCCGACATTTTTAGAAAGATTCGAGATCGTTTTGGGGTGCTTCGTCTCGTTCTTCGACGAAGAACTCAGACTTTTGGTAGTCAAACTCCTTATTACGCTGTTCTAGTTCGTTGAGGAGACAAAGTCCTGCCGAATAAGAATCTGCAACAAGCTCTGCAACTTCGTCAGCCTTACGGGTGTTGCCGTCGTGGCCAACACACTCTTGTAGAAGCTGCGTACTCACCATGAGTGCAGCAATCTTTTCAAGTGCTTTATTTGTTTTCTTCTGCTCCTCTATATACTGACTAAGCAGTAACTGCAGACGTCCTTTCACTTTTTGAAAAAAGTTTGGGTCGCTGCCAGTTTACATCGAAGTCAATAATTGTCCCTCCACTATTTTTATCAGATCGATCGAACACGTACCACGCAGAAGTTACAGAGTCTTTTGCTTTGCGTTGATCAGCACGAAATTCAGGACGGGGGTTCAAAATTATTAGATTACTTAAAGTCGCGTCCTGTAAGAAGTCCACTCGTTTCCGCGTGGGCTCCAAGAAGCTCAGTCGATCAAGAACGATCAAACCTTTCTCCGCCATCTCGTAACCCGGCGTCAGGATCCAGTCGAGTGTGGAAGTATTACCTTGAGTGATCGCTACTGCCCAGTGAAACTTAGGTAGCGTGCTCCACCAGGTGAGATCTGTGTGCTGAGTTATATCTGTTGCGCGAGTGATCGTGTTAAGTCCGTTCTCTCGTAACTGAGCTTCTAGTTGACCATCCACGTCAGTCGGTAAGACGATGCTTCCCGAAAGCAAATCTCTTGTGAGAAGTGGGTTTAAAATCTGCGCAGGAACGTGGTAAAAGCTCATGGAACCTAAGGACGCCGTTCTCCGCTTACGGAATTATATGCCACTTGAATCGGAGATTTATCACATTAAGTTCATGGATAAAGCTAAGGCACTTGACGACGTAGATTCGCTTTACGAAGTGTTAGATATGGTTCACGCCTCGTATCTCGTCCATAAGCATCTGTTTAAGTCTCTAGCTAAACGTGCTTCTGAGGACGGATACGAGCTTCCTCCCCTTAAAGAAATTCTGAGCAAATAAAAAGACGGGTGTTTCCACCCGCCTTGCTTGGAGATCCACCCACCCCTGAGTGGAGCAGAGATCTTACACCTCTAGCCCGGCTGCTTTCAAGGCTTCCTTCTGTTCCTTCGTCAGCTCCGTGGGCTTCTCAGCCTTATCCTTCTCAACAGAAGGAGGCGCAGACTTAGCTTTCGGTTCCCCAGCACCGGGAGGGAGGGCACTCAAACCTTGCGGCTTGGAACCCTCGATAACTGGGTGAGCTTCGTCAAAAGCTGCCTTGATCTCCGCGTGGTCTGTTCCGAGAGGTAACTCGACCAGATTCGCACCGGAGATATGACTACGAAGAGCACTTGATACCAAGTCTCCTCCATCAGCAGTAAGCCAGCCTGCAATATCTTTAATGAGCTTTTCTTCGTCTTCACCTGCTACTGGCCGGTCCGAGAACTCTAGGACGTTGTAGTTAACTTTTCCCGTGTCAGCTCCTGTAGTCGGATCTGTCTGGGTAAAGCTGCGCCCCGAGAACTTTGTGGAAGTCACTACTTCCGCAACGTTGATCCGGTTGTTGTAAAGCGTCTGGAAGTAGGAAATAAAGTTCTTCTGAGAACTCTTACCGGAAATGACAGAAGTAGATACACATCTTGCAGGAAGCAAACGGTGCGTAGGAGTAACACCAATGTACGCAATGCGTATGAACTCCTCACGGGAGCGCATTCCAAGGTTTCCGTAGAAGGGAGTAAACCCGAGAAGTACAAACTCGATGGGAATTCCGTTGTCGTTTGAATCCGTGATGGCTTGATCCGGATCGTTGTCACTCTTCCAACGCCGCTGCTGCAGATCGATTCGGAGAGTATGTGGAGGGACTTGGCAGAGAATTTCATCCGCCGCAAACTTACCTGCGATAAATACCATGATCAGAGATTGAAGTCGATTGAACCAATAGCCGCTGCTGCAACTTGTCCCTTTTCAGGGTCTGCAGCTTTCTTGGGCGCGGACTTCGTGCCCTTGGGTAGGTAGAGAATTTGGTCTGCTTGGTAGTTGAGATACTGCTTTGAGTCCTTCTCACTCGTGGACACGCGACCTACAGCAATTGTGGGAGTGCCGTTAGGTAACTCAGAGAGCTGACCAGACAACTCGTTCCACGCGGTGAGTTTGAACCAGTTGGTTTCAGTCTCACCAGGAACCTGCCATGCAATCGACCGGTTCGTGACTGTCGATTCGCCAACTTCGTTTTCTTGCTGCTTCGGTCCGAGACCTCCGCAAGCCATGAAAGCGTTGATGGCGAGGATGTCGGAGAAGTTTTCTTGGCTGATCACAAGCATGGGCTGCATAACCAACACTCCATCAGGCGTGGGCTTTACAGGTCCAAGAGCTAAGACCTCTTGCTTTTCTTCAAGATCCTTGAGAAGACCGCCAACGTAGTGGTCTGCTTTTTGGATCAGTTGGACTTTGGTTGAGACTCGTTTGTTGGATGACGGTAGGGATTCCGCAATCACGTTGATTTTGTTGTCTTCGAGGATTCCCTTATCGGTGACCCTCACCCCCAGTAAGAAGACGTTCATGCTTTAGGGCTCTGTAGATGGTTGATCGATGGACTTTGAGTACCTCGGCAATCTGCGGAACAGGGATGCCTTGGCTTCGGAATGCTAAAACGATTCTCATGTCTCCGCTACCCAATTTTGAATTGTTTCCGTTTAAATAATTATTGTGATATGGGTTGATGCACAAGGGGTTACCACATGTGTTCTTTACCACACTGTCTCTCTGTATGTCCAAGTAACCGAGGATGAGCGGACGTATATAGAACCTTTTTCCCGTTGCATAAATGGACGGCACTCTGTTAGTTATCGATCCCTCCCATATGCAGCACTCTTTGTGCTCAAACTCGTTGAACGCCAGTCGTCTATACAGTTCGCTGAGTCTGCTCGGTTTGCTCTCTCCGTAAAGCAGCTCAGACTTGTCAGCCCCCAGGCTTCGAATGATGTCTAAAGCTTGCGCTTGAGCGTGGGCAGCATCTAGCGCTTTAATCCCCAACTGAGTCTTAGATTTTCCGCGTGAGACGAGAACTGAATATTCTTCAGAAGACATCGTTGGGTTCGAACCTAAGGAGAGTTGATCTCTCCTCAGGTTCCATTCGCTTGACTACGCGGAAGAGGTTAACCCAAAATTTAATCTCAGAAATCAATGATTTCATGAGTTGTCAACCTCAACGACGACGCTTGTTGCCTCCCTTCCGCTTGTTGTTCTTCTTGCGGCGGTTCTGAACTGCTTTAGCTTTCTTAGCTGCGCGGACGACCTTGTTGACATCTTTCAGGTTCAGTCTCTTGCCAACGTTAGCTCGTTTGATGATTTTTTGTAATTGCTTGTCGCTAGTCTGGCTGCCCGTGGCCTTCTTAATTTCACGCTTCAGCTTTTGCTGAATCGAGATGCCACTCTTGGGCTGAGGGTTGGTTGCCTTTTTTTGTTGTTGGTTACCACCACCTTGGTTTTGGTTACCACCACCTTGGTTTTGGTTGCTTTTTCCTTGTGCTTTGTTTGAAGACCTGTTGATCAGATAGTTGGTAAGTTTCCTGGCGTCATTTTTGGAGTCAAAAGATCTGATCCCAGCGTTACTGACCAGATTGCCAATCCGGCGGTCGCTAACTGCAGTACCAGCATTCTTGTTGCCCGTGGCTGTGCGATAAGCGTCAAAGACGTTCTTAGCGTCGTTAATGCTGTCGTAGGTTTTAACACCAGTGTTGAGATCTCTTAAGCCTCGGACGGTGTTTTGCTGGCTGCCGCCTGCGGTTTGAGACTCTTGACCACCAGAAGGTTTTGACTGACCACCACCAGAAGGTTTGGTTTGGCCGCCTCCTTTACCCATAGCGTCGAACTTCTCCTGAAGTGCGCCGCCGATCTGTACGCCTGCTCCTCCGGCGTAATCTTTGATCTGTTTGTCGGTATATCCGCGATTAGTTAACTCTTCGTAGTCTTTCAGCCCCAGACCCTGTGAACCGTAGTCAGCAGGGTTGAAGTTGGCTGCAATACCACCGTCGAGACCGAGCCTGGCTTGGAGTTTGCCGCCGATCTGTACGCCTGCTTTTTCAGCGTACTTTTTGATTTGCCTGTCGTTATATCCGCGTCCAGTTAACTCTTCATAGTCCTGCATTCCCAGACCAGCTGCACCGTAGTCAGCAGGGTTGAAACCACTGTCCGCGATTGACTTAAAACCAGGAGTAGTTACATCTTTGGGTCCCTTACCGCCTCCTTTACCGCCTCTACCGCCGCCACCTTTACCACCTCTACCGCCGCCGCCACCGGTACCGCCACCGGTACCAACTTTGGTGTTAACCGTGGTGTTACCACCAACGTTGCTCATCACTGGAGCAAAGTTGATTTGATTAGTAGGCTGACCACCATAAGTAACGGTGCCACCTGTTCTAGGGCGACTGTTTCCGTAGGTCATCCCGAAGCCAGCACCACGAAAGTTTTGAGTAACTTGCGTGGGAGCCAAGCCCATCATTGAACCGGCAACTCGGCCGTTCTTCTTCTTTTCTTCAGCCATGTTTTTGGGGCTTAAGCTATCGGGACTTATGCCAATTATAGGTTTTCCTCTTCCGAAATCACCTCGTGAGTCTGCCATACCTGGACCTTTTTGATATCGATCATCTGTACCATCACCATCGCTATCTCTAAAGTCCATTGTCCCAATCATCCCTTCCTTGCCTATTCTTCCTCCAAAGGTGTCTTCTATAGTTACACCACCTGTGCTCTTGTTTTTTAACTTCTTCATCGTACGACCGCGTGGCTTATATTAATCCCTCTAATTTTAGTCTGAATCTACTTTTACAAAGAATCTAAGAAGATTAAACCCCGGCCCCACCACACCTTTAAGAGTTCGCATAGTTCTTTTAGCGTCCTCATGATCAAGGAAACGCTTGGCGTTGTCTCTTGTAGAGGTGAACGCAACAAGTTGTTTTTTCTTTTGGTTCAGGCAGTCGTACACATATCCGTTGGGATGCGTAATAACCCAAACCTCCTGAAAGCTCAGCAAAGGCATAGCCTCTGTGTCGGTCGCGGTGAAAAGCCGACCAGTTAACTTTACTGGTGTTTTAAATTTTGTCTTTTGAGTAACAGATTTCTTTGGAGTTACTGCCGCTGTCGTCAAAGTTCCTTTTTCTTTCATCTGTTTTTTAAGTCTTCGTGCAGCGTTCGCCGCTTCTAAAGGCTTTGTGTAAAACGTCGTGGTCATCAGGAGAGCATGGTCTGTTTTTACACAGCCCACATAACCGCTATCGGTTTTAGCGGTAAATACTTCCTTGCCTTCGGCTTCAGGTATCCAGATAGTAACGGTCATTTTTCGGCCCAGGATTCCGCCACGTTAGCATCACACTTTACTGGCACTTTAGTGAGAACAGTCTCTGCTGCTTCCTTCATTTCTGACTCAAGCACTTCTTTATAGTGCTCAGCTTTATCTTCTATTGCTTCAAAAATTAGTTCGTCGTGCACCGTGGCGATTGGTCTGAACTTATCAGATATATGTTTGCCAAGGTTTGCTATGGCAATCTTCAAAATATCTGCACCTGCTCCTTGTATCAAGGTGTTAGCGCAAGCACTCATAGTTGCGTCGTCATAGCTTAAAAGCCTTCTACGTCCGATCGGTGTTCTCACATACGTCCAACCGTCCTCAACCATTGCACTTCTTTCGCGATGCCATTCACGCAGGCGTGGGTAAGCACGGTGAAAACCAATGTGAGCGATTTTAGCCTCACTAAGAGTGATGATGTTACCTGACTGCGCACTATATGTTTTGTACTTACGGAATCCCATACCGTACAGCAGTGCAAAGTTAAGCGTTTTGCCCATCTGCCTTTGAGACTTCTCAACCTTGTCGAGATCGACGTGGTAGATAAGGCTTGCGGTGAGTGTGTGAAGATCTAAGCCATCGTTGAAAGCTGTAATCATCTGAGGAATGTTGACAAGCTCCGCAGCTAATCGAAGTTCGATCTGCGAGTAATCAGCGATGATGAATTTATAACCAGGTGTTGGGATGAAGCACTCTCTAAATTCTTTATCCCTAGGAACTTGCTGGATATTGATTCCCCAAATCTCTTTCTTCTTTTTCCCTGTAACTCTCTTTGATCCTGAGCTTGTGAACCTTCCGCTATTGGCTCCGTAAGTGTTGTAGCCACTGTGCATGTGACCCGAGATCGGGTTGATATTATCCAGAATCTTTTCGACGTGGGCTAGAGCGGTTTCAATCTTCGTCCTTTTCCGTAGAAGATTTAGCGTTACATCGTTACTGTCGAACTCTGAAAGCGCTACCTGAGACAGTGTCTGCTTTCCTGTGCGATCATCAACTGGTAAAGGAGTACCGATCTGGTTGAAGTATCGCACGCATTGAATATTTGATCCTGGGTTAAATTCTTTTCTTGCATTTTTTCCCACCGCGATAGTCCCGTTCGGCAGCCTTGGAAGTTTTCCATCAGAGGGCAGACGTTCGTCTAGGGATTCACAGAATAATCTAGTCGCCTCGTCAAGCTCCTGCTGCTTTCTAGCTTTCAGAGCTTTCACTTTAGTGACATCCACATTGAAACCATGGTGACACATAAGTGCCACTGGCCTTATCACCTTGCTCTCTAAACTGTAAAGCTCAACTAGGTTTTCACTCGCGAGTTCAGTTAACTGCAGCGAAGCAATCTTTGGAAGAAGTTCAACGTCTAGTGCTGCATATTCGACCTGTTCTATATCTAGATCCGGCTTGCTCCAGTCCGAAACCTGCTGTTCTTTAGATATCTCTAGATCTAAACGTCGTCGCGCGACTGCTTTAAGCGAGCAACTTACGTCTGCGAAGAAAGACTTCTCAGTTTTTGGTGATGTTTTCTTTTCCTTTGCACCTGCAACCAAGCATCGTTCAGCGATAAATGTGTCAAAAATTTTATGTTTATAGTCAATCCCGAGTCTCAGAAGAAACTGTAAATCGAAGTTAAGGTTATGCCCGAGAATCATCTCTCTTGATTCAATCAAGGCTTTGAGTCCGTCTAAGCTCTCGACTTTGAAGCAGTCGATCACAAAGACTTCCCTATCATCAATTTCTGCTTGCGTCGTGCAGAGCTGAATCAACCTGACGTCTCTGACCCTTGCGTCTAGTCCGGTTGTTTCAGTGTCGAGGCAAAGCTTGGGGATGTTCCACAGATCAGCGAGCGCAGCTTCGAACTCGTCCCGCGTGGTTATGTAGCGAAGTTTCATGGCATTAAAAAAGGGCTGCTTCCTTGCAGCCCTCGGATATTACCTCGGAATCACACAGGGCGCGTGTTCCAGAAGTTGAAAATAAAGTCATCGATATCGCCCCAGCTACCTGTAAGGTCTGCACCTTTATCTGTCAGCTTGACTTCGTAAACGGTGCGGCGGAGAAGCTTCTCACTTCCTTCAAGGTTCTTGTCGTCTGAACCCCAGCTGGTCTTCGCGACTGCGACTGCCATACCTTGCTGCACCAGGTACTTGAGCCCTTCACGCAGAGCGTTGTAGATGGAGCTGCTGTGGTAGGTGACCACGCCTTTTGCAGCTTTAGCGATGACGGGCACCATCTCCTCACCAGTGTCTTCAAACCCACGGAAGATCGGGGACTTCTCCGCTACACCTTTGTCCCACGCGGTGTTTACTTGTTCGACAGCGATATCCCGCAGAGTCATCTTCTTACCTCCGGCAAGGCTTTCGAGAATCATTGCCGCACCAACAGAGCCGAGCTTGCGGGTGGTCAGGAGAGTGTCGAGACAGCTGTTGATATCTACGTCTGCAGCGACTACCTGATGCAAACGACGGAAACCCTTCTGCTTTTCACGCTTGCGAGGCTTAACGGGACCACTCATTGCGATCCTTGCAGCAACTGCAGCAAGTTCGGGGCGTCCTTTCTCAACGCTCAACTCGAAGAGTTTCTTGGCGTTCAGCTGATCCTTGCTTAGATAGTTGCTCAGATCAACTGCTACCTCGCATTGATCGGTCATTGACATGAGAGTCGCCGCGTCTTCTTCTTTGATCGCTACGCCACCGACATTGAAAAGCAGTTGCATGATAAAAAGTCAACTGCTCATCACTGTATTGATCTGCGTGGAAGCGTCAATACTCTCAGCAGATAGTATGTCACTTTGAATATCGTCTATAAGTGAGCATATATCGCACTCAGTGCACACAGTGTCTTTGCGTAGTTCTGAGAGGGTAGTTACACCAAAATTCTTATAGAGATGCTTCGACAAAAGAACCGTTCTGTCACGCTTAGCTTTGCCTTGGTTATCAAGTTTAACTATGTTGAATAACTGAGAGTCATATATAAATGTGATAATTCTGCTGGTAAATGTCATACTCATGACATCATATTTGTCATTTAATAAACAAATAGTTAACCAACTTTTTAGGTCATCGTCAGAACGATAATCCTTGTACTTTGCTTCGATACTCTTGACCCACTTGAAGTCTTCGCAAAGATTCACTGCTGGCGTGGCAGGTACACCAGCAGAATAGCCTGGATCAAGAGATAGCACTTTGGAATAGATCAGCGGTATCAGTGTCATCTATGGGGTTCACACGCACGACTTCGTCGCAGAACTTTTCCATCGACTCAGAAGTTCTGCCTATGCAGAAACCTCGTACGTCAATCCTGTGGCTAGCCTTGAATTCGTTGAACTTGCGAACGATACGATCCTCTACTTCGCATTCACCATCAGTGATGATGAGGATGTCTGCCTTGCGAAGTTCTTTATTCAGGTTGAATGCATCAGCCATGACAGCGTTGAATGAAGTTCCGCCGTTTGTCTGCCAACGCATCATGAAGTCGAGAAGTTCTTCATTGTCTTTGTTAGCAGAGTGAAGATCGATAGTGTTATCGATGCTGGAGTTAAACAATCTGATGTAAACGTCACGATTGTTGTTAACACACTCCTCTGACACACAGTAAGCCAACGCCTTAGACCAGATGGAGTCGCGCCCATACATCGACCCTGAAATGTCGATATACATGACCACAGGGCCTTGCCGTACATGCTTGCTGTTTGCTTCGTAGTCTTTGCAGAGCATTGTTTTCTGCGAATACTTGAGAGCGAACAGAGCACGCCCCTCCTCCGTGGCGGCGAGAGCTACCTCTGAAGGGAAAGCCTTCGTAACCTGGTCAGAGAAGTGTGCCCCGACGATGTTGTTGTAGTTAGCTTGGATGGGACGCTCTCGCTTGCGCTGAGTCCACGCAGCTTTCATTGCACCAAGACGATCGATAAAGAGCTGCAGAGATTTAGAAGCGCTGAGTTTGCGAGCGAGCTTAAGCTTGTCCGCTACGTCGTCAGCCTTGCTCCCGAAACCAGTATGGGAACCAGCAACTTTCGAGATCTGGTCTGACTTATCGACCGCGTCGTTGTGTGCTTGCTCGATGCTGGTGTCGATCTCATGTCGCTTGCCCTGGTGCAGGTCCATCAGGGTGTTCTCGATCTCTTGCCCCAGCTGCTTACCTTTGGCTTTAAGTTCAGCAGCAGTTTTTGCGTCGCCTGCTTGCATCGCTGCAACAAACTGAGCACGGATCTGTTCTAGCTCGATGCCTTGGTCACTGAGTTGAGCGCAAGCGTCGCTGTCCTCGTCGATCATCTGGTTGATAACCTCAGCCAATTCGTTGAGGATGTTGACTGCGTTGTTGCCAGAGTTGAACTGATCCCCTAAGCAATGGCGTTGCATCGCAGGGTAAACAGGACTGTTGACAACGTCATTGAGAATTAAATGCCAGAGAGCATGTTCTGGCTTGTAGTTTGCAGGGTACTCAACATCATCACCGTTTTGTTTGGCGCGAAAGTAATCCTCTACATCGTCGAGACTAACCAACGGCTGGACTTCTCCACCCATATATAAGAACTCAAAGAGTTCTTTAGCGAAGCGTGAGAGCTGACGAATATCAAATCGATCAGATAGATACTTGACGCGTGGCTTTGCTTCGCGAACGAATGAGGGCCAGAGAAAGTCAGTCATTGCGCCAACTTTCAGCACCAAAGGAGACTCAGAGTTGAGTCTGATTGTTTCTTCTTTGTTGAACATGTCAGGGTTTGATACGAGAGATTGCAGTGGTAACAGTGTTGACGTTGGTGTCTAAATCTCGGACAAGCTTTACTGCTTTGAGGCGAGCAGCTGCAGTGAACTTAAGCGTTGTGTCATCGAGAGCTTCTTCTGCTTTAGCGCTGAGAACTTTGAGTTCCTTAAGAAGATTATTCATCTCATTAAGCCTCTCGTTTAGATCAGAAATGGTTGCAGTTTTGTCGATTGCTCGAATGTTTTCGAACTTACGCATCAGATTCTGACTGGCGCGTTTTACGGTCGAGATAAATTCATCAGCAGTCGGGACGACGTGCTTGACAACTTCAGTGATGTCTTCGATCTGGTCTGGAGATGTATAGAGAATATGTTTAAGAGTTTGGTGGAGCATCGATGCGTGGACCGCCTCCTCGCCTTGAACAACTGCCCACCCACGCATAAACTTCAGGATCTGAACTCGACGACGGTCAGAAATATGAATGCCGCGAGACTCAAGCATGTCCAGAACTTCGCTGAAGAGATCAATGAAGTCGTCTGCGACAGTAATCTCTGCGGCGTGCTCTTGAAGCTTTATCAGATCGATGTATTCCAGATCTGATGTAACTTTGGGTCTTGCATATTCGCCGTCCTGATTAACAGCCCAACGCATCAGAAGTCGCTTGTGTGCTGGTGACTTGAGGTTGGTGATTGTTGGTCGGAACAGGAAACGATCAGTGAATGCCTGAAGCGATTCGTCAGTAGGGAAACTGTTCGTAGCAGCGACAATCGAGTTGATCGACGTGTCTAAACAGTCTTTGCCGTTGTTGAACGTACGCTCGTTCAAGATCTGCAGCAGAGAGTTAAGAACTGCAGAGGAACCACGGAACAACTCATCGAGAAACGCAACGTTGCAATCGGGCAGATAACCAGACACATCGCGTGTGTACTCGTCTTTAAGTAGTTTGCTGACAGCGACCGGACCATAAAGCTCTGAGGGATCCGTGGTTGGGCTTAGCAAATAACCAAAAAACTTAGATCCCCTAAAGCCAGAAGTTACAGCACGAACCAGCTCAGACTTACCCGTACCTGGAGGACCAAACAGGAAAGCGTTTTGCTTGGTGATCATCGATGTCAGAAGACCATCAATGATGTCACTACGGTCGAGAAAAGAAGCGTTAAGTGAGGCGCGGAAGTTTTGGAAGTTGGTGAAAAGAGTGGTGTTCATTTTGATGTTGGTGTGAATTTAGAAGCCGGGTTCGATTTTGTTCGGGTTGTTAAGAACTTGTTTAAGCTCCTCTTCGCATCGAGCAAGGGCATCGTCAGCAGCCATTCTCTCTTGAGCTTTTGCCAGAAGTTTCTCAAGATTCTTTGCGCGATGTTTATAAACTGAGGTTTCTGTATCGATCTGGTTCCTGATAACTTCCAACTCCTGAAGAGTTGCACAGCTATTCAAGTCAGAGACGAGGTTGTGGTAACAGCCCGTCATCGCTACAGATTTCTGAAGAGCTTCGAAACCTTCAGAAGTGCCTGCCTTCTTTAGCAGAGCAGCTGCCTCATCAGCAATAGCCTGACGAACATCTGTATATCTCTTGAAGGCAGTGGTTCGAACGTTGCCTGAGTTGGGATCGTTCATAAGCTCGGCGACGCTGAGCAAATCATTGCAGAGCGTGGACATCTCACTGAGCAACGGGTTGTGTGTTGCGGCCAGAGATATCTCCTGCGCAGTCTTGCGCCACGCTCCTCGCTGCTTCTTATTGTCAGCGATAACTCTGCCGGTGACCTTGTGCGCTGGTCTGGCGTCCAGGTCGTCCAGGAGCGCTGCAACCTTGCCAAGGCTGTAGTCAACCGCCCCGTCCCTCGCAGCCTGCAACACTTGCTCGGTGTTGATGGCTGCCTCGTTACTCATCAGCTGCTGGATCGTGGTTGGATCGTCGCAACGTTCGAGCACAGCTGGATAAGGGCCAACCACATCCACGCGAATAGGGTTCTCAAACTCTTTCTGGCGTGGGAAAAACCTCATGTAGGCTTCTTTAACCAACCGAAGTTGATCTTCGTCCGGAAAAAGTGGCGTAAAGAAACTAACAATCGTTTGCTCCCACTTCGCCAGTTCCTCCGGCCACGCCTCTCGCATCCTTGCGTTGCAGACTGAAGCGTGCTCTTTGATCTCGTCGATCGAAGCTTTCGCTTCTTCGAAATGATCCGGGTGAATGAAATGAACGTCGCCGTGATGGATAGTAAAACGATCATACAAGAAACGTTGCATGACCCTCAGCTCATCCAGGTTCTTCTTGAGAGCCTGAGATAAGTTTGGGCGGATGGAGATAGTGTTAGCTTCCTTCAGTGTCTCAACGACATCAGGAGGAAGTTTGTAGTCTTCGAAAGCAATCTGAATGCTTTGGCGAACACTGGCAGAGATTGCACAGTGGAGGATAAAGACCTGGCTAGTTGTCATTTGATTGTGGTGAACGCGGTGGTGACCTTCTCGGCAATGAACTCGTGGTCTTTGAGTCGCAGCTCTTTGAGACGAGCAGTGCGTTTTGCTTTGGCGAGCTTTAACTCAAGCTCTATACGAGCGATGCGGGCTTCGATCTCTCCGAGCTTCTTGTCTGGTACGGGAAGCAGCGTGGGCCGGACAACCACCAGAACTTTAAGATCTTCGAACCTCAAAGGGTTCGTGTCACCTTTGAGGTGATCCAGATCGACTTCTCCCGAGGTGATGGAAGTCAGCAGGGATTTGTTGAGAATGTTGCGGGCACTCTCGTACGGAATACCGAAAGTGTCGTTGCACGAGGCAAGGGCTTCGTCGCAGTCGCGCCAGAGGGTTGCAGCATCGCGTCCCCGTTTGACCAATTTGGTGAGAGTCATGTTGATGTTGGTATGAAGTGGTAGCAGGTGCTACGCAGTGAATCTTACAATCCACAGCGCATGGTGTCAAGGGTTGATCAAGAAGTGTCAGCGCTTTGCATGGTGAGAGAGCAAACTCAAAACATTAAATTTGAAAACTTTTTCATATGAAACAACTTTTACCTTTAATTTTCGCTGAGTAAAGAAAGATATCTTTGAGCTAGTTAATCGATTCGAACAGTCGCGCCCGTCGTTCGCACGAGCCTCAGAGAAACCCTTTCGACATCGTGACCGAGCGATCCCCGTTGTACCTACCTGTCTGCCTGTAGGAATTAACCGGCGTGGCAGCCAATCGAGACCACACAACTTGACCAATACGCATACCAGGCCAGACCATAACCGGGTGATACTTCCTAGCGTTCTTTAACTCCAGCGTGAGAACACTGTTGTTGAAGCCAGGATCTATAAACCCGGCGAGAAGATGCTCAATCCCAGCCCTAGCTAAAGATGACTTAAGGCAGAACTGACCAGCTACATCGTCCGGAACGTCGAATGTTTCAGCCGTGTGGGCGAGGATAAACTCGCCAGGGTCGATCAGGAAAGGTTTAGTCCTGCTGTAATCAGAGATATCAAAAGGGCGCAGATGCCTTGTCTCCTCTGACTCCAGTAAAACCTTGGTACCTAGGCGAACGTCTAGAGACGCAGGGTTGATTAGTGTCTCGTCGAACGGTGAGATCATACCGTTAAGGCATAGTCTGGCGATCTCGAAATCCGGCAAGATCATTACTTATATTCCTGTGGTTATTGTTCGAGCCATCATAGTGCTCAAATTGTTTCCACAGCTGTAGACCTGAGTTAGTCAGTTCAATCTGAAAAGATTTGTGATTCACCTTAGATTTCTGCAGCCAACCAACGCGTTCGAGTCGTTTGAAGTGTCGAGCGATTGTTGAGCTGTTCATCCCAAGTGTGGGTAAGTACTGAGGCACCTGAGCTTGATCAACAGGCGTAGGGTGTTCCTCAGCCACAAGAAAGAACAGACGCATACAAGAGACTGTAAGTTTGTGATCATCAACCAGACGCATCAGGCGCGATAGTTTCATCAGTCAGGAGTGCAGAAAGTTTCGTTTGGGGTTGAACTGGTGAACGGATACAAAAAGAGAGCCATCCTTTGAGCGTGGGTGTAGGCGCATTTCTCGACTGCAAGCCTGTTCGCTTCTTGCCCCACAGTTACAGAGAAGAAAGAACCCAAAAGAATTCCTGCAACTACAGCTGAAGCAGCGAACGCAAGGTTATTGGTCATCTGCGAAGTAACCTCCTGAGACACAGTTACGAGTGTCGCCAATAGTGGTCGAGAGCGTTATGAGCTTGCGGCTATGGTTTTCGCGACATTCTTCGATCGCTTGTCGGTTGATGACTTGCTGCATCATCACTGGCGTGACCAGGCCAAGCCCGTAGCCGGTGATGGCGGCCAGAAAAAGCGTGATAGGGTTGTTTGTCATTGTTACAGGGTGAACGTCAGAGAAAAAGGTGAGGAGTTACAGTAACAACAGTTACCGAATGAAAGAGATGGATCAAGCTCTGCTCCTCCACTTGAACCGCGCCAAGGGCCGCGCCTTCCGTGCTTCCGTCAAGGACAACCTTGAGAAAATGATGAACCGCTCTGGTGTGGTTCGGGAAAACGTGCTGGTTTACCGGGGCGTCCCGTACGTCAAAGCATCAATTGATCTGACGTGACAGATCGCTGGCTTTGATGATACGTTCTAAAGCCTTCAATCCTTGTAGGGTTGAGGGCTGAAGTTCGTAAGCACGATCTAGCTTAAGCTTTAGATCTTCCTTGATTTGTATTCTCGCTGTAGGTGAAAGACCGTCGAGAATAAACAGAATCGCGTCAGTGTATTCGGCGTGGATGTCACTCATAGCTTTCGGTTGTTGGTTGTACTGGATTTGGTCGCTTGATTGTCACCCAACGGGCCTTAGATTCCATAACCTGCCAAGCCCAGGAGCAACCTTTGACCTGTGATGGCATTCGCACTAAGAATCTGCCGCCTGACATAGATACTCCATAACCAGGACCGCAGAACTCTTCCAAGAGAGCATTAAGTCTTGACCGCGTGGTAGCAGTGATGTAACCACAGTGATTGATTTTGATGCAGTCTTGATGGATCTCAGCGATGTTGTTGTCGTGCAAATAGTAATAA
>Ga0208794_1000495_pt1 | contig 25194 bp, 22 predicted proteins | sample 32_taG_FD_184106 | JGI IMG/M metagenome (GOLD analysis project Ga0208794, IMG submission 184106) | Marine viral communities from the Gulf of Mexico - 32_GoM_OMZ_CsCl metaG (SPAdes) (version 2) | ecosystem: Environmental > Aquatic > Marine > Oceanic | place: Atlantic Ocean: Gulf of Mexico... | reverse complement strand
TGGTGGCCGCACTGGATCGGCTGGATCGCCGAACAGGACGCCAGGAAAATTCCCGCCAAAGGCGCGCGCATCCCCGGAAAGGGCAAGAAAAAGGCCATCGAAGACGCCCCCGGCCGCTATGTCAAGCAGCGGTAATATCGCGTAATTATACTCGGCCCCGGGCCGGCATTTGAAGATTCATTGTGCGCTGCACAAAAAATCCTTGAAATCGCCGTTCCACTCCTATATTGTGCACTGCAACAAAAAGGAGTTGTCCCGATGGCTACCAAGATGGATAGTGCCGAAAAGGCTTTCGAAGCCGCGACGCTGGAAACTGCCGCCAAGCCGGTGGCCGCTCCGGCCGCTCCGGCAGCTGCCGCCACCCCGGCGGTTGCAAAGCCCGCTGCGGCTCCCGTGAAAACCAAGGCGGTTAAGGCAAAAGCCAAGCCGGCTGCGAAAAAGGCTGCTGCCCCCAAAGCCGCAGCCAAGAAGGTCGCCCCCAAGAAGGCGACCGTGAAGAAAATTGCCCCCAAGGCCGCGCCGAAGCCCGTCGCTGCCACCAGCAAAGGATTCAAGACCATGAACGATACCGTCAAGAAGTTCGCCGACGAAGCCAAGACCCGCGTCGAAGCCCTGACCGCCGATTTCAACGATCGCGCCAAGGAAGCGATGTCGAAGTCGAGCAAGCTCGCCGAAGAAGCCGTCGAATTCAACAAGGCCAATGTCGAAGCGCTCGTCGAATCGGGCAAGATCGCTGCCAAGGGCATGGAAACGCTCGGCCAGGAAGGCGTCGCCTTCGCTCGCAAGAGCTTTGAAGACACGACCGCCGCGCTGAAGGGCTACACCGCCGTCAAGTCGCCGACCGAATTCTTCAAACTCTATGCCGAAAACAGCAAGAAGGCGTTCGACGCCGCTGTCGCGCAGACCTCGAAGACCAGCGAACTCGTCGTCAAGCTGACGAACGACAGCTTCGCGCCGATCTCGAACCGCGTGTCGGTCATCACTTCGAAGATGAAGGCCGCCTAAGCGACTTCACCTTCGCGTCGGCGCGGGCACTTCCCCCTCCCCCCGTCTGCGCTGACCATAGAAAGGCCGCCCGCTTCCCCGTGAAGCGGGCGGTTCTTTTTTGCGCATCGGGTCCCGTGCAAGAACAAAAGGCGGTTAACATCGCCCCCGCCCCCTTGCGAATCCGTCCGCGCGTGCGATATTCCGTCGATGATGTTTCCCGATCCCGAATTTCTGCCGGTCCGCGCGATGGCGGACAAGGACGACGACGCTGGCGGCGCGCCCGGTGTCGGCATTGCGACGCGCACGCGCGCAAAGCCCAAAAAGCCATCGATGTACAAGGTGCTGCTGCTCAACGACGACTATACCCCGATGGAATTCGTCGTGATGGTCCTTCAGCGCTTCTTCAACATGGATATCGAACAGGCGACGCAGGTCATGCTCCACGTCCATCAACAGGGTGTCGGCGTGTGCGGCGTGTTCAGCTACGAGGTCGCCGAAACCAAGGTGAACCAGGTGATGGACGCCGCGCGGCAGAACCAGCACCCGCTGCAATGCACGCTGGAAAAGGCGTAATAGCAGGTACCCGTGCACGCGGGAGGGTATCAGGACCCGGCCTGCACAATCCCTGCCCGCGCCGGAGCGGCGGCATTCTCTTTTGGTGCAGAAAGCAACCGGTTGCGGCCAATTGCCGACGTTCATATATCGTCATCCCGGCGCAGGCCGGGATCTCGCCGGTGCGTGAAACCGCTAGGGTGAGATCCCGGCCTTCGCCGGGATGACGAACGTCTGGGATCGACCCCAAAGCCGACGTCCCGCCGAAATCCAGACGCCGTCAGCTGAAATCGAGCTGGACGATCTGCGTCGGCGTCGCCCGGCAATAGATCTCCATCGTCCGCGCACCCTCGGGATAGGTTGCGGTCATCGCGGCGCGAATGCGCCAGCCGCCATTGCCCTGCTCGAGGTGGATCAGCCGGTCGTAGGACAGGCGCGTCCCGCCCGTGACGCCAATCTGGCGCGCCGCGTCGTTCATGCAGTTCTGGACCGATGGCCGCGCCGCGGCAGGCAACTGGCCGAGATCGGCGCTGAGCGCCGCGGGACCGCTGCCCGGCTGGGACACGACCTCTTCGGGCGCCACATCCTCGTTCGATCCCGCTTTCTTCTTGCCGCTGGCCAGCAGCGCGAGCAGCCCGCCTGCGACGACAATTCCCCCGATGATCAATCCGGTGCTTGGCCCTTTCTTCTTTTCGGGCTCGGGTCCGGGCAGCGGCACAAGATTATTGTAGCCATAGCGGAAATCGGCACGGCAGCCGTTGTTTACCCAGATATAATTGGCAGTATATCCCCACTGGCGACCGGCATTGCATGTTCCGCCGAGGCGCCGGGCCAATTCGACGCGACCGTGCGTCGTAACGCTACACTGCTGATAGCGTCCACTGCGCGACTCGCATCGAACCGTCCCGGCGAAATCATTGCCGGGCTGGACGGGAACCGCCCCCGCATAGCCATAATGAAATTCGGCACGGCAATTGCCCGACACCCAGATCTGGCGTGCCGAATAACCCCATGTCCGATTCGCCGTGCAGCGTCCGCCGAGCACCCGCTTGATCGCAACGCGATTGTCGGTGCGCACATTGCACCGCTGCATCTGGTTGTTGCGCGATTCGCAGCGGATCGAGCCCTTGTAGCCATTCGACGGACGGGGCGGCTGGATCTGCGGTCCACCGGGATTGGCGGGAACAGGTAAAGTCGTCTGTGCAAAGGCGGGAACGCCTGCGGGACCTATCACCAGTGAAGTTGACACAATCGCGGATACAATATGATTTCTCATAACCCCTCCCCTCGATGCATGATGTCGTCGTTCGATATTTCCTGTTACTGCCCGTGAACGCGCATCATGCTTCCACATCTTCCGCCAGATTGCCATCATATTGTGACGACAGGATGAATCCGCGCCGACAGCCCCGCGCGCCGCTCGACGGAAGACGAGACCCCGGCGCGCGAAGACGGCCCGCAGCTTGCGCCCCGACGTGCATCCGCTAAGGACGGCGGATGGATCAGATCGTCATTCGCGGCGGCCAGCGACTCAAGGGCCGTATTCCCATTTCCGGTGCCAAGAATGCCGCGCTCACGCTGCTTCCCTGCGCGCTGCTCACCGACGAGCCGCTGACCTTGCGCAACCTGCCGCGGCTCGCCGACGTCGACGGCTTCGGCCACCTGCTCAACCAGCTCGGATGTTCGACGACGATCGAAGGTTCGCGGCCCGAAGATTTCGGCCGCGTGATGACCGCGCGCACCACGACGCTGACCTCGACCGTCGCGCCTTATGACATCGTCCGCAAGATGCGCGCGTCGATCCTCGTGCTCGGGCCGCTGCTCGCGCGCGCGGGCGAGGCGACGGTGTCGTTGCCCGGCGGTTGCGCGATCGGCAACCGCCCGATCGACCTGCACCTCAAAGCGCTGGAAGCCTTTGGCGCCGAAATCGAACTCGCCTCGGGCTATGTGAAGGCCGTCGCGCCCGGCGGACGCCTCGCGGGCGGCAAATTCACCTTTCCCGTCGTGTCGGTCGGCGCGACCGAAAACGCCGTCATGGCGGCGGTGCTGGCCAAAGGCACCTGCGTGCTCGAAAATGCGGCGCGCGAGCCCGAAATTGTCGACCTCTGCAACTGCCTCGTCGCGATGGGCGCACATATCGAGGGGATCGGGACCGAGACGCTGACGATCGAAGGCGTCGACCGGCTCCACGGCGCGACCTATCGCGTCATGGCCGACCGCATCGAGGCGGGCAGCTATGCCTGCGCCGCGGTGATTACCGAAGGCGATGTCGAACTCGTCGGCGCGAAAGCCGGCGAGATGGAAGCGACGCTGGCCGCGCTGCGCGAAGCAGGGGCGACCGTGAAAGGCACGAAATCGGGCATCCGCGTCGCCATGTCGGGCCGCGCACAGCCGGTCACGCTGTCGACCGCGCCCTATCCCGGCTTCGCGACCGACATGCAGGCGCAGTTCATGGCGATGGCCACGCTCGGCACCGGCGCGTCGCTGTTTACCGAGACGATCTTCGAGAACCGCTACATGCACGTTCCTGAACTGGCGCGCATGGGCTGCGACATTCAGGTCAAGGGCCGCACCGCGGTGGTGCGCGGCGTCGATCACCTTGTCGGCGCACCGGTGATGGCGACCGACCTTCGCGCGTCGATGAGCCTGATCATCGCGGGCCTGGCGGCGCAGGGGCAGACCGAGGTCAATCGCGTCTATCACCTCGACCGCGGATACGAGCGGCTCGAGGAGAAACTCCAGGCCGTCGGCGCCGACATCGAACGGATCAGCGCGGGCTGATTTTCCGCCTTTTCCCGTTCGCATCGAGCGAAACGGAACTAGGGTCAGGACCCTTAGGTATTTGGGTCGTTTTCCACCGGCACCGCGACCATGTTGCCGCTGACCGTCGGACGCTCGGGGCGCTTGGCGACGGCGATTACCAACCCCACGAGCGCGACCGCGCCGCCCGCGATCGACAGCGGCGCCCAGCGATAGCCCTCGAACAGTGTCGACATGCCCATCGCGACGATCGGGATCAGCACGCTCGACCAGGCCGCCTGCCCCGGCCCGACGGCGCGGATGATGTTGAAATAGAGCGGAAAGGTCACCGCACTGGCGATCACGCCCAGATAGACGATGCCGCCCAGATAGACGAAGCTCTGTTCGATACGCGGCGCGCCGGTCGTCGCAAAGGCGAACAGGCCGTTGGCGCACGCGCCGATCAGCATCGCCCACGCGAGCATCACGATCATCGATTGCGAACGGGCAAAGCCGGTGCCCTGCATGATGTTGGCGCTCGACGCGCTGAGCACGCCGGCAAGCGTGAAGAGCGTGCCGATAACGACCGCTTCGGGTCCGATCGCGGCGGCGCGATATTCGTGCAGGATCATCATCGCGACCCCGACGATGGCAATCCCCGCGCCGACCAGAAAGCGCCGCTCGAGCGGGGTGCGCAGGAACAGGCGGCCAAGCAGCGTGTTGGGCACGATCAGCAGCGCGAACAGCACCGCGACAAGGCCCGAGGCGATATATTCCTCGGCGCGATAGACGAAGTTGAAGTTGAAGACGAACTGCGAAGCGCCGAGCAAGGCGGCGAACCCGAGGCCGCGACCGTCAAGGAGCAGCCGCTCGCGGCGCAGCGCCGCAAAGGCGAACATTGCGCCGCCTGCGACGAAAAAACGATAGCTGACGGACCAGCTCGGCGGAACGACGCCAAGCTGTCCCTTGATGACGATCCACGTCGATCCCCAGATCAGCGTGACGAGCAGGAAAGGGACAAGGACGCGCGGGGTCAGCAGCGTCGGCTGCGCCTCGCTCATAGCGCGGCGATCGCCGCTGCGAGCGGCGCCACGGTCGCCGCATCCTGGTCCCAGCTCACAACGAGCCGCGCTGCGCCCTCGCCCCAATCGTAAAAGTCGAAACCGGCAGCGCGCAATTGCGCCGCCTCGGCGGCGGTCAGCCGGACGAACAGCTCATTCGCCTCGACCGGGTGCATCAGCCGGTCGCCGCACGCTTCGGCAAGCGCCGCGGCGCCGGCATTGGCCGCGCGCGCATTGGCCAGCCAGAGGTCGTCCTTCAGCATCGCGCAAAACTGCGCCGCGACGAAGCGGCCCTTGCTCAGCAGGTGCCCGCCGCGCTTCTTCAATTCGCGCACACCCGCGCCGCCGCTGCCGCCGAAAAAGACGATCGCCTCGGCCATCATCGCGCCATTTTTGGTGAAGCCGAACGACAGTGCATCGACCCCCGCGCGCCACGTGACATCGGCGGGCGAACAGCCGCGATAGGCGACGGCATTGGCAAAGCGCGCGCCGTCCATGTGCAGCTTCAGCCCCTCGGCCTTCGCTACCTCGCCAATCGCCCCGACTTCGCCCGGCTCCCACGACAGGCCATATTCGGTCGCGTTGGTGATGCTGATCGCTGCGGGCTGGACCTGATGCACATCCTTGCGGATGCCGGCAAGCCGCGTCTTGAGCGCTTCGAGGTCGATCTTCGCGCCGCGCCCCGGCAGCGGCATCAGCTTGGCGCCGCCCGAGTAAAAGGTCGGCGCGCCGCATTCGTCGACCTCGATATGCGCTTCTTCGTGACAGAGAATGCCCTGCCACGGCCGCACGAAATGCGCGAGGATGATGCTGTTCGCCGCGGTCCCCGTCGACACCCAGACGACTTCGCACGACGTCTCGAAAAGGTCCGAAAAGGCGCGGTCGAGCGACTGGCTGAGCGCGTCGCCGTCATAGGCGGTGTCGACAGGGTTGGCGGCCGCCAGGGCCTCCATCACCGCGGGATGCACCGTCGCGGCGTTGTCGGAGAAGAAGCGCATGGCTGTCATGCCGCCGCCCTTAGCGCAGCGCAGCGCGGCTGCTAAGCCCTCATTTCGACTGGCGCGCGAGCAGCTTCAAACGCAGCGCGTTGAGCTTGATGAAACCCGCCGCATCCTTCTGGTCATAGGCACCCGCATCGTCCTCGAACGTCACATGACGCTCGCTGTACAGGCTGTGCGACGATTTGCGGCCGACGACGCTCGCATTGCCCTTGTAGAGCTTGAGCCGCACCGTGCCGGTCACCTTCTGCTGGCTGTGGTCGATCGCCGCCTGCAGCATCTCGCGCTCGGGCGCGAACCAGAAGCCGTTATAGATGAGCTCGGCATATTTCGGCATCAGCTCGTCTTTCAGATGCGCCGCGCCGCGGTCGAGCGTGATGCTTTCGATGCCGCGATGCGCGCGGGCATAAATCTCGCCGCCGGGCGTTTCGTACATGCCGCGCGACTTCATCCCGACGAAGCGGTTCTCGACAAGGTCGAGGCGGCCGATGCCATGCTTGCGGCCAAGGTCGTTCAATGCCGCGAGCAGCGTCGCGGGCGACATCGCCTGCCCGTTGAGCGCGACGCCATCGCCGCGCTCGAAATCGATCGTGATATATTCGGGCGCGTCGGGCGCGTCCTCGGGGTTCACCGTGCGCGAATAGACATAGTCGGGCGTTTCCTCCCACGGATCTTCGAGCACCTTGCCTTCGGACGAAGTATGGAGGAGGTTCGCGTCGGTCGAGAAGGGACTTTCGCCGCGCTTGTCCTTGGGAACCGGAATCTGATGCTTTTCGGCCCAGGCGATCAATGCGGTGCGACTGGTGAGGTCCCAGTCCCGCCACGGCGCGATCACCTTGATGTCGGGGTTGAGCGCATAGGCGCTCAGTTCGAAACGCACCTGGTCATTGCCCTTGCCCGTCGCACCGTGCGCCACCGCGTCGGCGCCGGTTTCCTTAGCAATCTCGACCAGCCGTTTCGAGATCAGCGGGCGCGCGATCGAGGTGCCGAGCAGGTAATCGCCCTCGTAGCGCGCATTGGCGCGCATCATCGGGAAGACGAAGTCGCGGACGAATTCCTCTTTCAGGTCGTCGATATAGATATGCTCGGGCTTGATCCCCATCAGCTCGGCCTTGGCGCGCGCGGGTTCCAGCTCTTCGCCCTGCCCCAGATCGGCGGTGAAGGTCACGACCTCGCAGCCATAGGTAACCTGCAGCCATTTCAGGATGACGCTCGTGTCGAGGCCGCCCGAATAGGCAAGGACAACGCGCTTGATGGAATCGGTCATGGCTGTACCTTTGGCTGGAAAGACGCGGGCGCGGCTAGCAGGCTGCCGGTTGCGGCGCAAGCGGCGGGGAGGCCTTATGGGCAAGGCGGAAATCAAGACCAAGGCCACCGACCTCGCGGTCGATGACTTTATCGCAGCGGTTCCGCACGACAGGCGGCGCGAGGAAGCGCGCATCGTCGACGCCATCCACCGCCGCGTCACCGGCTTCGAGCCCAAAATGTGGGGGCCGTCGATTATCGGCTATGGCAGCTATGACTATGTTTATGACAGCGGCCATTCGGGAACGATGTGCCGCGCGGGATTCAGCCCGCGCAAGGCGGCGATGACCGTCTATCTGATGGGCAATTACTGCGACCGGCAGGCCGAGGCCGACGCGCTGTTCGCGCGGCTCGGCAAGCACAAGACCGGGAAATCCTGTCTTTACATCAACAAGCTCGCCGACGTCGACCTCGACGCGCTCGAAGGGCTGGTGGCGCTGAGCTGGGACGTGATGAACCGGCTTTATCCCGCCTGACCTCGCCATCCCGGCTTTCGCCGGGATGACGATTACGTTGCAACGCGCGCGTAGCCCGCCTCCGCCGCCGCCATATAGTCGCGCGTCAGCGGCAGCGCGTGGCGGCTGCGCGCGAACTGGATCTGGTAATTGCCCATTCCGCCGCTTTCGAACGCCGCGGTCGCACCCGCGAGGTAAAAGGTCCACATGCGATAGAAACGCTCGTCCTTGAGTCCGGTGATCTCGTCCCTGTGCGCGAGCGTGTTGGCATACCAATGGCGTAGCGTCTTGGCATAATGCAGCCGCAGCGTTTCGACGTCGGTGACGATCAACCGGCTCTTTTCACTGGCCGCAAGCGTCTCGCTGAGCGCGGGGATATAGCCGCCGGGGAAGATATATTTGCGCGTGAACGCGTCGGTCGAGCCGGGCTTTCCGAACCGCCCGATCGTGTGGAGCAGCATCACCCCGTCGGCGGTCATCAGGTTGGCGCAGGCGCGGAAGAAAATATCGAAATTGCGCGCGCCGACATGTTCGAACATGCCCACCGAGACGATGCGGTCGAAGCGCCCCGCCTCGCGCGCGGCAAGGTCGCGATAGTCGATCAGCTCGAACCGCACGCGGTCGGCCACGCCCGCCGCTGCCGCGCGCTCCTGCGCAAGCGCGAGCTGTTCGTGCGAAAGGGTGATGCCAAGCACCTCGACGTCGGCGAGCTTCGCGAGCGTGATCGCCATCCCGCCCCAGCCGCAACCGATGTCGAGCACGCGCTGCCCCGGCTCAAGCGCAAGCTTTGCCGCGATATGCACCTTCTTCGCTTCCTGCGCTTCGTCGAGCGTCATGTCCTCGCGCGGCCAGTAGGCGCAGCTATATTGCATGTCGACATCGAGGAAGAGGCGGTAGAGATCGTTGCCGATGTCGTAATGATGCGCGACGTTCGACCGCGAACGGCTGCGGCGATTGATCGAATCGATGCGCGTCTTGACCCAATCGACCGCTTCGCCGACCGGCCCCTTGTCCTTGAGTTTGGCGCCGCGATCCCACGGCGTGTTCATGCGCAGCAGCGCGACCAGCTCCATGATGTCGCCCTGCTCGATCAGCATCTCGCCGTCCATGAAGGCTTCGGCGGCGCCGAGCCGCGGGTCGAGGATGATGCGGCGCATCCCCTTGCGGCTGGTGAAACGGATCGCGACCTCGGGAAAACCCGGCGTGGGCGTGCCATAGATTTCGACCGCCCCGTCGGGACCGGTGACGGTCAGGCGCCCCTTGTGGATGACGCGCGAGAGAAAGGGGGAGAGTATCGACATGGCGGTCACTCGTCTGCGACTTCGAATCGCTTTTCCTTCAATCAGATACCGGCATACCATTCATAATCGACGCGGTCTTCCCAATAGCCGCCCTTGCCGCGGCCGATGCCGTCGAGGCTGGCGACCGCCTCGATGCCGGTCAGATATTTGGCGTGCTTGTACCCCAATTGCCGCTCGAGCCGCAGGCGCAGCGGCGCGCCATTGGCGATCGGCAGCACCGCGCCGTTGAGCGCCCAGGCAAGGATCGTCTGCGGGTGGCGTGCGTCGATCATGTCGCAGCTTTCATAATAGAGCGCGTCGCCGAGCCGGTCGGCGCAGCGGAAGACGATATAGCGCGCGGCATCGCGCACCCCCGCCGCCTTCAGGATCGTCGCAAGCTGCGGCCCCGTCCATTCGCCGATCGCGCTCCACCCCTCGACGCAATCGTGGCGCGTGATCTGCGAGCGCTGCGGCATCGCGCGAATGTCGGCCATCGACAGCGACAGCGGCCGCGCGACAAGTCCCGTCACCGCGACGCGCCAGTCGGCAAAACCCCGCGCCGCGTGCGCGGCATAGTCTGCACCCGGCGGCAGGCGGGTTCCGTTCGCGCGAAAGACGGGCGACAGGTCGGCGCGGGAAAATTCGCGCGCCAGCGCATTGCGGTCCATCAGCGCGCGCTGGCTCGCGCGGTTCATCTCCTCGCCCATCGACAATATCTTGCGGACCGCGGGCGCATCGTTGATCGCGTCGCACCCGGCGAGCAGCGGTAGCGCCCCGGCGGTCGCAACAAGGCCGCCCGCGCGCGTGAGCAGGCGGCGGCGCGGGATGACGACGCCGCTCATGCGCCCATGTCCTTCACATCCTTCGGCTCGGGCAGCCGGAACCAGCCCGTCACCATCGACCGGATCTCGTTCACCGGACCGGCGAGCAGCACCATCGCGATGTGGACGAGAAAGAAAGCAACGAGCGCCCATGCCGCGATGAAGTGGATCGACCGCGCGCTCTGCCGCCCTCCGAACAGGTCGAGCATCCACGGCGCCGCTGCATTCATTCCGGGCGACATCGTCAACCCCGTCGCGATCATCAGCGGCAACAGCACGAAAATTACCCCGATATAGCTCAGCTTCTGGAGGATATTGTAACGCGCCGCCGCCTCGCCGGTCGGGAAGCGCAGCCGCGCATGCTCCTTGATGTCGTGCCAGATATGGCGCGGCGACCATTCGGCGCGGCGGACGTGCAAATCCTTGCGCAAATGACCTCCGAACACCGTCCACAGCATGTAAAGCGTCAGGCTGATCGCGAGCACCCAGGCGAAGAAGAGGTGCCAGCGCCGCCCGTCGGCAAGGCTGTAGCGCGTCGGGATCGTCGCCCAGCCCGGAAACGCCCAGGTCTTTTCGACGCCCGCGCTGTCGGTCCAGCGCCCGAGCACGCCCGTCGTCTCGACGCGCAGCGATCCGACGCGCAGAAAGCCGCTGTCCTCGGTCGCGCCGATCACCAGCCACGCCGGATCGTGGTTCGCGCCATATTGCCCCCAATAGAGGCGCGGGTGCGCGTTGAAGATCATCAGCCCGCTCATCAGCAGGACGAGCAGGGTCACGGCATTGGTCCAGTGCCAGATGCGCGCGGGAAGCCGGTGACGATAAACGCGCTTCGGCGGCGGTGCGGCGGGAGCGGCAGGAGGCGTAGCGTCGGCCATGTCTCCTGTTCGCTCCCTCCGCTTCGCCGGTTACGCGGCGACTTCGGCCTTATATTCCTCGCGGAACCGGTTGCGCAAACTGACCTTGTCGATCTTTTCGCTGCCGAGCTTGGGCAGCGCGTCGTCCGACATCCAGATCTTGCACGGAACCTTGTAGGACGCGAGCCGCTGGCTGAGGAAGGAGCACATGGCGTCGGCATCGACGCTGCTTCCCGGCTTCATCCAGATCACCGCGCCCACGACTTCGCCGAGCCGTTCGTCGGGCAGTCCGAACACCGCGCACTCGTTCGCCTCGGCGTGCGCGTAAATCGCCGCCTCGACCTCCTGGCAGCTGATATTCTCGCCGCCGCGGATGATGATGTCCTTCTTGCGGTCGACGATGAACAAATAGCCATCCTCGTCGAGATAGCCGAGGTCGCCGGTGCGGAAATATCCATTGGGGAAAAAGGCCGCCTTGGTCGCCGCCTCATTGTTCCAATAGCCGTCGAAATTGCACACCGAACGGATGCACACTTCGCCGACCCCGCCCTGCGGGAGGCGTTCGCCATCGTCGTCGAGGATCGCAAGGTCGACGAGCGGCTTCGACGCCGGCCCGGTCGACAGCGGCTTGGCGAGGTAATTCTCGTTGATGATGCCGCATCCGACCGCGTTGGTTTCGGTGAGGCCATAGCCGAGCAAAGGCTTGCCCTCGCCCATCTCGGTCGCGAGCCGTTTGACATGCTCGGGCGGACGCGGCGCGCCGCCGCCCGCATAGCTCTTGCACGTCGACAAATCGTAATTCTTGCGGTTGGGGTGAACGAGGATTTCATAGCTCATCAGCGGAACGCCGACGAAATAGTTGCACTGTTCGTCCTGGATCAGCCGCATCGCCTCCTCGGCATTCCATTTGGGCATCAGCACGAGCTTGCGCCCGAGCGCAAAGCTCTGGAGGAAAACGGGAATTTCGGCCGTGACGTGGAACAGCGGCGTGCATACCAGCGTCGCGGGCTGAAGCTCCGACATCTGCCCGTCCTCGGTCAGCAGATGGACGATGCTCGCCGTCTGCGTGACATAGTTGAAGACCGCCTGACAGATCGCCTCGTGCCGCGAATAGGCCCCCTTCGACTGGCCGGTCGATCCCGATGTGAAAAGGATCGTGGCAAGATCGTCGCCTCCCAGCTTGGGCAGTTCGGTTTCAGCACCGCCGCCCGCCCCGGTGATCGGCGCGAGCGCCTTGTCGAGGGGCTGCGCGATGTCGAGCGTGATGACCTTTGCGCCGTGCGACACGCCGGGTTCGGCAAGCCGCGCCGCGCGCTGGACGTCGGCGATCACCAGCTTGGCCTCGGCATCGTCGATCCCGGCCGCGAGTTCGCCGCCCTGCCACCAACCGTTGAGCAAGGTCGCGCAGCCGCCGGCGAGCAGGATGCCGACATAGGTCACGCACCAGGCGTTGGCGTTGCGCATCGCAAGTCCCACGCGGTCGCCGCGCTTCACCCCATGCGCCTCGACGAGCGCGGCCGCGACCCTGCGCGCCGCGCCATAAAATTCGCGGAAGCTCAGCCGCGCCTCGCCTTCGACCAGAAAGGTCGCATCGCCATGCTGCGCACAAAAAAACGCAACATAATCGGCCAGGTTCGTCGGCGCATTGGTGATGAAGGGCATCTCGCGCCCGTGGCGTTCGACGGTCCCGACCTGGATCGGACCGCCGGGGCCTGTGATCAGATTATAGGCGGCTTCCAGGCGCAAATCGAGCGCGGATGGCATCGGGTACTCTCCTCTTGGTCTCGTCGCACTTACCCCTTATGGGGAAGCCTCTTCTGGGGAAGGTCCGAGATATTTATGTTTCTTTTTGCAACCCTAGCGGACGCAACGCAATATGTGAACTTCCAAGAGATGATGGGGGCGAACAGCGAGATTGCGTTCAGCGTCTTCGGCCTGCCGATCCGCTGGTATGCGCTTGCATATCTTGCCGGAATCTTCCTCGGCTATTGGTATCTGCTCAAGCTGATTGCACAGCCCGGCGCCCCGATGGCGCGGCGCCACGCCGACGACATGATCTTCTATGCCATGCTCGGGATCATCCTCGGCGGGCGGCTCGGTTATGTCCTTTTCTATAATCTCGAAGCCTATATCGCCGACCCGGTGGCGATCCTCCGGCTGTGGGACGGCGGCATGTCGCTCCACGGCGGCGTCCTCGGCGTGCTGGTCGCCATCTGGTATGTGACGCGCAAGGAAAAGCTGAGCTTCCTGCGCTTTTGCGACTATATTGCCTGCGTCGTCCCCTTCGGCCTGTTCCTCGGGCGCGTCGCCAATTTCGTCAACGGCGAACTGTGGGGCCGCGTAACGACGGTGCCATGGGCGATCGTCTTCCCGGGCGGGGCAGGCGATCTGCCGCGCCACCCGAGCCAGCTTTACGAAGCAGGGCTCGAGGGGCTGGTGATGATGGCGGTGCTCGCCTGGTTCTTCTGGCGCACCGACGCGCGTTACAAGCCCGGCTTTCTCGTCGGCATGGCGTCGATCATCTATGGCGTGAGCCGCTTTGCGGTCGAGTTCGTACGCGAGCCCGATGTCCAGCGGCTATGGGTGGTCGAGGCGACGGGCCTGTCGATGGGCCAGTGGCTGACGGTCCCGATGATTGCGATCGGGCTATGGCTCGTCGCGACGGCCAAAGGCCGCCGCCAGCGCGTCGAACCGGTCGCGGGAACCGACAGCATTGCCTGACCGCCCGCCCTCACCGGCGCAGCTTTTGACCGAAATCGCGGCGGCGCGGGGGGTGAGCGTCGCCGATTATATGGCGGCCGCCAATGCGCACTATTATGCGACGCGCGACCCGCTCGGCGCCGCCGGCGATTTCACCACCGCGCCCGAGATCAGCCAGATGTTCGGCGAAATGCTCGGCATCTGGATCGCCGACCTGTGGACGCGCGCGGGGCGCCCCGCCTTTCGCTATGTCGAGCTCGGCCCCGGCCGCGGCACGCTCGCCGCCGATGCGCTGCGGGTGATGACGCGTTTCGGCTGCACGCCCGCCGGCGTCGAGCTTGTCGAGACGAGCCCGGCGCTGCGCTCGGCCCAACTGTCACGCATCGCGCAGGCCGAGCATCATGACGAGGTCGCGGCGCTGCCCTCCGACGCGCCGCTCGTCATCGTCGCGAACGAATTTTTCGACGCGCTGCCGGTCCACCAATATGTCCGCACCGGCGACGGATGGCGCGAACGCATGGTTGTGCGCCGCGACGGGCGGCTGCACGCGGTTCCCGGCGATGTGCCCGCCGACGATGCCGTCCCCGCCGCGCTGCGCGATGCCGACGAGGGCGCGATCGTCGAGACCGCCCCCGCCTCCGCTGCCGTCATGCAGGCCTGCGCCTTTCGCATCGCACGGCAGGGCGGCGCGATGCTCGCGATCGACTATGGCCATGTCGGCCCGGCAGCGGGCGACACGCTTCAGGCGGTAAAGGCGCACAAATATGCCGATCCCTTCGCCGACCCCGGCGAGGTCGACCTGACCGCGCACGTCGATTTTGCCCCGCTGGCAGAGGTCGCGCGGCGCGCGGGGGCAATCGTCCACGGCCCCGTGACGCAGGGCGCCTTGCTGCGCGCGATGGGCATCGACGCGCGGCTCGCAGGCCTGTCCGCCGCCGCGCCCGACCGCGCGGAGGAGCTGACCGGCCAGCGCGACCGGCTCGTCGATCCCGATGCGATGGGCGACTTGTTCAAGGCGATGGCGGTGACCGCGTCCGGCTGGCCGCGCCCCGAAGGCTTCGGGATGGCGGCATGACCCAGATCGAACTCGCGACCGCGCGCGACGCCGAAGCGCTGTCGGCTTTTGCCGAGGCGTCTTTCGCCGCCACTTTCGGCCATATTTACGATCCCGCCGACCTTGCCGCCTTCCTTTCCGGCTGGAACCCGCCCGAACGGCTGCGCGCGCAGATCGCCGATCCGGACTGGACGATCGCGCTCGTGCGAAATGGGGACGGCACCATCGCCGGCTTCGCCAAGCTCGGCCCCGTCGATTTCGACCTCCCCGCCGGACAGCCTGCCGACAATGCAGTCGAGCTGCACCAGCTTTATGTCGCAGAGGAAGCCAAAGGCCGCGGCATCGCCGCCGCGCTGATGGACTGGGGCATCGTCTGGGCGCGGGCACGCGCTGCGATCCTCTATCTGTCGGTCTTCACCGAAAATCCGCGCGCGCAGGCTTTTTATCGCCGCTATGGTTTCGTCGATGTCGGTCGCAACGCCTTTCGCGTCGGCAATCATGTCGACGAGGATCGCATCTGGAGGCTCGACCTTTGACCCCGCCCTTCGCCACCGCCGCTCCGCTGGCCGGAGTCCCGCACGGATTTTTCGGGCGTCAGGGCGGCGTGTCGACGGGCGAGCTCGCCTCGCTCAACTGCGGGCTCGGGTCGGGCGACGATCCCGCGCTGATCGCCGAAAACCGCCGCCGCGCCGCCGACGCGGTGCTGCCGGGCGCGGCGCTTACCGGGCTTTATCAGGTCCATGGCGCACGCTGCGTCATCGTCGATGCGGCCAGCGACCTTGCCGCACGGCCCGAGGCCGATGCGCTCGCGACGCGCACACCGGGCATCCTGCTCGCCATCCTCACCGCCGACTGCGTGCCCGTGCTGTTCGCCGATGCCGAAGCGGGCGTCGTCGGCGCGGCGCATGCGGGGTGGAAGGGCGCGCTCGCGGGTGTCACCGACAGGACGCTCGCCGCAATGGAAAGCCTCGGCGCGCGGCGCGACCATATCGCCGCCGCCATTGGCCCGTGCATTGGCCGCGGCTCCTATGAGGTCGACATGGGCTTCGTCGATCGCTTCTGCGCCGTCGACGCAGCCAACGAACATTTCTTCGCCGCCGGTCGCCCCGGTCACGCGATGTTCGACATCGCCGCCTATGTCGCCGCGCGCCTCGCCGCAGCGGGAGTGGGCAGGGTCGACATCGGCGGGCAGGATACTTGCGCCGAAGAGGCCGACTATTTCAGCTATCGCCGCGCGTGCCTGCGCGGCGAAGGCGGCTATGGCCGGCAGATATCGATAATCGGGATCGCCAATCAGGCGGCCCAAGACCATTGATCGTCATTCCGGCGAAAGCCGGAATCTCGCCGTTGCGGCCCAACGCTTCGAGGAGATCCCGGCCTCCGCCGGGATGACGGGAACAGAAAAGGGAGAGGCAATGACGCGGACGCAATTTTTGGGGCTGATCGGCGGCCTCGGCCTGTTCGCCGCGATGCTGCTGATGCCCACGCCCGAAGGGATGGAACCGACCGCGCAGCGCGTTGCGGCGCTCACCCTGCTGATGGCGGTCTGGTGGATGACGCAGGCGCTGCCGCTCACCGTCACCGCGCTCCTCCCCTTCCTTATCGTTCCCTTCGCGGGCGTCATGTCGGCGCGCGAGATCGCCAACGAATATTATGATCCCATCCTCTTCCTGATCCTTGGCGGCGCCTTTCTCGCGCTTGCGATCGAGCGCGTCGGGCTCCACCGCCGCCTCGCGCTCGCGCTGCTCAAGCTCGCGCCGCCGACTTCGACCGGTCTGCTTTTCGCCTTCATGGCGGCGACCGCGATGCTGTCGATGCTGATTTCGAACACCTCGACGACGCTCATCATGGTGCCGATCGCGCTCGCGGTCTTGCGCGCGGGCGGGATCGAAGCCGCCGAGACGCGCGGCTTTGCCGGAGCGGTAATGATGGGCATCGCCTTTTCGGCGTCGATCGGCGGGCTGGGAACGCTCGTCGGCAGCCCGACCAACGCCATCGCCGCGGGGCTGATCGAGCGCGCGCTCGGCCTCCATATCGGCTTCGCCACCTGGGCGATGTACGGGATTCCCGTGGTCGCGCTCGCTGTCCCCGCCGCGATGCTCATCCTCCAGCGCGTCCAGCGACTGAAGGACCATCCCTTCGACGGCGCCGCCGCGTCGGGCGCGCTCGGGCATCAGGCGATCTGGTCGACCGCCGAGCGCCGCGTCGTCCCCGTCGTGGCGCTCGTCGTCGGGCTGTGGATGCTCCAGCCGCTGCTCGAGCCCTTCGTTCCTGCAGGCTCGCTCACCGACGGCACGATTGCGGTCGCTGGCAGCCTGCTGCTTTTCCTCCTTCCCGACGGCACCGGTCGCCCGCTCCTCATATGGAAAGAGGCCGACCGTGCGCCCTGGGGCGTCATCATGCTGTTCGGCGGCGGGCTCGCGCTCGCGGCGTCGATCACCGCGAGCGGACTGGCGGCCTGGCTCGGCAGCGTGCTCGCGCCGCTGGGTTCGATCCCGACCATCGCGCTCGCGGCGATCATTGTCGCGCTCACCATCCTCGTCACCGAATTTGCAAGCAATGTCGCGACCGCGAGCGGGATCATGCCCGTGCTCGCCGCGCTCATCGCCGCGACCGGCGCCGATCCGATCCTGCTCGCGCTGCCCGTCGCAATGGCCGCGAGCTGGGGCTTCATGCTGCCCTCGGGCACCGGTCCCAATGCCATCGCCTGGGCGACCGAGCATATCGCGCTGCCGCGCATGCTGACGGCGGGGCTCGCGCTCGATATCATCGGCGTGCCGCTGCTGATCGGCGTCATCTGGGCGATTGCGATGCTGGGGTGACGCGCGGCGCATTTCGCGCTAGTTGCGAATGAAACTATCTTTTCCACAGGAGTCCTTCGCATGCCCCCCATCGACAACAACGACCTGACCGGCACGACCTCGCAGCGCCGCGCGCCGAAGCAGGACGTGACCGAGATTGGCGGTCATGCGCTGTCGCCCTCGACCTTGATGATGGGCTATGGCTATGACCCGATGCTGTCGGAAGGCTCGCTGAAGCCGCCGGTCTTCCTCACCTCGACCTTCGCCTTCGAAAGCGCCGCCGCGGGCAAGCGCCACTTCGAGGGGATTACCGGCAAGCGCCCCGGCGGCGCCGACGGCCTCGTCTATTCGCGCTTCAACGGCCCCAATCAGGAAATCCTCGAAGCGCGGCTCGGCGTGTGGGAAAAGGCCGAAGACGCGCTCGTCTTTTCGTCGGGTATGTCGGCGATTGCGACATTGCTCCTCGCGCACGTCAACATGAACGACGTCATCGTCCATTCCGGCCCGCTCTATGCCGCGACCGAGACGCTGATCGCGCGCATCCTCTCGCGCTTCGGCGCCACCTATGTCGATTTCCCGGCCGAAGCCTCGCGGGGCGAAATGGACGCCATCCTCGCCCGCGCAAAGGAAATGGCGGAAAAGCAGGGCGGCAAGGTCGCGATGGTCTATCTCGAAAGCCCCGCGAACCCGACCAACGCGCTCGTCGACGTGCAGGCGATGCGCGCTGCGGTCGAAGCGGCGTTCGGCGAGGACGCCCGCCCGCCGATCGCGATCGACAACACTTTCCTCGGCCCGCTCTGGTCGGCGCCGCTCCAGCACGGCGCCGACATCGTGCTCTACAGCCTCACCAAATATGCGGGCGGCCACAGCGACCTCGTCGCGGGCGGCGTGCTCGGCTCGAAGCAGTGGCTCGGCCCGATCCGCATGATGCGCAACACCATCGGCACCATCTGCGACCCCAACACCGCCTGGATGCTGCTCCGCAGCCTCGAAACGATCGAACTGCGCATGAGCCGCGCGGGCGAGAATGCCGAAAAGGTGTGCGCCTTCCTGAAAGATCATCCGAAGGTCGAGGGACTCGGCTATCTCGGCTTCCTCAAGGACGGACCGCAGAAGGACGTGTTCGACCGCCACTGCACCGGCGCGGGATCGACCTTTTCGCTGTTCATCAAGGGCGGCGAAGCGGAGAGCTTCCGCTTCCTCGACGCGCTCAAGATCGCGAAGCTCGCGGTCAGTCTCGGCGGCACCGAAACGCTCGCAAGCCACCCCGCCGCGATGACGCACCTTTCGGTCCCCGACGAACGCAAGAAAGCGCTCGGCATCACCGACAATCTGGTGCGCATCTCGATCGGCATCGAGGATGCGAACGACCTGATCGCCGATTTCGAACAGGCGCTGGCCGCAGTGTAAGTCGCTTCGGCCGCGAGCAATGGCCGGGGATGACCGATTGCGGATCACTATTTCATCGTCATCCCGGCGAAGGCCGGGATGACGTATGAAGGGGAGGTCTCCGCCCTAGGGTCAGGACCCTAGTCGCTCGGCGGATCGGCGATCATTGCGGTGAACTGGCACTCGGTGGCGAGTTGGTCGCCCAGCATCGCTTTTCCTTCGAACTTGCAGATGTTCCGCTTTGTCTGAAGGATGGTGACGTGCAGGTCCAGCAAATGGCCGGGTTCCACCGGCTTGCGGAACTTCACGCCGTCGATACCCATGAAATAGACGAGCTTTCCGCTGCCCGCGAGGCCGAGCGATTCGATCGCCAGAACGCCGCCCGCCTGCGCCAGCGCCTCGACGATGAGGACGCCGGGCATGATCGGCCGGCCGGGGAAATGCCCTTGGAAAAAGGGCTCGTTCATCGTCACTGCCTTGACCGCGTGGATCGAGGTGTCCTTCACCATCGATTCCACCCGGTCGACGAGCAGCATCGGATAACGATGCGGCAGCAGCGACAGGATGCGGCGGATGTCCGCCGGCCCCATCCTGCTCTCGCTATTTTCCCCGGCCGTCATGATCGCTTAGCGCGTCGTCGGCTGGCTGCCGGTGGGCGCGGGCGCCGCGGCGCCCTGCGCTGCGCGCGCCTGGTCCATCAGCTGCTGGTTGCGCTGCTGCACCAGCTGGCCCGGCTGGTATCCGGCCGGCGGCGTGATCGACACGTTGGGCAGGATGCGGTTGAGTTCGGTCACGACGGCATCGGTGATGTCGACGTTATTCTCGCGCGCGATCACCGCTTCGGGATTGACGAGAAGGTCGACCTTCTTCGCCGTCATCGCGGCCTTGATTGCTTCGTTCATGCGCAGGCTGATCTGGTCTTCGACATAGGCGATCGCGAGGTCGACGGGGGCGCCGATCTGGCCCAGTTCGGCCGAGGCGGCCTGGCGCTTGTCCTGGACGGCCTTGCCCGCCGCCTGGATTGCAGCCTGGTTCGCAGGCGTCTTCTTCACCTCTTCATTATATTTGGCGACGAGGACGTTGAGTTCGGCCTGAAGCGTCTGTCCGCGCGTCTGCTGCTGATCGATCGTCGCCTTGTAGGTCGTTTCGATCTGCTGCGTGGCGACGGTGAAAGCATTGGACCGCCCGGCAGCGGCGCGGACATCGGCGACGGCGACCGCGCGAGCCTGCGCCACGGCGGGCGCTGCGAACATGGGTGAAACGGACAGGCCGGCAATCGCCAGCGCCGAAGCGGCAAAAATTTTCTTCATCAGAATTGGGTTCCTACATTGAATGAGAAGCGTTTGGTATCATCGCCCTCTTCTTTGCGAAGGGCGTAAGCGAAGTCGATCCGGAAGGGACCGAAAGGCGAGTTCCAGTTGACCCCGGCGCCAATTGAGACACGCGGCATCCACGTATCGCCGAAGAAGCGTTCTTCGAACGGGGGGAGTGAAGAGAAGCCGGTCGGACAGGACGTGTATTGCGCCCCGAGCGGCTGGCCATTGTTGTCGACGGGTCGCGTCGCGAACTGCTGCGTTCCGGTCTGGGCATTGCGACACAGATTCTTGGTGATGCCGTCGCTCGGATCGCGGAAATCGGTCAGGGTGGTGAGCGTCGGGCGCTTGACGCCAAAGACCGAACCCACATCGAGGAAGACCGAGGGCCGCAACCCCAGTTCCTTTGCTCCCGTGCCGAGCGGAATGTCGACCTCGAGCCGTCCCTGATAATATGCGCGGCCGCCGAGCGCGTCGTCGATCAGGCCGTTGCGATTGCTGAGGCTGGTGTCGAGGACCGGGTTCATCGGGTCGGTAAGGTCGACATTGCCGTAACGGATGACGCGCGGGCCAATGCCGCGAATATCGAAGCCGCGCATTTGCGGTTCGCCAAGGAAGAAGCGGTCGGTCAATCGAACCTTGTCGCTCGTCGGCGTCGGGCGCCCGCCGAGCGGATAGATATAACCGCCTTCGGCCGAGATATTGAGGATGAACCGGCTGCCGAGGTTGAAGTGCTTGCTCGCCGCGGCGCGGGTGCGGACATATTTGACGCTGCCACCAAGGCCCGCGAAATCCTGGCTGATCGACGCCGACTGGCCGCGTGTCGGACGCAAACGATTGTCGCGGTCGTCATAGGCGAGCGTGAATCCGACCAGCGAGGTCGTGCGCTTTCCGATCGCGTCGCAAAGATAACGCCCCGCGACGAGCGGGTCGCAATTGTCGCCGAAGAAATAAACGCCGCGGTCGAGCGTCACATCGTCGTAATTCAGGCTGTACCGTACAAACAGCGACATATATTCGGTGAGCGGCACGCCCGAGTTGATCTGGAAACCCGTCGTAACCTGCTCAAAGGTCGTGCGGCGATCGTTCCCGATGAAGTTGAACGAGTTCAAATCGCGGCGATAGACGCTGCCGCCGATCGAGATGTTGCGGTCGAGCAGATAGGGTTCGGTAAAGCCGAGCTCGACCGATTTCGAATAGCTCGAATAGTTGACCGACGCCTGCAGCTGCTGGCCGAGGCCACGGAAGTTGCGCTGGCGGATCGAACCCTGGAGCAGGAAATTCTCGATCGACGAAAAGCCAGCCGACAGCGACAATTCGCCCGTCGGCTTTTCCTCGACATTGGTTTCGAGAATGATGCGGTCGGGCGCGCTGCCCTCCTTGCGCTCGATCTCCAGATTCTCCTGGAAAAAGCCAAGGCTGTTGATGCGGTTCTCGGTGCGCTTGACGGCAAAGCTGTTGAAGGCGTCGCCTTCGTTCAGGCGGAACTCGCGGCGCACGACCTTGTCGTGGGTCAGCGTGTTGCCGTTGACGTCGATCCGTTCGACATAAGTACGCGGCGATTCCGCAACGTCGAACGTGATCGCCATCGTGCGATTTTCGGGGTCGCGGCGGAACTGCGGATTGATGTCGGCAAAGGCATAGCCGAACAGGCCCGCCGTTTCGCTGAGGCTTTCGACCGTATCCTCAACAAGCTTGGCGTTGTACCAGTCGCCCTCTTTCATGGGCAGCAGCGTCTTCAGCGCTTCCGGGCGGAAGTCACGGATTTCGCTCTTCACGTCCACGTCGCCGAACTTGTAGCGCTCGCCCTCCTCGACGACATAGGTGATGATGAAGTCCTGCTTGTTGCTCGTCAGCTCTGCGACCGCCGAAATGACGCGGAAATCGGCATAACCGTTCTGCAAATAGAAAAGACGCAGCTTCTGCTGGTCATAGGCAAGACGGTCGGGGTCGTAGCTGGTGTTCGACGACAGGATCGTCAGCAACCCCGTTTCCTTGGTTGCCATCTCGTCCTTGAGATCGCCGTCGCTGAACTTCTCGTTGCCGATGATGTTGATCTGGCGGACCTTCGACTTCGGCCCTTCGTTGATTTCGAAGACGACATCGACGCGGTTCTGGTCGAGCTGGACCATCTTGGGTTCGACAGTCGCGGCGAAGCGGCCCTGCCGCTTGTAGAGCTCGATGATGCGCGCGACGTCGGCACGGACCTTCGAACGGGTGAAGATCTGGCGCGGCGACAGTTTGATCTCGGGACGGATCTTGTCTTCCTTGAGCCGCTTGTTGCCCTCGAGGATCACGCGGTTGATCACGGGGTTTTCGGCAACCTGGATCGTCAGCGCGCCATTGTCGTCGCTGATCTGGAAATCCTTGAACAATTCGGTCGCCGCCAGATCCTTGAGCGCCTGGTCGAGCGTCGCGCGGTCATAGGATTGGCCGACGCGCAGGCGGAGATAGGACAGGATTGTCTGCGCCTCGAGCCGCTGGTTGCCCGTGACGGTAATCGACCGGATCGTCGATGCGGCAGGCTGGCTGGTCTCGGCGGGCGCCGGGACGGCCGGCGGAGCGACCTCTTGCGCCATCACCACCGCGGGCCATGTCAGCATCGTTCCGGCCAGAAAAAGCGCCGAAAGCCGCGTCCGTGCCGTGTTATTTTGTGAAGCCACGCTGTTCATCCCGCAAAATCTTCTAAATAGCGACGAACCCGCGACGTCGCGGGTTCGGCGCACTCCCTGCCCCAGTCCGGCTATCCAATCAAGCGCGCGATCCCGTCCCACACGCCAATTGAGCCCAAATCGTTGAAAGTCACGACCAGCATCAACGTCACGATGGCGACAAAGCCAAAGCGAAACGCCCATTCCTGCGCCACCGCGGGCGCGGGACGGCGACGGATCGCCTCATAGCCGTAGAAAAGCAGATGTCCTCCATCAAGCATCGGCAATGGCAACAGGTTGATGAACCCCAGATTGATGGAGACCAGCGCGACAAAGTAGATGAGAACGCCAACCCCCAATGAGGCGGCCTCGCCCGAAGTCTTCGCGATCTTGATGGGGCCGCTCAGATCCTTGATCGACCGGTCGCCGCCGAGCAATTGCCCTAGCACCTCAACGGTCTGGCGGACGATTTGGGTCGTCTGGCGGATCGCGATTGCCGGCGCCTCAGCAAGCGGCGCGCGTTCATATATCGGCGCGGTTGCCGCAATGCCGATCACGCCGCGCTCGATCGGATTGCCGAAGCGGTCCTTCTCCTTCACGAGGCGCGGGGTCAGACGCACCGTCTGCTCGCTTCCGTTGCGCTGGATGCGCACATCCATCGCCTCGCCGGGCCGGTGGATGACCGACATCAAGATGTCGTCGAATACCTTGATGGTGCGGCCGTCAATCGCGACGATCCGGTCGCCCGGCTGCATGCCCGACGCGGCGGCGGCGGAACCTGGCATCACCATGCTGGCAACAGGGGGGGTGGTCGGCGTTCCGACAAAGGCGGCGAAACCGGCGAGAATCAGGATGGCAAACAGGAAATTGGTCACCGGCCCGGCAGCGACGATCAGCGCGCGTTTCCACACCGGCTGCGCCGGAAAGGTGTGCGAACGCTCGGCGTCGGGGAGCGATTGCCATTCGGCGTCGGGCTGGCTCACCGCGTCGCGGTCGCCCGCGAACTGGACATAGCCGCCGAGCGGCAACCAGCCGATTTTCCATTCGGTGCCGCGCTTGTCGGTCCAGCCGAGGATGCGCCGCCCGAAGCCGATCGAGAAGGTTTCGGCTTTCACCCCGCACCAGCGTCCGACGATGTAATGGCCATATTCGTGCACGAAGACGAGCGGCCCGAGCACGAGCAGAAAGGCAAGGATGGTGAACCCGATACCGGGAGATTCAAGCATGTTCGAAACTGTCCACAAATGTCTGCGCGGCCGCACGTGATGCCGCATCGACGCTGAATATGTCCTGAAGCGACGCGGGAGGCGGCGGCGCTTCGGCTTCCATCACGCTGCGCACCGTATCGACGATGGCGGGAAAGCTTATCCGCCCGGCAAGGAAGGCCGCGACCGCAACCTCGTTCGCCGCGTTGAGCTGCGCCGGGCGCGCGCCGCCCTCGGTAATGGCCGCGCGGCACAGCGCGGTTGCGGGAAAGCGGTCCTCGTCGGGCGCCTCGAAATCGAGCCGCGCGATGCTTGCAAGGTCGAGCGGCGCGCACGGTGTCGCCATCCGCTGCGGCCAGGCAAGCGCCGAAGCGATGGGGATACGCATGTCGGGCGAACCCAATTGCGCGAGCGTCGAACAGTCGACGAACTCGACGAGGCTGTGGATCACCGATTGCGGGTGAACCAGTATCTCGATGCGATCGAGCCCGACCGGAAAAAGATGATGCGCCTCGATAAGTTCGAGGCCCTTGTTCATCATCGTTGCCGAATCGACGCTGATTTTCGCGCCCATCGACCAGTTCGGATGCGCGACCGCCTGCGCCGGCGTGACGGTCGCCATGTCGGCGGCGCTCATCGTGCGGAACGGGCCGCCGCTCGCGGTCAGGATGATGCGGCGTACTTCGGACAGGCGCCCGCCCGCGAGGCACTGGAAGATGGCATTATGTTCGGAATCGACCGGCAGGATCGTCGCTCCCGAGGCACGCGCCGCCGCGGTCATCAGTTCCCCGGCCGAAACGAGCGCCTCCTTGTTCGCAAGCGCGACATCATGCCCTGCCGCGAGCGCCGCCATCGTCGGCGCAAGACCGGCAGTGCCGACGATCGCCGCCATGACGAGATCGGCAGGTCGCTGCGCTGCCGCGACGAGCGCGTCGGCCCCGGCGGCCACTTCGACGCCGGTGCCCGCCAACGCGTCGCGGAGAGCACCATGGCAGCTCTCGTCGGCGACCACCGCCAGCTCGGGTCGAA
>Ga0208794_1000493_pt1 | contig 25319 bp, 19 predicted proteins | sample 32_taG_FD_184106 | JGI IMG/M metagenome (GOLD analysis project Ga0208794, IMG submission 184106) | Marine viral communities from the Gulf of Mexico - 32_GoM_OMZ_CsCl metaG (SPAdes) (version 2) | ecosystem: Environmental > Aquatic > Marine > Oceanic | place: Atlantic Ocean: Gulf of Mexico... | reverse complement strand
AACGCTGACGGACCTGGAGTGGACCGAGGCATCCCTGCTGCGTGCCCTGTCGCGCTATTTGCGACAGGTCGGAACCACGCATTCTCAACGCTATATTGCGCAGACGCTAGTGACACAGAAAGCGGCCGCCCGCGCGCTGGTGGCCCTATTTGCGGCGCTGCATGGCCCGGAGATCGCAGATCGCGACAATGCCGCGGAATTGGCGCGGGGGGCGATCGCCGCGGCGCTCGACCAAATCACCTCGCTGGATGAAGACACGATCGTCAGGCGGTTCTGGAACCTGATCGAAGCGTCCTTGCGCACCAATGCCTGGCAGCGCGACGAACAGGGCCGGCGCCGCCCCGCGCTGGCGATCAAGTTCGACAGCAACCGAATAGAGGGCATGGTCGCGCCACGGCCCTATCGCGAAATCTCGGTCTATTCGCCACGGGTGGAAGGCGTGCATTTGCGCTTTGGCGCGATCGCGCGCGGCGGTCTGCGCTGGTCGGACCGCCCGGAAGACTTCCGCACCGAGGTGCTCGGGCTGGTCAAGGCCCAGCAGGTCAAGAACGCAGTCATCGTACCGGTGGGCGCCAAGGGCGGCTTCGTGCCCAAACGCCTCACTGCCAGCATGGCGCGCGAGGCCTGGCTCGAGGAAGGCCGGGAGAGCTACAAGGTCTTCATTGGGGCCCTTCTGGACGTGACCGACAATCTGGTCGATGGGATCGTGGTGCCACCTGACGACGTGGTGCGCCGCGATGGCGACGACCCCTATCTGGTCGTGGCCGCCGACAAGGGCACGGCGAGCTTTTCCGACATTGCCAATGGCATTGCCACGGCGCGCGGCTTCTGGCTGGGCGATGCCTTCGCCTCCGGCGGCTCGGCGGGTTATGACCACAAGAAGATGGGCATTACCGCGCGCGGCGGCTGGGAAGCGGTCAAGCGGCACTTCCGCGAAATGGATCGGGACATCCAGAAAGAACCGTTCACGGTCGCTGGCGTCGGCGACATGAGCGGGGACGTGTTCGGCAATGGGATGCTGCTGTCGCGTGAGATCCGGCTGGTGGCGGCCTTTGATCACCGCGATATCTTTATCGATCCGAACCCGGACCCTGCGGTCGGATACGCGGAGCGGGAGCGGCTGTTCAATCTGCCGCGCTCCAGTTGGCAGGACTATGACAAGAGCCTGATATCCGAGGGCGGAGGGGTGTTTTCGCGATCGCTCAAATCCATTCCGCTCAGCCCGCAAATGCAGGATATGCTTGGGTTGCAGACCGATGCCGCGACGCCCAATGAGGTGATGCGCGCCATCCTGGTCGCGCAGGTGGACCTGCTGTGGTTTGGCGGCATCGGCACGTATATCAAGGCGGCCGAGGAAGATGATGCCCAGGTGGGCGATCGCGCCAATGATGCAATTCGCGTGACGGCCAATCAGATACGCGCCAAGGTTGTTGGCGAAGGCGCCAATCTGGGGGCAACGCAGCGTGGACGTATTGCCTATGCGCTCAATGGCGGGCGGATCAATACGGACGCGATCGACAACTCGGCCGGCGTGAATTCCTCTGACCTTGAAGTCAATATCAAGATCGCGCTGTCTTCGGTGGTTGCGTCGGGGCAGTTGCCCATGGACAGGCGGAATGCCTTCCTCGCCTCGATGACCGAGGAAGTGGCAGCGCTTTGCCTGCGCAACAACTATCTGCAGACCCTGGCGATCTCTCTGGCCGAGCGGGCAGGCCTGGCCGAATTGCCCGATCACCGCGTTCTCATAGAGGGACTGGAAGAGCGCGGTCTGCTTAGCCGGGCGGTCGAGTTCCTGCCGAGCGACGCAACACTCGATAGCCGGGCCGCCGGTGGCAGGGGACTGGTGCGGCCGGAACTCGCGGTGATCCTGGCATACGCCAAGCTCACTCTATTCGACGATCTGTTGGCAGGCACAGCCATCGATGACCCTTATCTGGCCGGTGAACTGTTCCGCTACTTTCCGCAGACGCTTCATGAAGGCTATCCCGAGCAGATCGAGACCCACCGGCTCAAGCGGGAGGTTATCGCCACGGTTTTGGCCAATGCCATGATCAACCGCGGCGGGCCGGCCTTTGTCTCTGAACTGACGGCAGCGACCAGTGCCAGCGCAGGCGAGGTCGCACTGGCTTATGCCGCCGTACGAGATGCGTATGGTCTGACGAGCCTCAATGCCCAGATTGACGCGCTGGACGGCGAGTTGCCCGGTTCGGTGCAACTGGAACTCTACGCACAGGTGGAGGCCCTGTTGCGCCAGGAGGCGCTGTGGTTCCTGCGCAATGCCTCGGTCACGGCAGGGCTGGGCGAGTTGGTGGCCCGGCATCAGGCTGGTGTGATGCAATTGAACGAAGCCAAGGGCCTTTTGCCTGCCGACCAACAATCTGCCCTCGATGTGCGGGTCAGCGGGCTGATGAACCATGGGGTGCCCGAGGCGTTGGCGCGGCGCATTGGCGCCCTGCCCTTCCTTGGTCATGCCAGCGATATCGTTTTGGTGGCCGAACGCGGCAATGTCGACGTGCTGTCAGCGGCCAAAGCCTATTTCGGGGTCGCCGGCCTGTTCGATCTCTTCCGCATTATCGAGCATGGCCGGGCCATCGTGCTGGGCGATCGCTTCGACCGCATGGCGCTGGACAGGGCGCTGGCCAATCTGATGCGGGCATTGCGCGACCTGGCAGCGGATGTGCTGCAGGCGGGGAGCGTTGACGACTTCGTAGCACAACGCTCCGTGGGGCTGGCGCGGTCGGTTGCGGCAGTCAAGGAGATGACCGAGGGCGGTATAACTGTCTCACGTCTGAGCGTCGCAGCCGGTTTGCTCACTGACCTGGCTCGGGAGAGCTAGCCCCCGAAGCAATGACATCCCCCTAAAGTCGCCCTTGCCTGGTTTGAACGGTTGGGGATTGTGGAGCCAGCACTGGAGAGCGCCTGATGACCGATCTTGCCCAATGGCTGAACAGCCAGACCAACGATGCCGACCTTGCCCAGACCATCATGTCGATGGCGGCCGCAGGCGCCGAACTGGCCGCAGTGTTGCGGCAGGCACCCATCGCTGGACAGACCGGCCTTGCCGGATCAGAAAATGTGCAGGGAGAGGCGCAAAAAGCTCTTGATGTGATCTCAAACGACATTGTTTTGAACCACTTAAAGGCAAATTCGGCCGTATCGATTCTGATATCGGAAGAACTGGATGAGGCTGTTGACCTATCGGCTCAGGGTCGGTTCATCGTCGCGACGGATCCGCTGGATGGCTCTTCAAACCTCGACGTAAATGTCACTGTGGGCACGATCTTTTCGATTCTGCCAGGTGCTGGCGGGCTGCTTCAAAAAGGCTCGGCGCAACTTGCCGCAGGCTACATTGCCTACGGACCGGCAGCGAGCTTGGTGGTGCGGATCACCGGCACAACCAGCGTCTTCACCCTGGGTGCAAATGGCGCTTGGCTGCTGACCCTTGCCGCGGCTCAGGTGCCGGCGACCTCGGGCGAATTTGCCATCAACACAGCGCGCGAACGCTTCTGGGATGCGGCAACGACAAGCTATGTTCGCGAGAATGTCGCGGGTGAGACTGGTGCTGCCGGCAAGCGGTACAATATGCGCTGGGTCGGGTCGATGGTGGCCGATATCCACCGCATCCTGATGCGCGGAGGGATATTTCTCTATCCTCTCGACAGCGAGACCGTGAGCAAAGGCGGGCGCCTCCGTTTGCTGTACGAGGCAAATCCCATGTCCTGGCTGGTCGAAGGCGCCGGGGGACGTTCGACCACGGGCCGGCAGAACATCCTGGATGTGGAGCCCACGGATATTCACCAGCGCGTGCCGGTCATTCTGGGGTCATCCGAGGAGGTGAAGCGGGTGGAAGACTGGTATGGGCGTGCGTGATCGGACCAGGATACCCAAGCAGGATTTGCAACGTTCTCATAGATTGGCTAGAACCCGAACCAACTAGACCGGTCGACCGAAACTGCCGGTAGGGAGAACACCTTGGACACCAACGCCAAAACACTGCCCGAAACCAATTGGGGCGCCTGGCAGCGCCGGCCGTTTCACCGGCAATATCTGATGACGCAGGCGAGCCGGCTGTTCGACTTTTTCGAGGCCTCTTCGCTCAATCCCAAGGGCGGTTTCTTCGAGCTGTCAGATGACGGGCATCCGCTCTCACCCGAGAACGCGGTCCGCCAAGTGCACGTCACGACGCGCATGGTCCATTGCGCCGCCATCGGCAGCCTGATCGGGCGGCCTGGTTCGGACGAAATCGTCGATCACGGCATGCGCTATCTGTGGGAGAAGCACCGCGACCAGCGGCACGGCGGCTATGTGTGGTCGCTCGACGATGACGGTTACACTGACGACAGCAAGCAGGCCTATGGCCATGCTTTCGTCTTGCTGGCAGGGGCCAGCGCCAAGCTGGTCGGCCATCCTCTGGCCGACAAGGTGATAGCTGACGTAACTGAGGTGATCGAGCAACGCTTCTGGGACAAGAAGATCGGCGCGGTCCGGGAAGAGTTCGGCAATGATTGGCGCCAGATTAGCACCTATCGCGGCCAGAACTCGAACATGCATCTGACCGAAGCTCTGATGGCAGCCTATGAGGCCACGGGTGAGCGCGAATACCTCAACAAGGCGACCAGAATTGCCGATTTGATCATCCACAAAAACGCGGCGACACTCGACTATCGGGTGGCTGAGCACTTCCATGAAGACTGGACTCTCGACAAGGACTATCTGGGCTCGGAAATGTTCCGTCCGTCCGGCACGACGCCGGGCCACGCCTTGGAGTGGTCACGCCTGCTTTTCCAGCTTTTTGTGCTGAGCCGCAAAGAGCACAGCTGGATGACTGAAAGCGCACGCGGCCTATTCCGCCAGGCCATCGATCTGGGGTGGGATAAGGTCCATGGGGGCTTCTTCTATACGCTGGACTGGGACAACCAGCCGATCATGCGCGAGAAACTCTGGTGGCCGGTAGCCGAAGCCATTGGTGCAGCAGCCTATATCGGCGGGCATGATCGTGATGATTACTACCAGCTTTGGTATCGCAAGCTGTGGGACTTCGCCGAGAACCATGTGATTGATCATGATCGTGGTGGCTGGCATAGCGAACTCACCGAACAACTGGTGCCGACATCGCGCTTGTTCGTGGGCAAGCCGGACCTCTATCACGCGCTTCAGGCCTGTCTGATCCCGCTCTATCCGGTGACCGGCAGCCTTACGCATGGCATCATCGAGGCCGATCACCCCAAGCGCCTCTGATCCTTTTGTCCTCCCGGGCACAACCATCTCCCGCCTGCCGCGTTGCCCGTTCTGGACAACAAGGAGCGCGAGCGATGGCAATTCTGGAAGGCAAGGTGGCTCTGGTGACCGGTGCCGGTTCAGGTATCGGCAAGGCTACAGCCTTGAAACTGGGCCGCGAAGGCGCGGCAGTGATCGCTGTCAGCCGCACACAGGAAGAAGTCGACGCCACTGCCGCGGAGATCGAGCGCCATGGGGGCAAGGCCAGGGCGGCGACTTGCGACATCACCGACGACGCCGGCATGAAGCAACTGGTGGCCGAGACGCTGGGGCTTTTTGGACGGCTCGACATCGTGGTTGCCAATGCGGGCATCAATGGGGTCTGGGCCCCGATAGACGATCTGGCACCTGAGGAGTGGGACAAGACGATTGCCGTCAATCTGCGCGGGACCTATTTGACCATCCATCACACCGTCCCTGCCCTTGAGACGGCAGGCGGCGGCGCCATCGTGGTCGTATCTTCCATTAACGGCACGCGAACCTTTACCTCGCCGGGAGCGACGGCCTACACCGCCACCAAGGCGGGGCAGTTGGCCATGGTCAAGCAGTTGGCGCTGGAACTGGGGCAGCGAAAGATTCGCATCAATGCGGTTTGCCCCGGGGCTATTGAAAGCGACATTGAAGACAATACCGAGCACCGCGGCAGCGATGAGGCGGGCATTGCCGTGGAGTTTCCCGATGGGGACATCCCCCTGACTGGTGGCGCCAAGGGCAAGGCCGGGGATGTCGCCGATGTCATCGCTTTTCTGGTTTCGGATGCAGCAAGGCATGTCACGGGGAGCCCGGTGTGGATCGATGGGGGGCAGAGTTTGCTGCGATAGGACGCCGCGGCACAAAAGCGTACCCTTCCCCGCGGTTGTCAGTGCCCCATACGCGTCGTAAAGCACGGGCCAGTCCCTTCTCGCGGTGAGCTACCATGACTGCATTGCCTGCCCAATTGTCCCGCTTGGCGGTAGAGCGCGCCGTGGCGGCGGCGCTTGAAGAGGATCTCGGCCTGGCGGGCGACCTGACCAGCCAGGCAACGCTGGGACCCGACGCATGGGCTGCTGCCACGCTTTCGGCGCGCGAGCCTGGTGTAGTAGCGGGTATTGAGCTTGCGGCCGCGGCCTTTCGGCTGGTGGGTGAGGGTGTGCGCTTTGACGCCAAGCTCGCCGATGGCGCCCGGGTAAGCGCTGGCGAGGTGGTGGCCGAGATCGCCGGTCCTGCTCGGCTGGTCATGTCGGCCGAGCGCGTCGCGCTGAACTTCCTCAATCATTTAAGCGGCATAGCAACACTGACACGTCGCTATGCCGACGCCATTATCGGCACGAAGGCGAGGATCTGCGACACCCGCAAGACAACGCCGGGCCTGCGCGCCTTCGAGAAATATGCCGTGCGATGCGGCGGTGGCGCCAACCACCGCTTTGCCCTCCACGACGCCATCTTGATCAAGGACAATCACATCGCCGTCGCCGGAGGCGTGACAGCGGCCTACAAGTCCGCGGAGGCGTTTGCCGGGCATCTAGTGGCGATCGAGATTGAAGTGACCACGCTCGCCGAACTGGAAGAGGCGCTCGCGGCCGGAGCGCGCATCGTCATGCTGGATAATATGGACAATGATCTGCTGAGCCAGGCGGTCAAGATGAATGCCGGACGGGCGAAGCTGGAAGCGTCCGGTGGCGTCAAGCTGGACAGAGTTCGCTCGATAGCTGAAACCGGCGTGGACTATATCTCGACCAGCCAGATCACGATGGGCGCAACGCCACTTGACCTCGGGCTCGACGTGACAATCGCAAAAGGGAAGTCGGCATGATGCCCGAGGCCCCCGCCCCTTCCCTGACCGATCTTGCCGTCGGCGCCGCCATTGCCGCCGCTGACGTCATCAATGCGGTTTATGATCGGCCCATCCACGTGGTCACCAAGCAAGACGGCTCGCCGGTCACGGAGGCCGACGCCGCGGCGGAAGCGGTGATCATCGAACACCTCAAAGGCACAGGGCTGCCGGTACTGGGTGAAGAGAGCGTGGCGGCCGGGATCATTCCGCAATTGGGCGAGCGCTATTTCGTCGTCGACCCGCTTGACGGCACCAAGGAGTTCATCAAGCGCAACGGCGAATTCACTGTCAATATCGCGCTGGTTGAACACGGCAGGCCGACCATGGGGGTCGTGCTCGCCCCGGCGAGCAGCGAAATCTTCGTGGGTGACCAGAGAGGCGCTTGGGCCGGCAGAATACTGGGTAGCGCTGTCGTTGAGCGACGCGTAATCAAGGTTGGGCTGCAGGCGAAACCACGCATAGTCGCCAGCCGAAGCCATGGCCATGCGGCATTGGAACAGCTTTGTCGGACGCTGGACGTGGACAGTGATGTCTCGGTCGGGTCCTCGCTCAAGTTCTGCCTGTTGGCCCGTGGCGACGCACAGCTTTACCCGCGATTTACCCCGACTTGTGAATGGGATACCGCCGCAGGCCAGGCCGTGCTTGAAGCTGCGGGCGGAGCCGTCCTGACGCTCGATGGCGCGCCCATGCGCTATGGCAAGGGGGAACTGAAGTTCCTCAATCCCTACTTCGTGGCCGCAGCGAGCCTCGAACTTGCAGAGGCCGGAGCCAGCGAGATGCGCCGGCTCATCGAATAGTGATGTTGCGATCGGCACGCCGCCGAACTGCGATATTCTGGCTGCAGTCGCGCCTTTGGCGCCGCGCCATGCAATCAGTGATTAACTGATCTGCCACGTGATTCCCGCCGTTTAGCTTGCAGCAGGCGGTATCCCCATATATACGCCGAGCATATATCGGACCAGAATATGGTGACGGGAATTTTCTCATGAACGTCAGAACCCTGTGCCTTTCCATTCTCTATGAGGAAGAGGCGAGCGGATACGACATTCGCCGGATGTGCACCGAAGGCAACTTCGCCTATTTCGTCGAAGCCAGTTATGGCTCGATTTATCCGGCACTGGCTCGGCTGGAAGACGAAGGACTGGTGGCCAGTCGCACTGAGCAACAGTCCGGCAAACCCTCGCGTAAGGTCTATTCGATCACTGAGACTGGCAAGGCGGCATTTGCTGCAGAACTCGCCGAGCCTTTGGGCGAGGACATGTTCCGCAGCCCCTTCCTGCTGTTTGCGCGATTTGCCCACATCTTGCCGCGTGAATTGGTCGAGCAGCGCTGCAATGAATTCCTCGAAAGGTCAGTAGAAAGCCGCAAAAAACTGGAGCAGGCACCCAAAGAGCATAGCTGCAATGCAGCAGATATGTGGGTCATCGACTACGGACGTGCAGTATTGGAGGTTGCGGAACAACATTTCCGCACCCATATGCACGAACTGATCACAATGGCGCGAGCCGAGCCTCGAAAAGACGCGGCTGAATAAGGGGCGAGATAATTTTCATGCGTGCACTGTTTTCCTACGGCCTGGCCTTCGCCATTCTCCTTCTCGCTGGCGGCTGGCTCGCTACCGGCACTCTGGTGCAGGGCGGCCAGGGTCCGGGTAATGGCGAGACGCCCATCATTGCAGTCATAGAAGGCGAAGAACACGGCCCCATTGCAGGTGCTCTGGGGGAAGCCGGTCTTCTGGCGGAACACCATAAACCCGAAATCGATCCGGCACTGACCATCGCGCAACGCAATGAGCTCACAACCGGTTCCAGCGCCCCACTGCAAAGCGTGCGAATCCAGCGCTTCACTGCAGCCCCCATGCCCATCGAGGTGCCATTGCGCGGTCGTACACAGGCCAAGGCAACTGTTACCGCTGTGGCAGAAACGACCGGCTCGGTGGATGTGGTGCATGTCACCAAGGGTGAGCGGGTAGAGGTCGGCGATGCACTTTGCACTTTGGACCAAGGTACACGCGCGGCCGCCGTCGCCCAGGCAGAAGCAGGACTTGCCCAGGCAGAGGCCGCCTTGGCACAGGCTCAGCTCAACTATGACACCAATACCGATCTGCGTGACCGCGGCCTGGCGGCTGCCAACACGGCCAATGCGGCAGAAGTCGCACTGGCGCAGGCCAAGGCGGGCGTGAGTCAGGCAAAAGCCGGGCTGGACAATGCCAAGGCCGAGCTCGAGCGCACCGAGATCGTGGCCAGGGTGGCAGGTCTGGTGCAGGACCCGGTGGCCGTGGAAGGCGCGATGCTCAATGCGGGTTCGCCCTGCGCTACTATCGTGCAGCTCAACCCGATCGTCTTTACCGGCATGGTGCCCGAGGCCCATATCGGCCTGGCCAAGACCGGGCTCGACGCGACTATCAAGACTGTCACCGGACAGAGTGTATCGGGCAAAGTGACCTATGTTTCGGCCGTTGCCGACAACGCAACTCGCGCCTTCCCGGCCGAGATCGAAATCCCGAATGAGGATTTTGCGATCCGTGACGGTGTTACTGCCGAAGCTGTCGTCAAGCTGGGCACCGCCCCCGGGCACTTGCTGCCGCAATCTGTCTTGACGCTGGATGACGATGGCGTGCTTGGGGTGCGCACCGTTGAAGACGGCGTTGTGGCTTTCCACCCCATCACCATCGTCAGCGACACACGCGAGGGTGTGTGGGTGACTGGACTGCCGGTGATTTCGGACGTGATCATCGTCGGACAGGAGAATGTGAATGCCGGACAGGCGGTGGACGCCAGCCCGGTAGCCGATACGACTGAACCCACCGCTAGCTGAGGACGCAGGCCATGCTCGATTTCATCGAAAAAATCCTCAGGATGCCGCGGGTTGTCCTGACGATCATGGTCATTGTGCTGGCTGCCGGTGCGGGCGCCTACATGTCGATGCCCAAGGAAAGCTTCCCGGCAATCGATGTGCCCTATCTTTATGTGTCGATCAGCCAGTCCGGCGTGTCGCCGCGTGACGCGGAAAACCTTCTGGCCAAGCCGGCAGAAGAAGAGCTGGCGACCTTACCGGGTCTGAACAATATCAGCTCAACCTCGACGACCGGGCACGCTTCTGTGTTCCTTGAGTTCGATATCAACACGGACAAGGATCAGGCGCTGGCAGACACGCGGGCGCGCATGGACGCCCTGCGTGCCGCACTCCCCGAAGACGCGAACGACCCCACGGTCAACGAGATTGACATCGTTGGCATGCCGATCCTTTCGGTAGCGGTCTATGGCTCTGCTCCCGAAAAAGAGTTGGTACGCCGTGCAGAACTTCTGCAGGACGCGCTCGAAGGCATCGCTGAGGTGCGCGAGGCTACCCTGTCCGGTGCCCGTAAGGAGCAGCTTGAGGTCCGCGTAGACCTGCTGCGCCTTGAAGCCTACGGCCTGACGGCCAACCAGTTGTTTGATGCTCTGTCCCGCAACAACATGGTTGTTGCCGGCGGTACGCTCAACACCGGGCAAGGTTCGTTCAATGTTGAAGTGCCCGGCCTGATTACGACTGCCGAGGACGTATTCAGCCTTCCGCTCAAGACCGATGGCAACACCATTGTGACCTTTGGCGATGTCGCCACCATCACCCGTACCCTGGCCGATGCCACCGAATATACGCAGGTTAACGGCTCCCCTGCCCTCATCCTTGGAATTTCCAAGAAACTGGGCACCAATATCATCGATGTCTCTGACAAGGTACGGGCCGTCACAGCCGAGGCGGCAAAAGACTGGCCAAGCGGGGTGAACTATTCGTTCTTCCTGGACCAGGCAGAGACCACCACGGCGCTTTTCCGTTCGCTCGAGGCGGCCGTGCTGACCGCGGTGGCACTGGTTTTGATCACCTGTGTAGCCACGCTTGGCGTGCGCCCCGCGATCATGATCGGCATGTCCATCCCGCTCTCTTTCATGATGGCATTCCTTGTAGCCCAAGGCCTGGGCATGACCATCAACATGATGGTCATGTTTGGTCTCGTGATCGCCGTTGGCGTGCTGGTCGACGACCCCGTCGTGGTGGTCGAATATGCCGAACGCAAGCTGCAGGAAGGCATTCCGAAGCGCGAGGCCTTCGTGATGGCAATGCGCAAGATGTTCGTGCCGGTGGTCGGCGCCACGGCGACAACGCTGGGAGCCTTCATCCCGCTGCTGTTCTGGCCGGGCATCATCGGCAAGTTCATGAGCTATCTGCCGATGATCGTGATCATCGTCATGGTCGCGTCCTTCGTCTCCGCCTTGATCTTCATGCCGGTTATCGGATCGCTGATCGCCTCGACCCATGTTGACGCGAAGGAAAAGGCGAAAGCCGATATCGTCATGTACCCGGACAAGTTCGACTCCAAGAAGGTGGGCGGGCTGACCGGCCTCTATGTCCGGATGATGGAAAAGCTGCTGCGCTGGCCGCTGCCGACCTTGGCAGTGGGTTTCGGCGTGATCATCAGCATCTTCGTCGCCTATTCGCTGAATCCGACAGGCTCAGAGGCCTTCCCGGCTTCCGAGCCGGAGTTCGCGTCTGTTGCCGTTGTTGGCCGCGGAAACTACTCACCTGAAGAAATTCGCGACATGCTGATCGAGGTCGAGAGCGAACTGATACAGGTCCAGGGCATCCAGGACGTCATCATGCAGTTCGGCACGACCGGCGCCTTCGGCACCATGCCGCCCGACACGATCGGCAATTTCCAGCTGCAGCTCACCAACTGGAACCACCGCGTTCCAGCCGAGGAGATCTTCGCCGATATCCGGGAACGGGTCGCAGACATTGCCGGGCTCGACATTCAGGTGATCGCGGCGGAGAACGGTCCTCCGGCAGGCAAGGACATCAATCTGCGGGTCGAGAGCACCAGCTATGACGACCTTGTGCCGGTAGTAGCGGCCATCCATGACCATCTGGCAACTTGGCCAGAGGTCGTCGATCTGGAAGACGGCCGCCCTTCCCCCGGCATCGACTGGCAGATCACCGTTGATCGTGCAGAAGCGGGCAAATACGGCATCGGCGTGCGCGAGTTGGCGCCCTATGTGCAGTTGGTCACGTCTGGCGTGAAGCTGGGTACGTATCGCGATCAACTGACCGGCGACGAATTGGACATCCGCGTTCGTCTTCCCAAGGAAGAGCGGAGCTTCGATGCGCTAGACTCCATGCGCATTGCGACGAGCCAGGGTCTGATACCGGTCTCGAACTTCATCGAGCGCACGGCTGTGCCCAAGGTGGCCAATATCCAGCGCCGCAACCAAGTCTACACCATGGCTGTTGCCGCGGCCCTGCCCAACCTGCCCGAGGGCATCTACGCCGCAGATAAGGTTGAAGAACTGCAGGCATGGATCGCGCAACAGGACTTTCCGGATCGGGTCAATATCGAGTTCGGCGGTGCCGAGGAACAGATGGGCGATGCCAATGCGTTCATCGTTCAGGCGATGATCATGGCACTGGCCATCATCTTCTTTATCCTGCTGCTCGAGTATAATAGTTTCTACCAAGTGGCCGTGACGCTTACGACCGTCGCCATGTCGGTAGCGGGTGTGTTGTTGGGTATGCTGATTACCGGGATGACCTTCTCGGCTATCATGACAGGCCTTGGCATCGTGGCGCTGGCGGGTATCGTGGTTAAGAACGGCATCGTGCTGATCGACACCTACAACGACTATCACCGGCATCAGAATGTTGAAGCGGTCAAAGCCATGCTGCTGACCGTAAGCCAGCGTGTCCGTCCGGTACTGCTGACCGCCTTTCTCACGGCTCTCGGCGTGATCCCGATGTGGGCCAATGTCGAGTTTGACTTCATCCGCCGGGAAATCGTGGTGGGCGGTATTGCCGGGTCGTGGTTCGTCCATCTGTCGGCAGCTCTGGTCTCGGGCTTGTTCCTCTCAACGGCGCTGACTTTGATCATGGTGCCGGTAATGATCACTGCCCCGTCCGTCATGTGGGGACAGATCAAGTGGCTGGGCGGACTATTTGGAGCAATGGGAGGCTGGATCGCCAGCCCCTTCCGCCGCGGTCAGGCCGTCGCCGCGCCCGCAGGATTTGACGGCATTGCGGTGGAAATTCCGGAGGATGCGGATAGCGCCAAACGCTATATCGTGTCCAAGGAGATCGGCCTGACCGAAAAGGAAGCCAATGGCGTAACCGTGGTCAGCCGACGAGACGCCGCGGAGTAGCGTGCCGCTACCACCAAAAATCGCGAAGGCCCGCAGCGATGCGGGCCTTTCTTGTTCAAGCGGAAAACTCGTAGAGGTTCCAGTCATCGCCATCAAAATGGACAGGCCTTGGCCTGGCCGCTCGATCGGCAAGCGCCCGCGACCAGAATTGCCGGGCCGCCGAATTGGCAAGTGGCACCGCTATGTGCCAAGGCCCGGGATGGGCGTGCAGTGCCAGCTCGAGCGCGGCCTTGCCCACCCCCCTGCCCCGATGGGCGCGGAGAACAAAGAACTCAGCCATGAACCAACATGGCGCGCGGCCGGTGAGCGGGCAGTCATCAACGATCAGAGCAAAGCCGGCAATCTCGTCGTTTGCCTCTATGAAATAGGGATGGCGCCAAAAGCGATCGAGAAAGCCATATTCAAAGCGGCCGTCGCCACGGACGGGAAAAGGCATGAACTCGGTCAGGTCATGAAGGTAGAGCTGGACAAGGTTGGCGATTGAGCCCTGCTCCTCGTCCCGCGCTCGCCGCATCGAAATAGTCATGCAATCGCTCCCCCAAGACATGCTTTGTCTGCGCCATTGTGCGCTTTGCTGGCGATGATTGACGTTTCGATAATCGAAGCCACGCAAAGCGTGAGCACAGCCTGCTTGACGACTATTCCGCCGCCGGGGCACCGCGCTTAACGAAGCCGTCCGGGTCATCCTGCGTGCGGGCGAGAAGCTCGGCGGCCTCATTGGCTTCGCGCTGACGGTTCCACATCTGGGCATAGAGCCCGTCCTGCTGCAACAGGGCCGCGTGATTGCCGCGCTCGGCAACTTGACCGTCGCGCAAGACCAGAATCTCATCGGCGTTGACGACAGTGGACAGACGGTGGGCGATCACCACGGTGGTGCGGTTGCGCGACACCTCATCCAATGCGGCCTGGATGTCGCGTTCAGTTTTGGTGTCCAGGGCAGAGGTGGCCTCGTCGAGGATGAGGATCGAGGGCGATTTCAGGATGGTGCGCGCGATGGCCACCCGCTGCTTTTCACCACCGGATAGCTTCAGCCCGCGTTCTCCAACGGGCGTATCGTATCCCTTGGGCAAGGTTTCGATGAAACCGGCGACCTGGGCCATGCGGGCCGCATCCTTGACCTCGTCGGGAGAAGCGCCGGGTCGGCCATACTCAATGTTATAGCCGATGCTGTCATTGAACAGCACAGTATCCTGCGGAACCATGCCAATAGCGGCACGCAGGCTTTCCTGGGTGACGTCGCGCAAGTCCTGGCCGTCTATGGTAACGCGCCCACCCGTGACGTCGTAAAAGCGGAACAACAGGCGGGAGATGGTCGATTTGCCTGCGCCTGTCGGCCCGACAATAGCGACCGTCTTGCCGGCCGGCACTTCGAAGCTAACGCCCTTGAGGATGGCGCGGTCGGAGTCGTAGTGAAAGCTCACGTCCTCGAAGCGGATAACGGGGCCGGTGACCCTGAGCGCAGTCGCGCCGGGCTTGTCCTGAATCTCGGGATCCTGATCGAGCAGCTTGAACATCTCTTCGATATCGGTGAGGCCCTGGCGCAGCTCGCGATAAACGAAACCGATGAAGTTGAGCGGCCGATAAATCTGCATCAGGAAGGTGTTGAGCAGGACGAAATCGCCCAGCGTCAGCGTTCCATTCATGACACCCATGATGGACATGATGGAGATGGCGAGAAAGCCGCTGTAGAAGATGACCGCCTGGCCAAAATTTAGAAAGCCCAACGACGTCCAGATACGAATGGCCGAACGCTCGTAGCCTTCCATGGCCTTGTCGAAACGCCGCGCTTCCATCTGCTCATTGGCGAAATACTTCACCGTCTCGAAGTTGAGCAGGCTGTCGATTGCCTTGCCATTGGCATCGGTGTCGCTCTCGTTCATGTCCCGACGGATGGAAATGCGCCAGTTGGAAGCCTTGATCGTGAAATAGAGGTAGCCCCAGATCATCACGACCAGCACGCCCAGATAGCTTATACCGAACAGCCAGACGAAGATGATGGCCACCACAACGAATTCGACCATGGTAGGGGCGATGTTGAGCATGGCGAAACGGACGACCGTTTCGATGCCCTTGGTGCCCCGCTCGATAACGCGCGAAAGCCCGCCAGTCCGGCGCTGCAGGTGGAAGCGCAGCGAAAGGCGGTGCATATGATGGAAGGTCTGCAGCGCTAGCTTTCGCACCGCATGCTGGCCCACACTGGCAAACCAGACGTCGCGCAATTGCTGGAAGCCAGCGTCCACAATGTTGCCGAGCACATAGGCGATGACCAGAACCAATGGCACCGCCAATCCAAGGATCAAGGTCTGGTCGGTATCGGTGCCATCGAGACTATCGATGATGCCCTTGTAGGCGAAGGGGATGAGCGTGGTGGCTACCTTGCTGGCAAGCAAGGCTGCCAGGGCAAGCACTACCCGCATCCGAAGGTCAGGGCGATCTTCCGGCCACATGTAGGACCAGAGATTGCGAACGGTCGAGAATACCGACCCCTCGTCCGCGCTGACGGACGGCTTCTTCTCAGTGCTGTCTAAAGCCATCAGGCCTGTTCCGTTTCCTTGTTGGCGGCGATGGGCGCCAGCCCCTTGAGGAGACCGCCAAAGGCCGAATTGAGTTCGGCCAGTCTGGCATGGCGGAGGCAATAGCGGTTGCGCGTGCCATGCGGCTTGCGCTCGATAAGCCCTGCATCGAGCAGGACCTTGATGTGCTGGGATACGGTAGACTGCGCCAGTGTCAGGCTGTCGGTAACATCGGCGCAGCAACATTGGCCCTGCTGCTGGGTCGCCAGAATGCGCAATATCTCAAGCCGGACGGGATGTCCCAGAGCACGCATGGAACTGGCAATGTCATCGTCATGCATGGCGCTGTGCTCGGCGTACAAGGACTGCGCCTACAGAGGAAGCGCGGTCAAGTTGATCGGTGAATTGCGATGGAAGATGGGGGCTACGGCGCCGAAAATCAATAGGCGTACAAAAGCGGCGCCTTCCGGCGCCGCTTTTTCGTGGATTACTGGCCCGATAGTCCCTCGGGCAGATCAAACACCTGGCCGGGATAAATACGGTCCGGGTCCCTGATCTGGCCGGTATTGGCCTGGTAGATCGTGGTGTACTTCAACCCCTCGCCATAGACGCGGCGCGCGATGGTCCAGAGATTATCGCCGCGGCGGATGATGGCCTTGCCAGAGGCAAAACGCTGCGCCTCCGGATCACCGAGCGAGACTGCAACCATGATGGGCACGGCGCGCTCGTCAGATGCGGAAGTCCCGTCCGCAGCGATCTCGGCGCTCTGGGCGGCACTTTCTTCATTGGCCGGAACGGGCTCGGTGGCGACCGGTGCGGCTGTTTCCACGGCGGTCGTTTCTGCAGGCGCGACTGAGGCTTCAGCTGTCGCGGCCGGCGCGACAGGCTCGACCGTCTGGGCGTCGGTGACGTCCACCGATTGGGCCGGCGCGACCGAATCAACGGCAGGCTCTGAAGATGCTCCCGCAGTCTCCTGGGTCGCCGGTGCCGCGCCAGAAGGTGATGGCTGCGCAGTTGCCGAAGCTGGAGGTGTCTGCGGCGCGGGCTGTGGCGCTACAGGCTCCTGAACCGGTTCGGCCTGAGCAACAGCAACGGGCTCCTCACCCCCAGGCACATCCACAACGAAATCGACCTCGGCGCGGGCAATGACTGTGGCCGAGTTCGGCAGCAGCAGGTCCACCCTGACACGCTGGCTGGGCTGGTCCAGAACCGGCCCCGCTTCAATTAACCAGCGACCGTTTTCGATCGTGGCATCGGCCACGAATTCGTCGTCGACATACAGGCGGATAACGCCACCATCCGGACCGGCGCCGGCAAAGAAGCTCCGGTCGTTCTCGATCTCGATCGCGTCAATAGTCGGTGGCACGGTGGCCAATTGGGTCTGTGCCGGCTCTGTCACCGGAGCGTCCGCAACAACAGCGCCGGCTGCCTCCTGCGCCTTATCGGCGGTGGAGGGAAGCGTGTCCGGCGTCTCGTTGGTTTCGGCCACGGCGCCAGCCTGACTTTCTGTCTGGGAGGTCTCCTCAGGCACTTTCAGAGCGTCACCAGCAGTAGGTTCGGAGTTGGACTCCAAAGCGGGAACCGGCTCCACCGGTGTCGAATCCGCTGACGCGGCCGCTGTCGGGGTGGGCGCAGCTTCCACTTCGGTCCCAGCGACTTCCGTTTCGGTGACTTCCGTCTCAACCACTTCAGTCTCGGGGACTTCGGCCTCAGGGGCTTTAGGTAAAGCGGCGACTTGCACTGCGGATTCTTCCGCACCCTCTTGCTCGACTACGCCTGCCTGGGCGGCCGTGGCAGGCTCGGTCGCGGCGGGTGTTTCAGCGGGCTCCATGGGGGTCTCGGAGACTTCTGTTTCCGTCACTTCCGCAGGTTCGACCGGTGCCGCCGCGGACGAGGGCTCCGGGGAGGTGGAAGCAGCCGGTTCAGCAGCCGGTTCGCCAGCCGGTTCCCGGGGCTCCGTCGATGCCTCGGCGGCAGGCGCCTCTGCGACCTGGACTGGGGCCGTCAAACCCTGGAGAACCTCACTGGCCTCGCCAGGCGTGCTGGCAACGACCAGCGGCTGGCTCGTCTTGTCTTCGTTGATGACGACGATGAATGAATCCTCGGCGGTACCGGCCTTGCCTTCCTCGCCCAAGGTGATTTCCAGACCACCGGGCGGGAGCGGGGCGTCGGGCACGAAAACCCAGTCCCCGCTTGCTTCAACCTCAACCGTCCCGAGCAGTTCGCCGTTGGCAAACACTTCGACGCGGCTACCAGGCGTACCGCTACCGGCGATGACAACCGAGCCGTCTGGCTCGGCGCGCAACAGGCCGAACGTGGCAGCAACAACCTGATCGACCTCGCTTTCAACCGCAGAGGCCGCAGGTGGCGTGACATCCAGTTCGGGCTCGGCGGGAACCGCTTCCTCAATGTTGGCGACGACTTCTTCGTCTGGCGTCTCGGCGTCTGCAACAACAGGCGCAGGCGAAGCCGGAATCAGCCCGACCTCGACCATTTTGCCGCGCAGGCACTGCCCCATGCCATCGGGGCTGTTGAAACAGGTGACAATCGATGGACCGGACAGAACGCCAAGAACAACGAGTAGAGTAACTGCCGCTGCCCCAATAGTCAGAGCCAGAGGTCGTTTCGGAGCGGTTTCGGCCAGTTTGCCCTCCCGGTAATATTCAGTCAGCCAACCGCCTTTTGCGCCTGGCTGGTGTTTGCCCCCAGTGTTGAAGCCTGTGCCGCATCAGTCTTCAACAGCTTGTATGTGATTGATTCATACAGAGCTTCAAACGAGGCATCAATGATATTGGGCGAAACGCCGATGGTTACCCAGCGCTCACCGCTGCCGTCGCGGCTTTCGACCAGTACACGGGTGACCGCGCCCGTGCCGCCGTCCAGGATACGTACCTTGAAATCGACCAGCTCCAGGTCCTCGATCCGGGCGGAGTATTTGCCCAGGTCTTTGCGCAATGCCTGGTCGAGCGCGTTGACCGGACCATTGCCCTCGGCCACGGACATCAGCAATTCGCCATCAACGCGAATCTTGACCACGGCCTCGGTGACGGTCACTTCGTCGCCCATCGCATTGTGGCGTCGCTCGACCATGGCCCGATAGTTCTCGACATCGAAGAAGTCGGGCAAGGTCCCGAGGACGCGGCGGGCAAGAACTGCGAAGGACGCATCGGCACCGTCATAGGAATAGCCGCGAGCCTCGCGTTCCTTTACGGTAGCCAGCAGACGCTCGAGACGGGGATCATCCTTTTCCAGGACGATGTCGTGGCGCGCCAGGGCCGTGAGAAGATTGGACTTGCCGGCCTGCTGGCTGACCATGATGGCGCGTTCATTGCCGACGCTTTCGGGCGGCACATGCTCGTAGGTCGAAAAGTCCTTGAGCAGGGCCGAAGCGTGGATACCGGCCTTGGTAGCGAAAGCCGAAGCGCCAACATAGGGAGCCTGGCGTGCGGGGGCACGGTTGAGCCGGTCGTCGAAGGCACGCGAGATATGCGTAAGCCTTTCGAGATGTTCAGGTGCGATGCCGGTTTCAAAACGGTCGGCATAATAGGGTTTGAGCACAAGGGTGGGGATCAGGGTCACCAGATTGGTGTTGCCGCAGCGCTCACCCAGTCCGTTCAGCGTACCCTGAACCTGGCACACGCCAGCCTCGACCGCGGCCAAGGCGTTCGCAACGGCCTGGCCGGTATCGTCATGGGGATGAATGCCCAGCCGGTCGCCCGGCGCGATGGTCATCACGTCCGCAACGATCTCGCGCACCTCCGAGGGCATGGTGCCCCCATTTGTGTCGCAGAGCACAACCCAACGGGCACCGGCCTCCAGGGCCATCTTCACGCAATCAAGAGCATAGGCTCGGTTGGCCTTATAGCCATCAAAGAAATGTTCGAGATCGACCAGAACTTCCTTGCCGGCCTCCGAGGCCGTGTGCACAGAGTCGGCAATTCCTTCGAGGTGTTCGTCGGTGCTGCAGCCAAGCGCCAGCTCCACCTGATAGTCCCAGGCCTTGGCAACATAGCAGACGGCCTCTGCCGACGAATTGACCAGCCCCATCACGCCGGGATCATTCGCGGCCGAGCGTCCTGCCCTCTTGGTCATGCCGAAGGCCGTGAAGATGGCTTTCTTTGTGCGCCTCTCTTGGAAGAAGGCGGTGTCTACGGGATTGGCACCTGGATAGCCGCCTTCGATATAGTCCACGCCAATCTGTTCGAGCATGCCGGCAATGGCGATCTTGTCCTCAAGCGAGAACTCAATGCCGGCGGTCTGCGCGCCATCACGCAGAGTGGTGTCGAAAAGATAGAGACGGGTGCGGGACATAGGGGGCCTAACTCGGGATTACTGCTTGGGGGGCCAGACTTCGGTGTCGTGGTCAGGGTGCTGGTGATTGGTGGACTTGATGAAGGCGGCGATGTCAGGTTTTCGCTCTTCTATCGATGGTTCGTCGGGCAGGTTGCCGATGTCGTTGACCCATCTCAGGCGACTATCGACACCATGCTGATCCTTGGGCGGAAAGGCATCTGGGTTATCGAGTGAACCAATGGATACGCCCATCCAGTTACCCCCGATATACGAAAAGCTCAGCGGCGTGCCGCAATCGCGACAGAAGCCACGCTCGACTTGATCCGATGAGCGGAATATCGCGATCTCCCCCCGAGTGAGCTCAAATCGCTCGAGCGGGCCGCCAACCAGAGGTGCGTAAAATGCGCCGAACGCCTTCTGGCACATGCGGCAATGGCATATGTGGGCACCTTGAGGCTTCTGCGTGAAGCGGTAGCGCACAGCCCCGCATTGGCAACCCCCGGACCAGGTTTCACTCATTTTCGTTACACCCTGGGTGGCCAGTCATTGGTGTCGTGATCTGGATGCTGATTTGAATGGATGCCGGCCATGAAGTCGCGCCACTCGTCGCTGACATCATGACGTTCGGGCAGCGTGCTGAGCCCGGCAAAGAATGGCTGCCGGTCGGTCAGATTGACCTGGATTTCGGGGGCGGCGACATTTGGGACGTCAAAGGCCCCGATGGCCAATTCGAGCCCGAAACGTGTCTCATAGGCAAGTGGGGTGCCGCATTCGCCACAAAAGGCGCGGCGGGCGGCATTGGAGCTCTGAAACCATTTCGGCTCGCCACGGGTCCAGACGGCATTATGCGCCGTAACCAGGGGGCCGAAGAAACCGCCAAAGGCCTTCTGGCACATGCGGCAATGACAAATGGACGGCCGGCCGAGACGTGTGACGCGGAAACGAACCGCGCCACACTGGCAGCCACCGGTATGGGCTTCAGCCTGGGGCATGACACACTGCTTCGATGTTGTTGCCATCGGGATCAATGACAAAAGCGCCGTAATAGGTCGGATGATAGTGCTCACGCAGACCCGGTGCACCGTTGTCGGTTCCACCCGCGGCCAAGGCGGCTGTGTAGAAGGCGTCAACATCAGCGCGGGTCTCGGTGCGGAACGCATAGTGACGGCCGGGACCGGTTTCCGTTGCCTCGGTCAGCCAGAAATCGGGCCCTTCCTTGCCATAGCCGCCCACTTTGACGCCGCCGGTAAATTCCACTGGAACTTCGTTGAGCAGGGTGATGCCGAGCGGGGCGAATGCGGCGTCGTAAAAGGCCTTGGCCTTGTTCCAGTCCGCGACGAGGATTCCAACGTGATCAAGCATGGGTCCAACTCCGTTTTGAGAAGCCGCGATCTGGCGCGATTCCGCTGACAGGGCATGGCAGGAAGGTCACCGCTTGACCTCCCACTTGGTCTGACGCTGGCCGGCCTCGTCCTTGTAGTCCATCAGCGCGATGCCCTGGTCGGCAAGTTCGTTGCGGATGGCGTCGGCCTTGGCGAAGTCTTTGGCGTTGAGGGCGGCAAGGCGGGCGGTCACTTGCGTCTGGACCGCGCCAGCCTCGACATCCTCGCCGGAAAACCAATGTGTTGCCGTATCGGTGAGCAAGCCAAGCAAGGCCGCGCTGGCCTTGAGCGAGCGCATGGCTGGCACGATACCCTTGACTGCTTCGGCGCGCAGTTCATGCAAGGCCCGGACGGCTGCCGGGGTATTCAGGTCGTCATCAAGCGCGTCGACCATGCCGGCGCATAAAAGTCCGCCCTCGGCCGTCACGTCGCCCACAGCACGGTACCAGCCGTTGAGCAACGCTTCAGCTTCCTCCAACCGTCGCACCGTGAAGTCGATCGGCTCGCGGTAATGCGTCATCAGCATGGCAAGGCGCAACACTTCGCCGGACCATTTGCGGCCGCCCAAAGCTTTGGTCTCGAGGAGGTCATGGATGGTAAAGAAGTTGCCCAGGCTCTTGCTCATCTTCTGGCCTTCGACCTGCAGGAAGCCGTTGTGCATCCAGACATTGGCCATGGCGTGCGAGCCGTGGGCGCAGCGCGACTGGGCGATTTCGTTTTCGTGGTGCGGAAAAATGAGGTCGAGTCCGCCGCCATGAATGTCGAAGGTTTCGCCCAGATAGCGCTCAGACATGGCGGAGCATTCGATATGCCAGCCAGGTCGACCGCGGCCCCAGGGGCTCTCCCAACCGGGTTCATCCTCGGACGACAGTTTCCAGAGCACGAAGTCGGCCGGATTGCGTTTGTGCGTGTCCACCGCGACGCGGGCGCCAGCGAGGTTGTCTTCGAGATTGCGGCCGGACAACTGGCCGTAGTCGGGCATGGAATCCACTGCGAACAGCACTTCGCCGCCCGCCTGATAAGCATTGCCCTTGTCCAGCAGGCGCTGGATCATCGCCTGCATCTCGGCAATGTTTTCGGTGGCTCGTGGCTGGATGGTCGGCTCGAGGCAGCCGAGCGCGGCAACGTCCTTCTGGTATTGCGCGGCGGTGGTTTCGGTGACCTTGCGGATGGCCTCGTTCAGCGGCAGGTCGGGATGGTCGCGCAGGGCGCGGGCGTTGATCTTGTCGTCGACGTCGGTGATGTTGCGCACATAGGTGACGTGCTCGGCGCCATAGGTGTGGCGCAACAGGCGAAACAGCAGATCGAAGACGATGGCGGCGCGGCCATTGCCGATATGGGCGAAGTCGTAGACCGTGGGGCCGCAGGCATAGAGACGCACATTTTTCTCGTCCATCGGCACGAAGGGGGCCTTGGTCCGGGTAAGCGTGTTGTAGAGAGAAAGCTGCGGCTTTGCCGTGGTCATCGCGAGGTCCTGTAGGCCATACGGAATTGCTCTGGCGGGAGAGCCTCTATCCGTTTTCAAACCGTCAGGATGAAGAAGACCGCTCCGCCAACGCTGGGTTAGCAGGTAATAATGCAGCAGATAATGGTGCACGCGGTGTTCATGGCGCGGAGATTGGCCGGGCGGCCAGAAGAAATCAAGTGATTTTGCGCGCCACGTTTCCAAACCGCGAAACCGGAACCATTTTGCTGGAAACGCTCCGAATCAAAAAGGGGCGGTCCGAAGACCGCCCGATCGCTCTGGAGGCGAACGAAACTTGAATGCGCTGTCAGGAACGGAATTGCTGGTGGCACTGCCCGCAGGTGCCCATCAGGGTCTGCAACGCGCCAGCATAGCCGGCCGCATCCCCGGCTTCGGCGGCGGCGCGGCCCGCTTCTGCGGCAGCCAGACCGGTATCGACAATGGCCGTAAAGGCTTCCCAGTTCTCCCAAATGGCCGGCAGGGCTTTCGTGTCTCCAACGATGGAGCCTTCGGGGAACAGCTCCGGAATGTGGCTGTAATTGTCGCGCAGGGTTGTCATTGCCGCGACCGCCTCGTCACCGGTCAGGTCGCGTGCCGTGCGCAGAATCCCACCGTCTTCGCGCATAAGAGCCTGGCGCATGGAGACGGCCTCTTCCGGCGTAGCAGGTGGGGTGAAAGCATCCTGAGCAAATACGGTGACAGCACCGATGGCCAGAAAGGCAACGGCAGCAAAGCTGGCAAGCTTGCGGTTGAGCATCAATTGGTTCCCTCAAAAAAGATGTGCATCGAACCGGGCCTCTGTTCCCGTCGTCGGCACGATTACATGGCTTTGTGACAGGCCCAACGGGCACACGTGAAAGTTATCGATCAGCGGGCCAGCAGTTCGACCGTCTGATCGATATCGCCAAAGACCGAAATTCCATTTTGATCTATGGCGCCGATGCGCACCCTGTCGCCAGGCTTCAGAAACGGTGTGCGGGCCCTGCCGTACTTGGCTTTTTCCGCCGTACGCGCCTCGGCAATGCAGGCAAACCCGATGCCATCGGGTTTGAGCGGCAGGGTCTGATCGTGTGGATTGGACACTGTGCCGCCGCCAATAATGGTGCCGGCTGCCAAATTGCGGGTGCGGGCCGCCTCGACGATCAGATCCGCAAAATCGAAATGCATGCCAGTGCCGGCATTTGGCCGCCCATAAAGCTTGCCGTTGACTTCGATACGAATGGGCAGGTGCAGGCGATCGTCACGCCAGTCGGCGCCAAGGCTGGCCGGGGTCATCGCAATGGGCGCAAAGGCGGTGGATGGCTTGGCGTGGAAAAAGCCAAATCCGTTCTGGAGATCATCGACAACCAGACGACGTAGCGACACGTCGTTGAGCACAGTCACCAGCCGAATCGCAGACCTGGCTTGCTCGCGGGTCGCACCCATGGGCACGGCGCCGATGATCACGCCGACTTCGCCCTCGAAATCGAGCGCCAGGTCGTCGCCGGTGATTACGATTGGCGCCGTGGCGGCCGAAAGCGAATCGGAGCCGCCCTGATAGAGCAGCGGACGGATGGATTGCAGCTCTTCGTCCTTGCTGCCCTTGAGCGACCGGACGCGCTCCAGATGGCTCATATAGGCCGAACCATCGATCCACTGATAAGCCCTGGGCAAAGGCGCATGAGCTGCCTTGGGGTCGAAGACCTGGCCGGTAATCTCGCCAGCATCAAGCTGGGCCGCAAGCGCCTTCAAGGCAGGCTCGGCGTGCGCCCATTCATCAAGGGCGGCCTGGAGGTTGGGCGCGATACGGCCAGCAGAAACGCATCTTTCAAGATCGCTGGAAACGACCACGAGCTGACCGTCGGGGCGGCCATTGCGCAGTGTGGCGAGTTTCATGCGATCTCTCCTTGAAGCTTGTGTTGCCCGGACGCGCTACCGCAGGGCAAATCATGTCGCTATAATGTTGCCACGGACGTTAAAGCATTATCCATGGCGTTAGAATCAGTTTGGCGCTTCAAGTCATTGATTTGCTGCGCGACCCACCAGGGCCCATTAGACGCAAGCGGGTTTGGCCTCCGCAAACGGGAATATGGCGTGAATTTCACTTTGTCCGGGCTTCGCCCAATTGTCCTGCTGATCCTGACGGCAATCGTCCTGGTGCTGGATGTCGAGGCAGCCCATGCGCAGGCGGCCCAGTGCCAGCAATTGCAGTCAGCGCTGGCCCAGTTCGACCGCAATGGCGACTTCCGCCAGCTCGGCAGCAACTCCAACGCGGCGCGTCAGTTGCAGCGCCAGGTGCAACAGGCGGAGAGCCGCTACATTCGTGAAGGCTGCAATGACGACGCGCGCGCCGGTCGCACGCTGAGCCGGAGCTGCCAGTTAATCGCGCGCGACGTGCTGAGCCTGCGGGATGACTATGCCCAGGTG
>Ga0208794_1000492_pt1 | contig 25369 bp, 53 predicted proteins | sample 32_taG_FD_184106 | JGI IMG/M metagenome (GOLD analysis project Ga0208794, IMG submission 184106) | Marine viral communities from the Gulf of Mexico - 32_GoM_OMZ_CsCl metaG (SPAdes) (version 2) | ecosystem: Environmental > Aquatic > Marine > Oceanic | place: Atlantic Ocean: Gulf of Mexico... | reverse complement strand
GTCACCCCATTTATCAAAGAAATGCTGTAATGGTTTATAATCAATCTTCATATTCGTTTTCAATTAGTCTTAGTTTACCTTCTAATTCTCTTTTAGCAATTTTAAGTTTACGTTCATGCTCTCTTTTAGCATCATGCATGTCTGCTTCTTTCTCTAATTTTTTAATTTCTGTATTTAATGCATTTATATTATTAAAAAAAGCAATCATTTTAGTACCTTTTAATAATATAAATTTATACTCTTCATTTTCTACAACTACTTTAACTTTATATAAAGAATGCTTTCTGACAACTGAAACATAAGTATCATATTTTAATAGTTCTTTATGTTTAAAGTGGTTTAACCACCAAGATCTAAATGAAGCACCAAATTTTAAAGTAAAATTATAATTATTATACCCTTTCCAACCAGTATACATTACAAACCCTCTTTCTTGTTTAGGGGGTTTTATGTTTACCAATGATTCAAAAGTTTCAAGTAAAATTTCTTTAGTTAATTTAGTATAGTTAACTGTACTAGCCTCCATTTGAGATAATAAACCGTCAGTTTTCTTTAGTTTCTTCTTCATCTATGTTAATTGTTAAAGTGTACCTAACTGTATAGTTCTGAACAGCAGGTAACATGTCTACAAACATTTTTAAAGTAATACTTCCACGCTGTAACATACTAGCTAAAACTTCTACACCACTTCTAGTATTTGTATCAAGAGATTCTACATGTTGTTTCTGCATTGCTCTACAATAATCTAGTAATTGATGTGTAGTTATAGAAACCATATCTAAATATTCATCTTTTAAATGAACACGTAGCTCTTGAAAATCATTCTTTTCCATTACTAATTAATTTAGCAGATAAACACCCTTTAAAGAAATTTCTGGTACTCCAACTGTTGTTAGGGCCATACATCTTATCTTTTGGGTATTCTTGTTTTGCTATTATATTTTTAGCATCATCTTCACTATCAGCTTCAACGATACCATAATCATCTGTATCTGGCCCTAATTCCATACCTGAAGCATGGTAAAAATAAGTTACGTGATATTTATTCTTCTTCATCTTTAGGTGGTATTATTTCTATTTCTTCCTCTCCAATAAATGTAGTATCCATAGTCCATTTTCTTCTAGAACCTGTCCAATCTATATTAACATACTTACGACATTTACTAAAAGGTTTGCTCCCAAAGAATCCATTATGTGCTGAAAATGGAGATGGATGAGGTGATTCTATAAATTTATGTGTACTGTTGGTTAAATATTTACGATACTTCTGTGCATGTTTCCCCCACAAGATAAATACTAGGTTATCTTTTTTATCTAGAACTTGCATTACAAGTTTTGTAAAGTTGCTCCAGTAGGAAGCGTGGGAATTGGGACTCGCTGCTTTTACTGTGAGAGCTGTGTTCAACAATAATACTCCTTGGTCTACCCAATGTTGTAATGTATAATCGAATCCCATGGTTGGACCTATATCAGATTCTAGTTCTTTGATTATATTCGTTAAACTAGGTTGTATTCTATATTGTCCGTCACATGCAAATGCTCTACCTAGAGCTGCAGGTGAACCATCATAGTAAGAATTGTGATATGGATCTTGTCCAATAATCACAACTTTTACATCTGATAAAGCAGTTTCTTGAAATACTCTAAATATATTCTCTTTCTTTGGGTAAACTTCACTTACCTTTCTGTCATGTACTATTCTGTTATTAAGTTCTCTAAATTCTTTACTCTGGAAAAATGGATAAAGTGCTTCTGCCCAATCTAATTGCATTAATGTTTGCAGTTTAGCTTTTGTCATCTTCTACTTCTTCTTTTAATTCTACTTCAATGTATTTTGTTTCTCCATCACAATCAATGCAGAAACAATAATCAAATGTATTAGCTAATACATATTCTTGTTTATACCTGTCCCACTTTGACCATGCATCAAATACAATGTTTTCAGATTTACAATGCTTGCAAATCTTCTTATATTTTCTAATCATTATAATAGATTTTCTAGAACTAGAATTTCTTCATGGTCATAAGGTTTGTCCCACAAATCTAGATCTTCTGGAATGTCATAAGCTAAATCTCTTGATAATTTTAATCTTCTAGATTTACTTCTTTTAAGTATATGATGTAGTGGTTTTTTATCATTTAACTTATGAACTTTTCTTATTTTTGTTTTATGTTCTTTACTGAACTTTGAATACTTACCATTTTTGAATAGAATAACATCTTCTTCATGTTCTTCTGGTATTTTAAATGCAAATATGCAATAATCACCAGCCTGTGTGTTATGTTTAAATTCTTTTTCAAATAGTTCGTGTTCTTCTAATTTTGACTTTACTGTATTATAAGCTTGTTCTTTTTTAAACTGAAATAATAGAAAGAAATGATTTCTGTATTCTGGATACTCTGTTACACTTATATAACAACCTAATAGGAAAAACTTCCAATATAATTCATTTCTATCAATACCTAATATTGGCATTATACAAAAACTACTTTTGTTATATATTATCTCTTTCATTTAAAAATCATCATCAGTTTCATCTACTTCTTCAACTCCAATTACTTCATTAACGTGTTGTTGAATATCATAGTGTTGTAAAATCTTATTAAAATTACTAATTTGTGTACTCAATTGCAATAAATGTCTTTGTAAAGTATAATCTTCTAATGCTTTATCTACGTCATCTTCTTTATATTTACTCTGATAACACTTAAATACTTCAGCAGCGTAATTACCTCCAAGATCTTTTTCAATAATGTCAAGAATTTTGTTAGCAGTTACTTCACCTACACCCTTTCTATTATCAAGACCGAACTTCTTCTTCATGTATTCAGTTCTTAATTCTATACCAGGTATATTGTCTCCCCTGTCACCACATAGTAGTTGAAATGCTAAGAATCTATTAGAGGCTTCTTCATTGGTAATTACCCATCTACCTCTTTCTACTCTTTCATCTGGAGTATCTTTATCAAGTAGCATATGTTTATAATTCCAATGTGTACCAATTAATTGACCTAATACATCTTTATCCGGAGAAGCTACAAACACTTCTGTATCAGCATTAACCATATTATTATGGTAATATGCTACAGTGTCATCTGCTTCTAATTCTTGGATTAAACATGCTCTGTATTCTTCAATCAAAAATGATTTTAATGTTTTTAAGTACTTTAAAGGTGTACCATATCTCTTTTTTCTATTCGCTTTGTATTCTGAATAAATATCATATCTAAAACATTTTCTACCAGTTAAAAACATTATAAAACTGGTAGCTTCTGTTTGCTCTAAGATATTTTCTATTCTATATTTTAAGTTCTCTATACTTTCTTCAATTGTCTCTTTAGATGAATAAAATGTTAACGAGTCTGCGTCAATCAAGACTAGTCTGTTCTCTTTCATCTTTTACTTTTTTTAATAATTCAAGTGTTTTCTCTAATGTATGTTCTTGTTTACTTTGTTTACCTAGTTCATACATTTGGTGAAATTCTGCTGCTAAGTCATGAATTTCAGTTAATATTTGTTTTGCTGTCATTTCTTGTGCATAGAATTTATAGCATACATCATCTATATATCTAGCATGATCTTCCGCTTCACTTAATATTTGTACACATTTTAAATGGTTATCAAATAAAAACCATTCAGCAGCTTTTAAAATAAAATCGTTCTTCGTCATTCGTTTAATTTAATGTGTCCACCATTTAGCAATCTCTGGAGATGCTTTTAATGGTATTATTTTACAAAATATACTTGCAGATTTTTCCATTGATTCTTGAACTACTTTAGCTACATCTTCTGATATATCTACATCACATTCTACCATTATTTCATCATGTACTATATTGATTATCTTAACCTTGTCAAAATAATTCTTTTCTAGTATCCATTCAAAAATATAGCAACCTGCTAGTTTAGTCATATCAGCTCCAGTACCCTGTATTGGATAATTGTAACTCTTTCTTTCAAGTGTACCTTCTAGCTGAAATTTCTTTCTAACTAAAGGTTTCATTTCATTAACAAATATTTCTGACTGTTTTTCTTTTTCAGATCTATATTTGTCCCAAAAACCATCTTCACTAACTCTACTTTTAAGCTTTTGATATTCATCATAGAAATCAGCATATGATTTTCTTTTAGTTATTGGATTAATCTCTACAAAACCATTCTTAAGTGCTGCAGCTTTTACTTTCTTAAAGTAATCTTTCACACCTGCAAATGCTTTGAAATAAGCATTGTATATTTCGTTACCTCTTTCTTCACTTATACCTAAGTTTCTAGCTATAGTTATACCTTGTCCACCGTATTGTATCGCAAATCCCGCAGCTTTAGCTTCTTGTCTCTTAGATTTATGTTCTGATTTAATTGTTTCTAAAGGTAACCCCTCTAATTCTGGGTAGATTTTACTAGCAATATAACTATGCATATCACCTAAACCTTGTTGATAAAAGTTTATCAATGCAGCTTCTTTAGTGAAGTTAGTAAATATTACACTCTCCTGTCCAGAATAATCACATACAATAAGTCTACCATGCTTTTTCTGTGGTGTGAAACAACTTCTATGTCTCTCATCTGATGGTACTTGTTGTAAATTGGGATAAGCTACCCCTATTTTTTTATTCTGTTCACCACAACTCATTCTACCAGTATTCATTATCTGCTTATAAGTAGTATGTACTCTACCAGTGACACTATTTATATATTTGAAATAGTCTTCACCAAAAGTAGATACTAACTTCTGTGCTTTTGAATACTTTAAGTAGATTGGTATTAATGGATGAACTGTCTTCTGAGCTTCTAAAATAGAAGCATCAATACTATCTTTATTCTTACCAGTTTTCTTGTCTTGAACTACTGTATTTACCCCTAATTCTTTGAATAGTGGTATAACTTGTTTCTGTGAGTTCCAATTGATATCACATTTCAAGCCAGTATCAAACATATCTAACTGTGATTGTATATATTCTGGCTTATTATTTATTACCCAATCATCAAGTTCTTTTTTAACTATAGCAAGTTTTACTAAGTCTTCTTTCGATTTTTTACCCCATTTAATTGGATCTAAATAAATACCACAAAATTCTATATATGCAAGTACTCTAACAAACCAGTTATCTAGTTTGAGAGCCATTTTTAAACCTGCTTCTTTAATTTTAGCTTCTTGTTTTTGTCTAATGTCATGTAAAAACATAACGTCTTCAGCAGCATACTTAATAACTCTGCTACTTAAACCTTCTCTATGTATGTCACCTCTAACAGTCTTATCTAATTGATATTGACAGTACCTATATACAAGGGCATCTAACCCTCTTCTATGGTTCATAATTCCAGTTGTAAGTATAAGTTCTGCAAGATAAGTATCATATACCTGTGTAGGTATTATACCATATCTATACAAAAACTTTAAATCAAACTTAGCATTCTGAAATATTAATTCTTTAGTTTCTAATAATTCTTTAAATATCTGTATAGAAACTGTTGAAAGGTCAATCACATATTGATTTTTACCATCACCTAACTGCAATGATAATATATCTTTAGTATATGGATCAAACCCCTCAGTTTCTGTATCAACTGCTACTGCTTTATGCAGAGCAAAGTACCCCAAACACTCTGGAATACTTGCAAATGACATATTAGTAGGTAAATCAAACATCTGTTTTTGTGTTGTTACCAAATATATCATCTAATATGTTTTTATTAAATTTGTTTTTTCTGTAGTTACTCTACATTCAGTATAAGCCCAACTTTCTCCGTTTAGTTTTGAATAATAAAATACTGCTGTATTAGTATTATCATGATTTTTTGAAGATACTATAAAAGTACTGTCTTTAGTAGTTCTCTTAACTGTATAGTTACCTGTTGTAATTTTTGATTCATGTGAACCAAGTGCTACATATTTAGTATCTCTATCATAAACTTTTAGGGCATGTTGTAAATAACTTAATTCCTCTTGATTAATACTTAAACCAGTTTGAAATGTTATTGTTATATCCTCATAAGCATCTGTATACACATATACACCATTTTTATGGTATCTTTTATAACCATGTGGAAAGTATTCTTCCATTAAATCAATTAGTTCCATATTAATACATATATAAATTACCACTGTCTAAAGCAGTACCAATGTTAGTTTGTTTCATTAATGCTTTTTCATCTACTGTTTCGTCAGTATCATCAATATCATGGTATATCCAAAAAGTATTACCATTCCATGTAATAGTTTTACTACTTCTAGCAAATCCACCTATATTTATAAAACATTCTATGCCACCATAGTCATCTGTTTTATCGTTTCTATATCTACTATTAGATTTATTACATAATTCTTTTAGATGTTCTACATCTTTTATTTTTAAATACATTTTAATAAGTTTTTAATATTGGTTTTTCTTCATGCATTTGGTCTAACAAACCATTACCTACTCTAAGTCTCCCAAAAGCGTCATATCTATATTTAAAATGATTATTATAAAAGTCTTTTCTATATTGATACCAGTAGCCATAATCTAGATTCATTGTTTCTAAATCTACTCCTACAAATTTTTTATCGTCTCCCATTCTAATTATAATGTTTTTAACCAATTATCTAAACTAATAACTGGAAATTTAAATTTAATTTCGCCCTTTTTACCATGTTTACAATCTTTCTTATATCTGTGTTCTTGAATAGCTTGTCTTGGTACAAAGGTTTTTTTAAATAAGTCAAACGTTACTACTTTCTGAACATAGATTCTGTGTTTACTCCACATGAATTTCTGTTTTAGTGGAAAGGTATACTGTGTACTGTTTGTTTTACCAGCAAATTGACCCTTTACATCTACAAAACAAATTTCAGAGTTACCACTTGTTGTAAGTAGTTTTTGTTGATGTGGTGGGCCAAATATATCTACCCCCTTTATGTTAGGATAAATTATAAAATCTGGTGTATATGTCATTGGTTGAAATAATGTCTTCTCTATTGTTTTAATTTTAGTCTTTAACTGTTTTTGGTATTTGTAAGTTACTTTTGGAGTTAATTCAAAACTCTGTGATTCATAACTAAAACCATCTATATATCCTAAATATTCTAATTCTTCTAGCCAATAACTAAAAAATAATTCTTCTGTGTTTTTATACATTAATATGTTTTTAATGTTACATCAACTATACCTCCTGCTGCTACTATTTCTTTATTAGTAGCATGTCTAACTGAACAAGAATATAGTCCCCAACTGTTTTCCCAAACTATTTGATTACCATTAATATCAGGATATTTTTTATTAGAATTAACTGTAGTAATTTGAAAAGTTTTAGAAGCGTTTGAATAGCCTCCTCCACCGTAATTTGCATTACCTAAAATTCCTGTAGAATTAAACCCCCTCTATTTTAGTAACCCAATCACCTACTTTAAACATATGTTTCATAATTGTGTAATAAGTTTAATATTTTATTATTATTTATTTCATAAGCATCAGTTAAATCTTTTGCTTTATATTCATCTATCATTACAGGACAGAACTTCATATATTCTAAATTATATTTATTAGCATGTTTTTGAGCATGGACACACCCTGCTTTATCAAAATCAAACATAACTATAATTCTATTGAATCTATTTTTAAGATTGTTTAATATTCTTTCCGGTATAAATACTGTTTCTGATTGTGGAGCTACAGCAGTAATACCTAGCTCGTATAAGAACATTACCTCTTTCAGAGAACTTACTATAAAAAGCAAGTCCCCTGTTTTAGGTAATTGTTTTAATCCATATATATGTACGTCTGCTCTTGTATTACTAGCAGGCCATTTATATTCTATATCTAATGGAGAATAGATATCTCTTACACCCTTACTAAATTCATAAGAATAAGTTATACTTTTTGGTGTAAATCTACTGTAATTAATCCAGTAGTATTGTAATGGTTCTACTCCAAAATAATTTAGTGTAGAGCTGTGAATACCGTATCTGTCTAACCAATATTCTTTATCAGTTAAATTCCATTTTCTCCTTTTCTTTTTTAATATTGTTACTTTATTTCTTGTTCTCTTTTTACCACTGTATATTTGTGGTTTAATATTCTCAATTTCTGTAGTGCTTTTCCAAGTCACTCTTAAATCTAACCCAAAGTCTCTATTTACTATGTTGAGAGCTGTGTTAAAATCTACATTGTATTTTGCTTCAATATATGTAAAGCAGTTATAAGATCCACCATTGAAATCATGGTATATTAAATCGCCTCTTTCATTAACAAAGATCTTACATGTAGGACTATTATCAACTCTCAATTCTGATTTGAAAAACTTATCTAACGTTTTAAAAGGTGTACAATAAGTATTAAATATATCATATTCAGTAATTTTGGATAGTATGTTTTCTACATTTAAGTCTTCACTAACTTTAAAGCTCATATTATACTTTCTTTGGTTTCTTTAATGCTTCACAATATTTCTTTTCATGTAACTCTACTGTTTCTATAGAATTAAGCATTGCTTTACCGCAATACCAGCAAATATGAACTAATGTAGATGATTCTGATTGTTTGAATTTCTTTTTCATATTGCTATAATTTTTAGGTTAAAAAACCCAACTCAGTATTTCTACCAAGTTGGGCTTTCCCTCATTATGAACTTAACCTACTAGTTATAAACTAGAAAGCATCTTCTTCTGTATCTTCTACTGTTTCAGCATCAGCAGTAGTTCCTACAGATGGTGAACCAACAAATTCTTGGAATATAAATGAATCTTGAATATCAGCTTTAAAACCGTAATCTCCAAGTGCATTTTTCTCCCAGTTTTTATATGCTGGTTTCACACATGTTTTTTCAAAAAATTTGTTAAATGTATTTTGATATACATTACCTTCATCAGTAACTTTAGCTCCCCACAATACTCTTACTGTATTATCTGGATATGCTGTTAATACTGATTTAAGCTCTGAAAGATCACCTTTCATTAAGGCTTGCATATCATCAATTCTGCATTCGTCATACTTTTTATTAGTAGTATCATATACTACATTTAAGTATGCTCTTAAAAATTTATGTAATTCTTCTTCACCATTATAGGCTGCTCTAACTCCATCTACAAGATACCAAGGTTGTTTAGTTTCTCTTTCTGAATCATCAGTGTACCATGCTGTAACACCATATTTATTGATCCATTGTTTTTTACCTGCTTGAGATACTCTTTCAGAGTTTTCTAACCAAAAAGATACCTTGTTTTTTACAGCATGTTCTCCAACTGTTTCTACCCACACATCTACTCTATATTTACCATCATCTGTAATGTATACTTGATCGTTTTGAGCGTTAATTCCTATTGTTTGTAACTCTTCTTTTGAAGGGTTAATTGCTAACACTTTGCAATCAGCTAAACCTGTCCAGATAGTTTTTTCTCTAACAGTTTTCTCTGATGAATTGTTGCCTGTAATTGCCATAAATTAAATTATATTTTAAAAATTAATAAAAGGGGAGAGCATATTTCTATGATAGATAAACGGACATGAAAATCTAGTAACTTGAAATTGTCTCCCCCTGTTTGTTATGAAATCAAAAGATTTTTATAAAGATACGATTTTTTATCCAAAATCTTCGTCCATATCATCTTCTTCTACAGAAAAACTTCTTGTTGGTTCTGCAGAATCTAATGCCATATCTTCATCATGAATATCTGCATCATTTTCTTCTGTATCTGTAGTATCTTTAGTAACTGTAGTTGCTTCCATTCTATGATAACCGTCTACTACTTCATCTGTAATTGTGAAGTGGTTTCCAAAACCATCTAGAATTTCAATAACTCCATTCTTGTTAATCATACTGAGTTTACTTACATGAGCGTTATTTGGCTCAGTATCACCTACAGCTTTAATCCATAGTGACCCATCATTTTCACCAATAGCTAGTTTAGACGCTGAATCATGAGAGATTCCAAGCATTGTTCTAGCTTTATTACTCATTTTGTAACCGTTCTTTTTACGGTCTAAATTGGGAGTCATTTCTGTTTTACTTGTTCTCCCCGGTACATTTACCAAATTAATCATCTGTTTTCTGTTTTTGTGATTATTAATTAAAATTATTCTCCATTATAATATTCGTTGATTTTCTCTGCTACATACCCTAAATCATTTGGTATATATGTTTCATCAAACATACCAATAGGTGACCTAGCAGGTGAATCCCCGTCATTATTAGTAACAAATTCATACTTTAACCCACCATCTTCTTTTGATACTCTTGTGTAAAGTATAACTGTAAATAAACCTTCTGGTGTTAGATAGTCATTAACCATCTTACCAACAGTTTTCATTTTCATATTACCTTCACCATCAATTTCTGGGTGCCAAAGTGTGAATACTTGTAAATCTTCTCTAGAAGTAGTTACAGCATCTCTAATAGCATTGAAATGAACACCTAAATCACTGAATTTCTTGTATCCAGCTTCAGCAGCTCTATTCATAAACTCAAACGCCATAATATATTGTCCATCTTCTAGTACAATATTCTTTATTTCTGGTCTACTCTTATCAATATACTTTATAACTTTAGTAATTCTATCCCAATCATAGGTAGCAATATAATTACCACCATCTTTTATAGCTTTAGTTGGGTCATAAAGCTTTTTCCAACCTTTAAACGGTAAGGGCTTACCACAAACATTAATAATTACGGTTTCTTTTGGATCTAAACCTTTAATTTTTAATTGTGGAAACTGACCATAAGAGGTTGATTTTCCTGTAGCTGGTTTACCAACTACACCTACAAATTCTCCCATAAAATAATTATTGATTTTTATAGTATAAATATACTTTTTTACAACGTAATCTAATTACGTTTTATTTATTAGTTACTGCATTTAAACATTCTAAATCAAAAGTCATTAACTTTCCCCTCCATTCAGCAATTGCCATCTGATATAAGTAACCAGAAGTATCTCTAGCTTCGTACCAAACTGCACCACCTTTAATTGGACCACCTTGATACCCTTGATAGGATGTTATAACAAATCCCTTCGACTCAATGTATTCTGGAGCATGTTTTTCTAAATATTCAATATCTCTATAAGCAGTAATATTCCATAGGAATACTATTAATAATATAAGTCCAAATGTCCAAGCTATCCAATTACCATAAAATATTAAATCTTCTTTAAAACTTTCTAACATAATTCTTCTTCTTTTAACGGAACATCTATTTTCTCTTGTTCTACATGTTTAATAGCCTGTTGAGCTAATTCTTGTTGTAACTCTACATCAGCTAGTTTTCTAAAATAATCAGCACAATAACCAAGACAACCATCATTTTTAGTATCGTGATTCATACCTTTAAGCTGTAAACCTACCTGACCTCTAAGAGTAACAACAAATTCTACTATATACACAACACCTTTTTTTGGTTGGTCACCTCCACCATTCTGCCAATTAACTATACTAACTACTTCATCTCCTTTTTTAAAATTCATATTATTTATTATTTAATAAATCAGATTTCATTTCTAGTAATAACATCATAATTCTATCAATCTTAGCACTCATTTGATCTCTATCTAAATAGGCTGTATTGTCATTAACTTCTTTTAGAAACTCTTCTTTAACGTTTCTACCTTCTTCTTCAATAACAATTTTATCAGCTTCTAAATATTCTTCAAAGTTTATTTTAAAACTGTCTGCACTTTTACCTGTTGGTGTTACTTCTTCATTGTAATTATCTTTATGATGTATAAGTTTATATAATGTATTATCTTCACCCTCAATGGTAAAGTAGTGATCTTGAGTTATCTCTCTTTTGTAGAAGTATAAAAACCCTGCATACAATGTTCTATTTGTAAATAGGTTTCTATCTCCTAACGCTTTAGCTTCTTCTAATGTCATTGTTTTAATCTTTCTGTTAATTTAAAAGAAGGGTAGTGAGTTTGTAATGGTACCATTCCTAACTGACCTTCTCTGTTCTTTACAATATGTAATGCCATCAACCCTCTAGGTGACTCACCACAATAATTCTCTTCAATACCATACATATCATACGGTCTATTAATAATAGTTACTACATGAGCATCTTGACCTACAGCATCAGAACCAAAGAGGTCTGATAACATTGGTTGATACTGAGTATTAGCTCTATCATTTGATTCAATATTTCTATTTAACTGAGATAACAGTACTGATATACACCCATACTTAGATTGAACTTCCATGAGTGTCTTAGTTACATCAGCAATTCTCTGCATTTCTTCTTTATTACCACCTTTAAATAATCTAGTATGGTCTATCACATTGATAAGAGTATACTCTGGATTGTTTTCACAAAACTGAGTTATCTTACTTTGAAAGAATACTAAACTCTTAGGTATATTCATAAAATAAATAGGATATTCTTTAAATTTATTAATAGTCTCCTCAAACTTTATCTGTGGTCGTACATCTTTAGATTCTTGTATTAAGTCATAAACATCTACACCAAGATCACCACTAGCTATTCTTATTAGCTGTTGATAACCTGGCATTTCAAATGACCAATAAAATACTATAAGTTTATGGCCTTTAACATTACCTATATCTAAAGTATCAAATAGAAGTTGATTAGTTAATTGTGATTTACCACTATTATGAACTACTATACTGTTAGCTACAAAACTATTCATAGGAGATTTCATTTGAATATCATATGTCATCTCTTTACCTAAATAATTTATGCCCACAATATATACAGGTTTAATTACTCCATTTTTTAAATGTAAGTGGCCTTTTTTAGAATGTAATCTAGCATGATCTTCTTTAGTTAGTAATTGTAAATTTCCAAATGCATTATTATTAACATCACCATCAATATGATGTATTTCCAACTTTCTATCAGATAGTGTTAATGTATGATTTGGATTAGTTTTAACTTCTTTAATAAAGTCTTCTACATTTAAACAGTTTACACCTGCATCATAATGTATTCTTTGCCATAGAGTTCTTTGATATGTGTACTCTTTACCTTTTTGTTTAACTACTTTATTACCTGCAGTATAATAATAAGGCATTTTAGATATATATTCTTTTCTATAGGGTCGTTTCTTTTTACCATTAGACTCTTTATTTGTAAATTGTTGATAAATTACGTCTCCTACATTTAAATCTGAAAGGGGCTTATAATTATCATCTAAATCAATAAGAAATTTATGTTCTTCAGTGGCTTTAATGGATTTACCATTAGAAGTACTTAATAAAAATATATCTTTAAACCCAGATTCTACTACACCTTCAACTAAGTTTAATTTTAACCGTTTTGTAGTTTTATCATAACTCATAGCTTTAGTTGGTTTGGTTAAATTCCAAGTATTTTTAGTAGCAAGTCCATTAAACTTTTGATATATATCTTCAAGTCTATAATACCTACCACTAGATTTACTTTTTCTAGAAATCCAAACCATAGTATCACCAGATAAACAACCTGGTCTACCTCCATAAACATACATCTTACCTGGTTGCCAGCCCCCCATTAACTGTTTAGTATATCTAGGAAACTTGTTACCGAATACTATTCTATTACCACTTCTAGCTGTTTCTACATACTCTTTAGCAATTTCAATAGTTTGACCCATTGAATCAAACCCTTTGAAATCAAAATTATTATAAAGTTCTTTCGATTCTTGTTTCTGTTGTTCTTTCTTGTTCTCCATCTTCTATTGCTTGGCAGTAACTAGCTAAAGTTGAACCAACACCTTGTTTCTCTATAAAATATGTAAATACCATCATATAGTTAAAGTTCTCTCTTTTCTTAACCTTAACATATGCCTCTGTAGCTTTTATAATTGTATCTTTGGAATAGTCATATTCTGCTAACCATTTTTTAAATTTTCTTAATAAATTATTACCTACTGCAGATTTAACATACTGGCCTGCAGTCTTCACACCTTTTGGAAAGATGTTTACCAGTTCTTTCAAGAAATCTTTTAATTCTTCATCTGTTAATTCTTTTAAACTTGTCTTTTCTTTAAATAATTGTTCTACTTTATTAGTAAGATTACCTTGACTGTCTAGAAATTCTAATTTTTGTAATGCAACCTTGGTATTTGGCCCTAATTTATGTGGTAAATTATTATGTATATAATATAACATCACATAATAATTAGGAGTCAACTGATTTTGATTCATTACAACTGTGTCAAGTTTTATAATCATTTAATATTGTTTTAAAGTATTTTTTGCTTTAAAATGTTTTAAAAAGTACTTAGGAGTATATGTCCAGACTCTACCTGTATCTGTTATAGTCTGTAAAGGGTCTATACATATTACTTTGTAATCTTTACCTACACTGATACCTAAATCTGGACGATCATCTATTACTCTTGTATACCAATCACCTATTTTAATATCCATGTTGTTTCATTAATTCGTAATACATTCTTTCTTCTTCTTGTATAGTAGGTTCATCCATTAACCATAGATCTCTACCACTAACCTTAACTCCAAATTCATCATTGATGAGCCTAGCTTGATCTTCGTAATCAGTTACATCTGGGTATAAATTTCTTATAACCATTCTTAATGTTCCTAATTCAAAGTTATCGTCTGCTTTTAGCTGTTTTTTAGTAAGTTTTGTCATATTTTGATATTATATAGATATTATTTTTAACTTGTTGTTCTACTGTTAATCTGTCAACTACTATCAAATCTTTAGTATAAGGATAAATTCTTTTAACTAACATACTAGTAGCTCCTACTGATTTATCTATAGATATTATTAAATACTTACTAGAAGCACTTGGATAATTATCTACTAATACATCACCTTTTTTAATAAGTTTTGACATATCCATTAGTTATTTTATATTCTCCGTTTCTAAATTGATTTTGTAATATACTCCAAACACCTCCAAATGAAGTATTATTACTTAATCTAGTCATTACTACACTATCTGAACTTGGATTTATATGTATAATCTCATACTGTTCTCCTATATACTTAGAACTTCTGAATCTAGTTCCTACTTTCATATCAATAAGTTTTTAAGTAACCTGCTAATAAATAAGAAAATTCACTTAGTAACTTAATCTTTAGATCTGGATTATCTAAATAACCACCATGATTAGCACATTCAGTAAACCATGCTGTTTCTTGAAAATTAGCTTTTCTTATAAAATTATGGTTATCACTACTTTGTATTAGCTCACCTTCTGTATATTCACAAGTTCTTTTATCTGTAGATATAGTTAACCAAGTACTTACAGCTTCATAACTATCATCAAAATCACTTTTATCTGGACCATCATCTAAAAATACATATAATACACTTCTCTTAGAACCCCCTAAAGTAGCACTAACATATACATTACCTTCTTCTAAATCTTTAAAATCTATCATATTAATATTGTTTTAATGAACCTATTATTTCTTCTCTAGGTACTAATTCACCCTTAGATATACACCTTTTTAACCATTTTTCTTCAAATGGTGAAGCTTCTACCATATCTTGTGGATAATACCAACCACCTTCTTTACAATAAATTAAAGAACCATCAGAAGATTTACCTATGTGATGCCCATGAAATATTTGGCCATCTATACAGTAATCATATCTAATTATAGTATTATTTTTTTTATGGGTGTAATACTTACCCTTAATTAATTCATCTCTACTTTTAAACATGTTAATATTATTAAAAAGAATACCTCATTAGAGGTACTCTTTATATTTATTTATAGCTTCATCAACATTTTGACATTCTATAATATCAAACTCTGTTAAATCTTCTGTCATCTTATCAAACCATTTCATTTCTTGAGTACCTAGAGTTCTAATAATAAATATGAATCCATATTTCTTTTTAGGATCTACTCTAATTCTACCTAATCTTTGAATTACTGGTCTTGATTTACCGTAGTAAGAATGCATAATAACATTATCCAAACCTTTTAAGTTAGCACCTTGCTCTAATTTCTTAAAAGAACCTATTGCTTTAAGGTCACCTTCTTCAAAGTCTTTTCTAATCTTATCGTTCTTCTTATCTACATTTCTTGAACTAATAGTTGGAACTATTCTAATAAGAGCATCCAAACTATTACCAAATACTATTGTCTTTGATTTAAATGCACCTAATAGCTTGTTAACTATATAGTCCTTTGATTTAGCATCATATAATATTTTAGACCTCTTCTGAGCTGTTATTCTTATTCTATGTGTTTTCTTCTCACCATCTGGTAAAAATAATGCTCTTTTAAATTGATTGTCCCAATAATCATATGCTGCTTGTTCAGTCTGCATAAAAGGTTTTGCTTTAGTTCCCCCTTCTACAGTCTTATCTCTAGTATCTAATCTATGATTAACAATAAAGATTTTCTTCTCTCTACTAGTACCATCAGTATGACTTTCATTAATGTCATATGTATAAACTACTGGACAGATTTCGTTAATAAGATCCCTCTTACTATAATCTTCTCCATCTTCTACTTCATATTTAACATTATCTTTAAGAGTAGCAGACAATCCTACTAATCTTTCATATTTATTATTTCTAAAGAAAGCTGAATATACTGGGGTCATAGCAAAATGATACTCCAATAACATGTACACTTTCATGTACAACCCGACTATATCTTATAATTTAAAATATAAAATTTTTTATATATAAATTATGACACCATTTCCAAATGTATCTCTACAAATGTACTCCCTTACGGGATAGTCTGTGAACGTTCTCCCTAAATAGGGGCTTCGCTGCGGATTGTCCAATCTTAATCTTTTTTACTATACCTGGGTAATTATTCCAGCCACAATAATATTACTATTATTGCTTAGTAGACTAAGCTCTAAGGAGTTTCCCGTCAATTAGATGTCTTTAAAGCGAACAAATATCATATATCCGCTATTACAATGTCAAACTCTTTACCTGACCATTTATATGCTGATTGATAAGTACTAAATATAAATGTATAATCTTTCAAGATATCTATCTTAAACCACTTCTTATACTTAGCTATATCATCTTTAATGTCTTTTTCTCTACTTGTTGTTTCAGCTAAAAAGAGAATTATACCTCCTTTTGGTACTGTAGTAGCACAATGTAGAGCAGTAGTTGACTTACCACTACCTGTAGTCATAGCAAGCCCACCAATCATACCTGCTTTTACCCAAGCATCTTTGGCTTCTTTTTGTATTTTATCTCTCTTTTTATCTAAATTCATTTTAATATTGTTTTATTGAAAATATTACATCTTCCTTTTGGTACACTATAGGTGCCCAAGATTTACTTGCATATTCATAAACTAATGGATTAGTACACCCACCATCTTTACAATCTATTCCATTTTTCACTCTAATACCCTGACCACAATCATAAAATGTAATCTTTTCATCACTGGGAATATAGGGCTTTATCTCTCTAACTTTACCTCCATCATTAAATATAGATTCAAACATAGTTCCTATAGAGTATCTTTGATACGCTTTTGCTAATAATGTTGCCATAATTTTATTTTAAATTAAAAAAAGTAGCAGAGGATTACTCCCCCACTACTATATATGTGTGAATTAAGCTACTTCACCAGAATCTGATTCTTCAGACTCAATAGCTTCAGATACAGATGTTCCATTATAGATATCTTCTTTTCCAGTAGCACTGAAATACAAAGCTCTATAAAGTTGTTCACCATCTTCGTTACCGATTCTCCCACCTTCAGAATCTTTCAAAGAGAATTTCTCTTCAAGATCTGTAAGTTCAAGATTACCTTCACCTAATTGAAATCTATGTCCATCAGTCAAACAATCCATAAGGTCTGTTGATACGATTTGATAGATTCTAGCATTACCTGCAGCATCTAATTTAGCTTGAACACTAGCGATAGTGGAACCTGCTGGAACCTCTACCCAACAAACTCTAGTTTGAGTGCTTCTGTACTCCTTTGGTTCACCACCAAATTCTGCAGCATCAAACAAAGAATCTTGCTTATCATTACCAGTGTTTTTACCTGGATAGATAGCAATTTTCTCAACTGTTTGTCTTAACTGAGCAGACATTACACCATCTTTATAAGAATGTGGCTCTACTTTATCAACTGTAATTTTTCCAAAAATTTGTTCTTTTTTTACTGAATTTTCCATTTTACTTTAATTTTAAATTAATTATTATTTATTTGTTCTGCTTTGGTATGTATTTATTTAGGTAACTACATAACCAGAGTTACCACCACTTTGCATCAAGGTAAAGGGTTCATAAAGCCTATATAAAATAAAAAAGGGGAAACTGTTTCGTTCCCCCGTAGAATTATATAATCGTTAATACTTATTATTCGTCTACACTTAACAAATGAGCAAGAGTCTGCATATCATTATTAAATTTCTGCTCCTCCGTTTGATATTGCTCAACAATATTAATAGCTTTATCAATCTTAGCAAGCTCATCTTTATGAGTTACTAGTTTCATTTGTCTATTGATATCGTTAATCCATGTTTCTGCAGACCATTTACCAATTTTAAATGGGTGGTTCTTAGCATCAAGACCAAGAGCTTCAATACCATCTGCATGAATTCTCTCTCTATCTTTAACTGCACCAGCCATTCTAATTAGAATGTTAATGTCTTGTGTCTCACTAATATTACTAGTAAAACCTTCAAGGTTACCCATCAAATTACCGTCTGTTGCTACCTCTTCTTTAACTTCACCAACTAATTGGTCTTTTCTATCTTTCAATTGTTGTAGATACGAGGGTATCTGTTTTGGGTCAAATTGCTTTGCTAAAGCCATTTCTCCTTTTTTCTTCGCCATAAATTATAATTTATATTTGATTATTAATAAAATTTTCAAAGTCGAATCCTTTTTCAAGCGTTGAATCTGCTTTTGAAATTGGATACATACTTTTTATATTTTCTTTTTTTAATTGATCTACTATTTTTAATACAGTATAGAAAGTTGTAAATTTTTCCTGAAGCATTGTTATCACTTCAAGTAAATCTGCTTCATAGAAATGATCTTCACAATACTGTAAAAACTCAGTTCTAGCAGATTTTTTTACTCTTTCTATTTGAGGAAAATATTTATCTTTAGTACTTTTAAGAAAATTATCTATTTCATATTTCTTATCTACCATTGTAAACATTTCCTCTAATTCTTGTAAATATTCATCTAAATTCATACTGGTAAATTTAAAAAATTATCTCTTATATACTCCCCATTTTTTAGGTTTTTTATGTATTAATGGACAGTATATAAACCATTGTCTTTTATTATATGTAATTGTATCACTGAATCTTTGGTTTATACTTCCAATATATACTATTTTCTTCCCACATTGAGTATGGGGTTTAGCTTTATAAGAAGTTTCCCAAGTCATTGTTTTAATAAATAAAAATATAGTAAATACACCTATAAAAATATAAGTACCATATTCTTCAATTACTCCAACTGTTTTCATATTTAACGTGTTCGTTCATAATACGAAGTTTTTCTTGCAGCATCTATGCCCCAAATTTTTCTTAGGAACATTTTATTGTGATCTATATAGTCTATCTTAACTACATCCCCCAGTAATACTAATGTATCAATAGCAGTATACAGAAAAATAGAGGTATCTTTCACATACCAATATCCATAACTTCTTGTTGTATCTCCGGTCAGGATATAATCACATTGCCATATACTATCTCGATATAATAAAAATTCTTTGTAATATACATCAGTATTACCAGAAGGATAAACTGAATGTATATGTTCCCATTTACCAACTGCTAACTCATGTAATAATAAATCAAATTCTTCTGCATTTAATCCTTTATCTAATGAATCTAATTGTGCTAGACTTATACAAGGTAATATAAGTAATATTAATAAAATCTTTTTCATAACTGTTCTTTTTTTAAATAAGAAGTGGGTACCACTACTAATGATACCCACTGAAATACCTAATTGATTGATGATTACAGTATCTAGGGGTGACGTCCCCATTACTCGCCGTTATTTTTTAACTGTTCTTTTTATTCTGTTCTTTTTATATTTAGTTTTCGATAATGTAACTCTGTAGGTATTGTCTCTTTATTATAGCTTTGCAGCTATATACTTGTAATTGTATAATGTTAAAAATAATCGTTTCATTTTGTTCTGTTTTTTATTTGTTTTTCTTTCTTTATAAAAATATAACATTAGCTATCCACGTTTGGAAGATTAATATTTAAAAACTCGCAAAGATACCAATTAATCTTTTAAATATCTCTTTTTGCCAATATTATATTAATGATAATCTTTTAAAATTTAATTCCCGTCTTAAATTACTATGTAAAGTTACATCACCGTGCAATCTAAAGAAATTAGTAAGGATAATCTTACAATTCTCTATGTGGATAATATTTCTACAAGAATTTATAATAGCTAGTATTTTCTTATACTGTATGTTCTTTATTTGTTCTTTCTTCATATTTATTTATTTTTATTGTTTGTTCTTTATTTAGTTAAATACTATTGTGTATTGATGACCTAATTTTAAAGGTTCTTTCATATGTGGATATTGAACATATTCTACAATGAAATTTACTTGAGTACAAAAACCACATTGATGTGGGATCTCTATAGCCTCTATCTTTTTTAAGTCAAAATTTTGAATAGCTTTTTTGTGATTATAATTAGTGTTCTCTTTCATAATTGGTAATTTTATAAGATATAATTATATATTACTGCTTAAACCTGCAGCTACAAATAACCCAAGGGCCGCAATATAAACTACTGCAGGCCCAAATATTGCAAATAATACTCCAAATATGAAGACACCTAATATTATTTTACCTAGTGTTTTCATAATGTAAATTTTTAATTAAATTCTCTGTCTTTACTTCTAAGTGGATAACTAGTTCCCTTGTTATTTTTAAAAGATATTAAACTTCCTAATCTAAAAAGAAGAGTAGCATCATGTCTCGCCTCTTTAAATTTAGCATATTCAGTACTAATTGTTTTCTTTAAATCCTCATCTTTATATTTAACAATATATTTAGAAGGCTTTTGATAAGTTTTTATTTTCATATATTATCTTTTATATAATTCTTTTTGTAGTTCAACTATCTCAGCTTGAACTTTAGCCGCTTTTTCTTCATTGTACACCCCTAATTTGGTATAAAACTCATGCCAACTGTATAAATTTTGTAATCTTTTTAATTTTTCTTCTATCATATTATTTAAATATCTTTTCATTAAAATCTTTAAGTATTTCTTTACGTTCTTTTTCTAACTTGTATGCTTTAATAAGTATATATACTATACCTATAATACAAGCTCCTCCTAAAATAAATAATAATACTATCATATAACTTTATTTTATATTATCAACTATTTCCTGTAATTGATTAAATGTAATCATTGTTTCTAATAAATAAAATGATGTAATCTCAAACCCGATACAGCACTTATAAAGCTTTTTAATCTCACTTACTGAGAACTCTTGACACCCAAAAGAGATTACATCACCATCTTGTTTCATCTCATAGCCGTTTATTACTACTTTAGGTTCTTCTATTATTTCAGCCCATTGGCCGTTATAAAAAATAACGTTATTAGTGTTGCTAGAAGAAAGACTATACATCTCTTTATTTAGTCTTTGGTTATTTGGGTTTGTAAATATCCGTTTTGGATTAGCCGCACTCTTAACCCTAACCCCCTCTTTAAATCCTCTTCTTTTAGCTTCTTCAATAAGGACTTTTTCTACTTCTTCTTTAGTGGCTGGTCTAGTAGATTCTGCTTCTAATACAAATAAATTATCATCCACATAAACACCTGTACTTTTTCTAACCCCGTAACCATGTAGGCGGCCAACGTCATTTTTTTTACCGCTACAACAAACTATAACGTCTCCATCAGTATACCACTTCCCTAATTCAAACTCTGGTTTGTTTATTTCTGCTTTTAATTCTTGAAGCTCTTTTTCAAGCTTTTCAATTCTTTGTTTCTTGTTCATCTTTTATTATTTTAAATTTACCTCTAATATATTTAGTAGCTTTTTTAAATAAATTCTCTTTAGTAACTCCATTAGGAGCTTCAACAATAGTTTTATGTGTTTTTCTAGTACTTACTGCTTTCATATCTTATAATTAATTTCAAATAAATTTTTCTCCATAAATTATACCTACTATAATACCCCATGCTAATAAAACTAATAGAGTTATTATAAAAGTAATTTCTTTAAAATATTCCCAATCTTTTCTAAATAAACAAGTAGTAATTATAACAATCATACTAAATACCCATACTGAAATTATATAAAAAAATGTCATAAAAATTATGTCTTTCATATCTTCTATTTATTTGGGGTTAGATTAGCTGTGTAAACATGGTGCCACATACCGTTAATATCTATAGTACACATAGATTTTAACTCATTATCATATTGAACAAATTGACATTCACCTAGTTTATTGTGAGTTAACCATTGTCCAAATTCTAAGTTTTCCATAATCCTTCATTTATTTAGTTAACTGTCTCTAACGTTCAATAAAGAACATTGAAACGTTTCTTTATTTCGGCTTTAGGCACAATTTAACATAGTGCTTACAAGAGTCTTTATCTGCTCATCTGTAAACTTTCCAAACCCTACACTTTCTTTGTATTGTTCTCCATGTTCTTCATCATATTCTAACCATAAATAACCATGTTTATCTGCCAGTAAGTAAGTGCCTGTTGTTGGTAAGTCTAATCTAAATAAAGGATTCGGACTACATTCATAAAATCCTAAACCTTCAAAAAAACTGTGCCTAACATCAGCTAAAACTTCATTGCTCATAATATTTTTTGTTAATTTGATGCTGCATTTTCTAGGCAACGCAGTTTAGCCTAAACGTTAGGCACAATTAATACGCTGCTCTATTCCGTAATTATGAAGTCTTGTCCCGTAGCAATAAATGAAGCGGTAAACGTCTTGCATTAATTCTCCAAATACTACCTTAAATTTCATTTTACCTGCAATAGTATCTACTTCAATAGCTTCATTTACTACATCAGTTTTCAACCCCATCATTAGGGTTATTTCTTCTGCTACTGTTTCCAAGTAGTCTAACTGTCTTTCTTTGTAACTCATAGTTTATTGGTTTAAGTTTTGTATTTCTTGTTTAATTTTATTCCAGTATTCTATTTCAGCTTTAGACTTATGAGTAGTAATAATATTAATACCATCTCTGAATGTAACTGGTTTTAATACTTCTTCAATATGTATTAAAGCACATGCTGCTGCATTTTCTGTGTATAAAGGAATACCCTTATAACTTTTAACATTAGCAAATTTATTTACTAAATCTTTAGCTATTTGTTTATGTGTCATATTTAATTAAATATAAAAGAAAGCTAATAACTAAGCGTATCTGTAAATACAGTTGTCATAGCGTTACAGCACTATTGACTAACGAAACCTAATTATTTAAGCTTTCTTTTGTTTTTTAAAAAAAGAGAGTGACCGTTTCCAAGCGGTGTGATAAAATTAAGGATACACCGTCAGTAAAAACCAACCAATATTTATTTCTAAATATCTCCGTATCAAACTATTCGCCTCTTACGAGTTAAGGTAACCACATGATACCTTTTCAATCACCTTACAACAAACAACATCTACTTGGCTAGATTGTGATGGGCTTCGTCAACGGTGCAGACGTTATCTACAAAGTATCCACCGATTATATCACTGTTTGTCTTCAGCACTCTCTATATTATAAATTTTCTTTCTTCCACTCTTCTAATGCAGATTCTTCAGCACCAGTTTTACCTCCAACAAATTCTTCTATTTTTAATAATAATTTGTTACCTAAATCAATAACCTCTTCCTTACTATACATCTTCTCTTCAACTATATGCTCTCCATCAAAGTCAATATTGTCAATAAATCTTGCTATTATACGACCTTTACTATTTCTAATTATTCCATTCTCTTGAACTTCTACAATTAGTGTTTTTGTTTTTATACAATCTCCCATAATCATAGGTTTTCTTTATTTTCTAAATACTCATCAACAAATACAACAGTTTTGATGTTTGGAGTACTTTGATGACATACTCTTACATACTCAGCTATCTTGATAACCTCTTCCCTGCTATACATCTTCTCTCTTGACAAAGAATATCCATTCTCTAAAAATTTCAATACTTCTTCAACACCCCCATTAAAAGCCTTAAGCATTTTACCTTCTTCATTAAGATTGGTGATATCTTTTCTGTCTTTATTATTATCAAGCCATTGAAGTGATTGTTGAAACATCATATTTTTAAGCACTTGACTATTATTTTTTGGTAGGTGAATAATAACCTCGTTGTTGGGTGTTAGTTTGAGTTTGTCATGATAAATAATCTCATCATCTTTAGTGTGTTCAATTCCAGCTAAATATTCATGATACTCAACCAATACCTCATCAATCTCACCATTAGCTTTAACAAACTCTTTGATGAAACTGGTTGGAATTTTTGCTATTTTTGTCATAATAATTTGTCTTTTATCAAAGATTATGCTATCTTTGTATATGGTTTATATTTATACATTATCTCATCCTGAAACTCTAGAAATCAGATATATAGGAGTTACTAATAATATCAAAATAAGATATAAAAATCATATCAATCCTTATGGTAATACTCATAAAGAATGTTGGGTTAAAAGCCTCCTTAAACAAGGATTAAAACCTATAATATCAATTATAGATGAATTTTCTACACATGAAGAAGCTTATGAGTTTGAATCTTATTGGATACAACAATTCAAAACTTGGGGATTTAATCTTGTTAATCACTCTGAGGGAGGTAAAGGTAACTCTGGTAATAATGTTTCTCAAGAAACTAAAGATAAAATATCTAAAACTCTTAAAGATAAATACTCCAAAGAACCTCATAAACTTAAAGGTAGAAAACATTCTGAAGAACATAAAAAAGCTCGTTCTAAAAGAATGAAGGGTAAAATACCACCGTGTTCCTTTAAAGGTAAAAAACATAGCAAATCTGTTAGAAAAGTTGTACAGGTGTACAAAGATGGTATTCTTATAGATACTTTAGACAGTGTGTTAGAAACTTCTAAAAAATACAATGTTAATGCTGGCGCAATATCTAATGTATGTAGAGGTAAATGTAAAACTGCTAAAGACTATACTTTTAAATACAAAGAGTAGTGCATGGCTAATATTTGAGCGTCACATTAAATTGCATGACTACCATTTTCGCCTGATAGTCTCCGCTACTCTTATATTTCTAAATATGTATAGATTTTTGCACTCAAAGTGGCTCCCTCCTCAATAGATTTCTACCGTTTATCAGCATTACCTGTTATCTCTTACCGCCAACCACTTATTACTGGATCGGTTTTGTGTTCTATACAATATTAAATACCTGTCAACTCAGAATCAGTTGAAGCTATTACTTTTCCATCAACTTCACCTAAGATTCCATTACGCTGTCTTATTACTCC
>Ga0208794_1000491_pt1 | contig 25443 bp, 45 predicted proteins | sample 32_taG_FD_184106 | JGI IMG/M metagenome (GOLD analysis project Ga0208794, IMG submission 184106) | Marine viral communities from the Gulf of Mexico - 32_GoM_OMZ_CsCl metaG (SPAdes) (version 2) | ecosystem: Environmental > Aquatic > Marine > Oceanic | place: Atlantic Ocean: Gulf of Mexico... | reverse complement strand
TGACGTTATGTTAAAGATTGTAAAGTTTGGAAAGGGAATGAATCAACTCATGGAGGGGCTTGGAAAGATGGGAGGTACTCCTGTCAAGATGGACATGAGTAGTATGGTTGGTTTTGGCATGCCTAACACCAAGAAACCAAAACGTAAGATGAGAAAAAAGAGGGCAAATAATGGGAAGGTGCAGTGATTGCAAGAAGGTAGTAAAACACAATCCATTGTGCTGGAGGAATCATCGCCTCTGTTTCACCTGTACATACAAAAAATTTCCCACCTTCTACAAGAACAATGTATCAGTGAGGGCAGAGAATGAATTGGGAAAAAATTCGTAACAAGATTACAAAGGAAAATTATTCCTCGTTTTATGAAATCACGGACGACGAATACTTTGCAAAGTGGGGCATGCTTTACAAGTTTGACTGGATTACAAACAACTCTGAGATAACAGAAAAAGGATTCAGGATATACATTAGCACGCTAAACCATCTGGGAAAGAATACCATACTGGGAGGGCCAAGAAGGTTCGAGGTGCTTTACGTGAATGTAGAGACACTTGAGAAGACCGGTATAATCAGATGGAACAGCGTCAAGAAAAAATATGTTCTTGGTGACAACGGTCCCGGTATACTTGAAGTTCTTATTCGATGTATGCAGGGGCGAGGGAACCCAAAGATATGAGTGTTGAGATTGGCACGTTTATCGTGAGTATTGGAATCCTTGTGGTTAACATTGTGTTCTATGCAAAAAAGTGGAATCATGGAGAGAAGGGATGATTGATTTTATGAAAACTTTTTTATTTAATTTCATATAGATGATAAATAAGGATAGATTAAGATGAGAATGACTGGAACAACAAATAAACTCAGGGGTGCCGTACATGAGGGGATTGAAGAGTTTGAGATCAAAAAAACTCTTGGATACAACAAGTACCGACACATGATCGAAGAGGGTGGAACCATGAAGATAGTTGAAGGATATGCAGAACTAAATGAGATGGTTCCCGTCTACAAGTCCTGTGGTACATGTCAAAGATACCTTGCAAAGTACGAAGTTAAGATGGCGCCTTACATGATTGCCATGCCAAAATACAAAGACATTGTAAACCCTGTAACTGGTAAAAAGATAACAGGGCCGCAACCAAAACAGGAGTATATCTGCTTTGAGTGTTTTGAGGAGATGATAAATTGATCACAGAAATAACAACGATGATCTTTTTCTCACTTGCAGCAATAGGTGCTGTAATGGCAGTCAAATGGAAAAAGAGAAATCTCAAACCACGTCTTACTGACAAGGAAAGACAAAAAATCAACAGTTACGATAGTAACTGATTTTTTTCTAAATGATTAAAATGGACAGTAAAGCAAAACAATGCATCATAGATGCTTACAATGACAAAAAACTAAATCTGGATATGACAATAAAGTTTTTCACAAAATGCTGCAAGCATTGCCAGATGAGTGACTTATCATGTGCAGCAGATATGTACTGCATATGCCATTTAGAACAAGTCGATAAGATCAAAGAACAGATACCGGAATGGGTTGGAGGTAACAAATGAATAACGATAAAATTTCAACCCTTTACTTTGAGTGCACGGATTTATTATACGGATACTGGAAGGTTTGGGCCAGATGGTATTATGAGACTTTTGTTAGAGGAATGATGAAAAAATGATGGGGTTCAAACGCAGAAAAAACAACAACTGGTGTCTTATCTGCGAAAAGGCAGTCCACCACTTGGGCGAGCATATGGAGGAGCATTACTGATGACTAAAAACAATCCACATGATTGTAAGTCTGATGGTCATAGAATTAAATGGAATATCACTTTTGGAAAATGTTTAGAATGTGGAAAGATCTTCGAGAATGAATACAATGCTGGTTTAGAACTATCTGACTTGGCATAACATCTTGTTTTTATTCAATTTAATTTCAAATAGTAAGTACTCTTACCATTTTTGATGGATGGAGAAAATGACGAAAGACCTGAATGGGCTTGGCTGACTGATGACTAATTTTAATTTTAAATAGATTTGGTTTTTTCTAAAATCATTGATCTGTTACGCATGCCAGAATGGGACACTTTCTCAGGACTTTGTCAACACAATCTACTGCAATTCATGCAGTGCAAAGTGGAGAAACAACGTCTTTAACGGCAAGTCATCTGCAGCGGGGATGCGGTGCGCTACCTGTCATGAGGACGAACTGAAACAGATTCATGCTGACACTATATTCTGTAACAACTGTGGTACCAAATGGAGCAATGGTTACCTGACTCCAAGTACCAGTACCAAGGGATTTTACCGTTCCATGTGGAGGGCGTCCCGCAGATGATGTCTTCACCAAACCCAAAGAACGAAGGAACATTGTGCAAGGTATGCAACAAACTGATCAAGGAACACACGAGAGAGGAGTTTAACAAATGTATTTCAAAAGATATCATGGGGGGAGAGGACCTTGTCTGAAGTGACCGGGCTTTGCCAAAAATGCCACTCCAGCAATGTGGAGATTACAGTCATTGACGGAATTGGTTTATGCAAAAGGTGTAGGGATTGAATTTCAAAGAATACGAAGACGCATCAAAGGAGACTGACCTTGACAACGGCATCACATATTATCATATGGGACTGGCCGAAGAATGCGGCGAGGTAATGGGTATTCGGAAACGGATGCTGCGGGGTGAAGGGTCCATAAACTATGACAAACTTCGTGATGAGTTTGGCGACGTATTGTGGTACCTTACCAGGCTTGCTGCAAAGTATAACATGTCTCTGGATGAGATAGCAACAAGAAACATCGAGAAACTACAGGACCGTTTGGCACGCGGTGTCATCAAGGGGAGTGGTAGCAACAGATGATGTTTGAGGAATCAAAATACATGAACGGACCAAACAAATGCATCGTGTGTTTCAAGGGTTTTACAAACGATGACCCAAGAATCAAACACCACGTAAGGTATTACCCAGAACTCATTGCAAACGTACACTACTCTTGTCATAACAAAATACATGATCCTGACAACCCATTGACAGTATTCATCCAGTACACAAGGCAGGACTCTATTGACTTTTACCAGGAGAAAAGAGAGGCAGAGGCCAATAAGCCAAATAACAACGTCATACTGGAATAGATTATTTTTACATTACAATGGCCACGCGTAAATACATGCACCCGTTAACCGGTAAAATACTAAGAGTATCTGAATGGGCAGTCGAACTTGAAAACGAATGGGACAAAATGCCCGACACAAGAAAACTATGCCCTCATTGGGATTCTAGGGATTACGAATATCCAAAATCTAAAAGACATAGTAACCCAAGATATAATTTTGATATGATAGAGATTATATCGCGGAAATTTTGTAGTAGTGCCTTTATCAGTATTCATTATCAACCTACGAATTTGTATGTTGAAGCATATGATGAGTGTTGGAATGAGGAGGATGCCGAGGGTTATTTAAAACAGTTCTTACAAACCAAAGAAAAAATAAAAAAATCTAGAGAGTCGGCATTAAGAGAACTAAACCAATGGTTGGCTGATGGGTTAAGGTTTCAAAGACATAGTGAAATCAAGGATGTATTCCTAGAGTTAAGAAAAGAACTAATTTAAGAATTATATATAAAATTAAATAGTACAAACAACAACTAATATTGTATTGGTCCAGTCAGACGAAGAGATCAAAAAAAAGAAAAGAGAGTACATCAGAAAGCGTTGGTCTGAAGACAAGGAATTTAGGGAATATCACTCAGAGTATTCTAAGAAATACTACAAAAGAAACAGGGACAAACTTATCAGGAAACAAAAAAAGATCAACAATTCAAACCAGGACGAGATAGTAGATTACCACAAGTCATATTATGAACGTAACAAGGAAAGATTGCTGCAGTACCAGAAGGACTATTACGAGAAGAACAAACCACGTTACCAGAAATACATGAGAAAATACTACAAGAAAACAAAATAATTTAATTTTAAATCCTAGATGTTTCTATTACTTTTATGCCTTGGAGACCCTATGTGGTTACCCACATCTATGGACAGAAAAAAGCAATGAGGGACACAGTTCTCTATGACACAAAGGAGCAGGCCATCAGTGCAATGAAACGGAAAAACAAGCGCTGGATGGAGATGAATTACTCAAAAAAATACTCAAAGATGTCTAATTTTGAGTATGGGGCAGTCAAGGTTGGTAAGTCAGGGTACAAGTACAAAAAAGGAGACGAGGGAAACAAGAAACTACTGGAAGACCTCAAGAACATGGATAAAAAATCAAACGGTTTTTTCGGATACTAATTTAATTTTAAATAGAAAACAGCGCTTTTTTAATACATGGGTTTTATCAGGTCTGGAAGGATACACAAGTTATCAAAGGAGAACCTTTCCAGGGTACCCAATAGCGCAGGCAACTACAAACTTTATGACAAGAACCGCAAGCCGGTATATGTAGGAACTACTGCAGGCAAGGTCGGTGCAAAATGGGGGAGAGAGGAACACCAAAGATATCGTTACGGCCTGAGACACAGGCTTGGCTCTTACCAGCAAAAGGATGACTATAAGGAACATCCTACAAAAAAGTCACTAAAGGCACATTACTTTAGTTACAAACCCATAAGAAATGATAACACGAGAAGGGCAACAGAGAAACGGGACAAGCAGGGAATGAGACACAACCATCTGTAAATTTTAATTTCATATACCAAACAATTCTAGTCAAGTCATGACATTGCTTGACGAAGTCAGGGCAATCAAGATTGAACTGGCCGAGAGGTATTATGACGGGTGCTGCTATGTATGTGGTCGCAGCAAACACAAGAAGGGAATGGTCTTTCACCACAAGAGATACATCACAAATGATGTCATTCATTCAAACTATCCAAAGAACTCTGCAGGCAGTCTGCAGTATCACAAGGATCTGTCTGTGGAGATAAGGAAAAAACCAACAAGGTTCCTGTATCTTTGCTCCCCGCATCACCAGGCCCTGGAGAGACTGTTGCGCTATAACAAGAAAACGCTCAAGCAACTGCTAAAGGCAGTAAGGATGTCAGGGTAGTTTTTCAATCTCGTGATAAATCCTATTTCTTGATAGGCTCAATGTCTCGAGGTGTTCCTTTGTCTTGTCACTGTCCCAGTTGTTAATTATCAAAGAGTCAAGTGTCTGCGATATGTCAAACTCTATTTCCATGACCTCCTTGCGAAGATCCATCTCTCTTCTATCCATTTCTTTTTCTCCTCTCCATGAACTTGTCTACTGACTCCCTCTGCTTGACCTTCTTGCAAATATCACAGTGGCGTTTCTTTCTTGTACGGGACCCAAGTGTTATGGGCGCCCCGCATCTCTGACATACACTTAGAGACCACATTGTCTTAACAATCTCTCCCTAAGTTTCGTTTTTGAAAATACAATCCACACCGAACCATATGGTGCTGGGTTTTCTGGCAGTGTGCCGTTTTCTAAAAATGTAATTCTCCCGCTCTGCGGATACGTCTCGACGTTTGGACGGTTTTTCAGCTTTGACTGGTCCCATACAAACTCATGGTACCACTTTGTGTCTGTCTTGTTGAACACGAGTATCAGTCCATCCTGGCCGTACTCCTTGAACTGGTTCCATGCATATCTTATCCACACTGCAACTTCGTTGTATGGAGGGTTCATGAACCAGGACTCGGTCCATTGTTTTTTCAATCCGTTGGATCTTTTATCAAAATACTTTGCACATTTTGTGTTTGCCTTTGTTGCACACACGTCAATGACTGGGGACAGACCAAGCCTGCTGCACCATTCCATGAACTGATCAATTGGTGTCTCCCAGTTCTGTTTCCTGCGGGAGTTCATGTTCTCAAGATGTGTGGTCATTGTATCAGTCCTTTACACCTGACGTGTACTTGTCAAGTTCTCCGTTTTGGTCACGTGGTTTTATCTTAAAGTCGCACCAGTATTTGCTGACTGATTTTGTATCCTGGTTTCTTACGGTTGTCTCCTCGTAGAACTGTTTGAACTCTTGTCCAAACTTACCAATCTTTAACGGTGTTACCTCGTTGTTTGTACAGAAATGAACATAATCCTCATAGGCTTCCCTCTTTGTTACGAGGTTTCCTACATCGTCAATGAGTCTCTTCTTGACCCATCCAAATATCGGGTCTGCTAACTCGTTCCACATGTTTCTTACACTGTCAACATCCTTTGTGAATCTGAAGTTGCCTCTCATCTCAAGTGCGTTTGCCAGCTCTACAAGAACCCTGAAGACAAGTGACTTTTCTTTTTCATTATTTGCAAGTTTTGACCCGAGCATTGTGTCGACTTCCTCGTTTGTAAAATGCCTATTCCACTGGACGATTACGAACCTTCTGAAGAATCCGTTTGTCTGGTCGTATGTCTTTGGAAATTTGTTTGCCGAGAAGATAAACTTTGCACGGGGGTACATCGTGTATGGCTCCTGGTATTTCTTTTGTACCTCTACACCCTCTCCTCCGATGATTTGCTTTAACTGACCACTCTTTCTCAACTCATACGGATCTATATCTGAACAGATGTTTGCTATCTTGCCATCAAGTCTTGCAATGACAAAGCCTCCGTCTGCAATCTCCTGTATCGGCATTCTGGTTATGTTCTTGCGACCAAAGAGTGCAGTGGTGTAATCCAACAGCACTGTCTTACCGTTGTTACCAGAACCGACAAACATCACGGTCTTTGTAATGTTGTTGTTGTTTAGTAGGACATAGGCCATTGACTCTAGTACTGTGTACACGTCTTTCTTGGCATCTTCGGTATACTTGCCGTCAACTGTAAAGCATTCCTTTAGGTACTTCCAAAACAAGGTACCATCCAGTACTTTATCGACCTTGTCATAATCAATATTCTTAATGTCTACATCATCATACTCTGCATCCCATTTCACCGGAAAGTAGAACGTGTTGAGGTTATTGTTGTCGTGTTCCTTGAAGACCTTTCTCCTTACATCGAGTATGCCGTTATCAACCGTAACTATGTTGTCCTTGCCTGTGCCCAGACATCCTTCACATCCGACACCATTACAATTTGAACAGACATAACTGTTGAACTGGTTTCTCTGAAAGAAACACTTTCTCTTTATCTTTGCAATCACCTCATTGCAGTTGTTCTGTGTACAACCGTCAATAGACTCTTCACACTCTTCCTTTACTACTCCCTCTGCATTCTCAAACTCGTATGACTTGCCGTTCCACAGTAAAAGTTCCTCTGTATCCATATAGGCCTTGAAATGATATTTCTCGATTAGTTTTGTTGCAATGTTTGCGAGTTGATCTTCTTTTTCTTTTCGTTTTTCACCTTCTATCAGTTTTTTGATGTTGCTCTGATATCCGCTTTCTGGGTCTGCCTTGTTTTTCTTGTACTGTTGGTATCCATCACTTACCCATCTCTCAACTTCCTCAATTGGAGAAGGTGGGGTGTTTGTCTCATTTATCTTCATTGCCTCCTCGAGTACCTCATCATAAGTCCACTTCTCATCAGTGAATCTTCTTAGAGCAAGTTTGTAGCCGTTGTTATGTCTGCTTCCTGCAGACCATCCACCTTCCAATAATCTGGCAGTAGGCACTGCCTTTGTATCAAGTGATATTTTTGTAGAACTAACCCATCCAAGTTCATTAAGTTTTTTTATTAACTCATCTCCGGTTGCATTTAGGGATACAATGTCATTGCAATGTGAAACCTGTTGATATTTTTTCCCGGTTTTTATCTGCTTTGTTCCAACGCTTTCATAATGGTCTGAGGATATACCAATTACATATGCGCCTTTTGACTTTACTTCCATCTTATAACTGCCTTTTGTGAGATACGTGTTTGATAACTTTGGACACTCAGTAACCCGAACATACAGGTGATAACCGTCACCAGTACGTGACACCAAAGTAACGTCAAGGCAGCCATCCATCACATCCAACACTTCTTGGATATTGGGACATTCATCAAAGTCAATCACTATCAGGTTACCAGAGACCGGTCCGAGTATCACCGCAAAGTCCTGGTCAGTGGGTATGTTTCCTGTGTAAAACTCCCTCTGGTACTGTCCCCATTTTGTGGTGAGCCGTTTGCCACTACCTTTTGGTATTGGAACAAGATTGACACCAAGTCGCTTATAATTATCAATTACAGACTGATCAGTCAAGGTCTATCTCCTCCATCAGTTTCCTATACTTTTTGTCATGAATGACGATGTCCATCTCGATCATCGATTCAGGATCAGTGCATTTAATTTTCATAATCATAATCACCAAAAAAATTAAGATGGGGTTGGAACCCCCATCTTGTTGAGTCGTTGCTGTACCTCTAGGAGCTGGTCGTTCATTTCACGACGCATCTCAAGTACAGTACCAAGAACTTTCTCAATGAGTACGTTGTCTCCTCCACTCCCACTGCTTCCACTGCCGGAACTTGTGAGGTGTGAACCAGGTTGACGTGGTTGGTCCCACTTTGTTCTTTCCAATCCTAGTTTGTCTTGGATCTCATTGATTCTTTCCTTGGCCTTTCCTTTTTCAGTCTCTGTGGCATTGGAGCCTCGTTTGAGTTGAGCCCATTGTGCCTTGAGATCCTTCCATAGTTGGTCTTTTTCTGTCAATCTAAAATTACCTCCTTTGTGAGGTGACCTCCGTGCTGTAGAACTTTTTTTACACGGGGAATATTCAGTCTGTAAAATGGTCCTTTGACGGTGTTGTGTGGTGAGGACTTTGTTTGTTGTGATTTCTCAACAAGTGCTGTTCCAAAATCCGTACCGGCAGAGACAAGTTCTGATACCCTTCCATTGAATGGTACGCGTTTGCCAAAACCTCCAAGTTCTGATAACTGTGAATATAGTTTGTGATAAAGATCATGTTTTGTTGTCCAGTGATTTACAAAATCAGAATCCATCCACATCTGCAAAAAAGAGATATGGTTTGTTGGCAAAGTCTTCCAACCCTTTGCATATGCTGCGCCGACTGAACGGTTCAACAACAACTTGATCTGTGTTTTGCATGATGGGCAGTCAATGGAGTCGCCAGAGACCTTTACGATATTCTCTCTATTCAAAACGCCTGGCCTCCTTTAGATTGGTCAAGAACAACTCGTCATCGTTACTTGTCTCAAACAAGGACAACAATCTCTCTTCTGAGATGTTGGCTCGCTGAAAATATAACAACGCCATCTTGACGAGGTTTGTCTTGTTTGGTCTATGTCCGTTACATCTAATCTTCCCCAACTTTGGGTCGTTATGCAACTGATTCTCTATCTCTAGCAGAGAATCATAGGACATACTGGCCCCTAATACTGCAGCACCACTAGTGGCACTATTACTGATTGTGTTCATATAGTAGACATTACTACTAATACTACTATGAATATAAGTATATTTAAAATTAAATTTTAAGTATTAAAACCATGTTTTAAATACATTGAATGATACCATAAAATGGGATGGTAAGAGATTGTGGTATAGTAGACATATAGCATTTTTCACTGACCATCCCAATACTACATGAAAGATTTTTCTATTCTCTTATGTTGCAAAATACAATGTTAGGTAATAATTATTAAATTTTTTTTTGATTTTCATTCCGATAAAAAACGTCACTAGTGGGTATGGGATATTTTTTCAAAAATTGCAACATAAGAGAAAAAAATCCCATGCCCAATATTACAATAACATTCTAATAAATAAAATTAATCTTGATTATCACTATCATTCATTAGTTTGAATATTTTATCATATAGTTTTGCCTCTCTTTGCTGTATCTCCTGGACAAAGATCCTCTTTTGTTCATCCAAGGCCTTCTTCATCCTTATGTCGTTTTCTTGTTTGATGTTTGATATCTCATCTGTTAGGACCCTGCATCTCTCCTCCAACTCATCTGTCAGGGAATCAATGTCTGCAGATAGCGACAATAACGGTTCCGTCTTCTTCCATAGGTCAAGCAGTTCCTTTGGACCCAGTCTGTCATACACTGCCTTCATGTTCTCATCGTGTCCTGCTATTGCATCACCAAACGAACTGTCATCTATTCTGTTTGCCTTTGAAATGAAAAAGGATCTTAATGTATGGAGGGTTATTGCATACTGTGTGTCCTCTGGTTTCTTTTCAGCCATCTCAACATAACCGTTCTTAATCATCTTGTTTCTTGTATACACAAATGCAGAGACCTCGTCTGATGCAGCTGTCTTCAATGACTTGTCATGAAAGACGTAATCATTTGGTCCCTTTTTTCTTAACAGGTCAAGCACGTAATCATGTAGTTCAACATGGACAAATGTGTCTCGCTCAACCCGCATCTTGTTTCCGTCCTCTGCACGAATCCTTACGCGTATCCTGTCAAACCCATGTTCAGAGTTTATGGCCTCCCCATTACTGTCAATGAATACAAAGTCACATTTTTTGAGTTTCAATCCCTCAGTATCCCTCACACCGCTCTGTGCCAGGAACTGCCAGAATTTCTTCCTCCTGGGTTTTACAGTATTGTCAATTATTGCAAGTAACAGTCTCTTTGAGAGGCTTTTTCTCTTGCCTTTGGGCTTTCGTCCCTTTATGACCTTTACATTCTTCTCATCTATCTTGTTGAATATACCAAAGTATCTCAGAAACACATCGATTCTTGACATATAATTGAGTCTGGTACCATAACTGGCAGCACGTTTCTTCTTTTTGGTGCCATCGCAGTGGTAACATCTACCGTAAAACTCCCTTCCGTTGCGCCGGATCATCTTCTTGCCCTGCTCATTACAGACATTGCAATGCCTTCCTATGAGACCGAGATAGTCCCAAAACGACTGTTTTATGTCTCTGACGTCATTTGTGATGTCGTCATCCTTTGCAGCAATGAGTAGTTCCTCGATATATTCTGTGACGGTAAGACCGAATTTCTTCTTTAGCAGCAATCCGAACTCATCAATTGACGAACTATACTGCTTAAATGATCCGCTATTCTGGGTCTCCTTTGACTTTAAAAATCCCTCAATAGTGAGACTCTTTGTGGGTCTTTTCCTGATCTCTCTGAACCGTCTCCTGTTTGATGTGATGATTTTACTCATTTTACATCACACTCCGGTACCGTATTATTTAATTTTATATAGAAAATAGACGATAAATGTCCAGTTTTTCCGTCAAATGTTATTTCAATTTTGTGGTTTTTCAATGGTTTATGGGTTTTATACATAATTTTGTGTGTTATTTGGGGTGATGGAGGGCAAAGAATGTTTCGGTTTTGATGATTTGATATAAAGTTAAAGAAAATAGACAAAAAATGTCTGATTTGTAACGTCAAATGAAAAAAAGTTGTAACCGACTTTTGATCAAAACTTTATTACTTTTTTTTGGTCATATAGAAAATAAATGAGTAAAATAGTTTTGTCGCAAAGTCGGTAACAAAATCATTTTCCACCATAACCACCCCCTTTCTTCATATAAAACTAAAATATTTTATATTAATTTTAATTTTAAATACATTTTACATTTCATTTCCCTTAATGACATTCAACGATAGGGAAAATTTCATAGTTGCATCAGTGATTTTAATCACCAATCAATCGATGAAGTCAGTACCACGTGATGTCAGGACTCGTATTCTTGGGTTTATGAGGGACACAATGTATCCTTCTGTGACTGACCAGGAGTGGTCAGAGATTGCAGCTGGTATAAACCAACACCATTTAGATGTCAAAGTTAAATTCTCTGAATTGATGAAAAACCAAACACTGAACAAACCATCAGATGAGAAAGCATTTGCAGAACTCGATGAGAATATAAAAAAATCATTTGATGATATAGATTTTGATGAGATAAAAAAAGCAGTTGACGTGATAGATGATTCGAAAATCAGGGAGTTTTGGTTGTCAATGAAACAAATGAAGAGGGAATATGATGACGGTAGATGACAAAAAAACACTCAAGGATAAACGAAAGGAGTATTATTCCAGGCCAGACATCAAAGAAAGACATTCAGAATACATGAGGTCATACTATCAGAAAAACAAAGAGTTCCTTTTAGAAAAACAAAAAGAGTATTACAAGTCAAACAAGGAAAAAATCAAAGAATACATGCGCGAGTACATGAAGCGTTATAACAAGTCAGATAAACGAATCAATCCAGAGAGCTAGGTCATCGACATATCTCACCATTATCATGTAACCACCATATGTTATCAGCATCGACATCAGTAATGCCTTTCTGCGTTTTGGATCAAGCCTGTACAGCCATCCAAATACCTTGAATTGCCATTTTGAGACATTACTCAGAAATGGTGGGTCCTTCTTGTGTTTTCTCCAATACCTCAAGGTGTACCTGTCTACTATCTGCCTGACCACCTCGTCAATCCAATTGAATATCTTTATGTGAAGACCGATTATCTCCTTCCCAAACATAACAAACACTGTAAACGCTGATGATATGTAGAATAGTTCTGTATATGGTATGATTGAATCAGTCCATGAGTTGTCAATGTCGCTCATTATGACAATTAGGAAGTACGTCATGATTGCTGCAGTCATCATGACGAACTTTATCCCAAGCAGTAATGCAAAGTAAAAGTTTTTTTCCTTTTTGAGTTTTAGTATCTCACGTATCTTGTATGAGATGTAATTCATATTCTGATTTAATTTTATATATTTATAAAATATCTCTTTTTGATGAGACAATTAAAATATCAAAACAATCCTTTACTTTTACCAATGTCAACACAACAAATCTTAGCACAACAAAACATAACATGGTTGGGTATGTCGAACAAGTATATTGAAAATCAATGGGTTTCAAAAGAAAGTTGGGGTCAACATGAGATTGAACCACGTGATAATTTTGATCAACGATTCATTGATGAGTTTGACTTTGTAGTCAAAGAGACATCAGAGTTATAATTTTAATTTTATATACCTACCAACTCCTTTTTATTTTAATTGACAAAATTTGAGCGTAAGCAAAAGCGCAAGGAGATTAGACGTGCAGAGGCTGACGAAAGGAGAAAGGAGAAAGAAAAGAAATTATCAGATAACAAAATAAAAAAACCTAGACCACCGACATACAGACGTGATCAGAGCGGAAATATCATACTTTTCGGAAACATCAAAGTAACAAAACTGTCATTGGTTGTAATTGGAATAATTTTGGCAGTCCCAGCATATCTTTATCTTGGAGCAAACTATGGTGACATGGCACCCGTACCGATTGTACCTTTTAGTGACTGTGAGGCAATTGATTTTAACAGTGCAGACTGTCTTATAGAATACAAGTTCTGCAGAACGTATTCTGATGGTAAGACAATATGCCAGTATGCCGAAGAGGATCCGTTTGTTGACGTTGGTGATAATGAGAGGTTCTTTGCACCAGAGGATCAGGACTTTTTACCTCCATCCCAATTCATCGTACCACTGGTGTCATGGGCAGACGCAAGGGGTGCAGACGAACCGTCGTGCTATACATGCAAGGAACCTCCAAAGGAAGAGGACCCTGATAGAAAACTCACATCCCAGGAACTAAACAGATTGATCAAGGACATGAGACTCGACATACAGGAACTTGAGATACGGATACGTGATGTTGAGTTGAATAACCAGGAGTGGCCTTCTGAAGAGGTCCAGTTGAAGAATGATAGAAGACGTGCAGAACGTACAATGGAGACGGCAGAGGAGGATTTTGATTATGCAGAGACAAAATACAGACACGCAATGGATGTTAGGGTGAGGACAAACGACGACATATTGATGCAGGACAGGGCATTTGAAGATTATAAGACAGCAAAGAACAGACTGGCAGATGCAGAAAGGGAGTATGAGTTAGCAGTTGATCTGTATGATAAACGGCATTCGCAATTTTTGGAGGAACTAAGCCTTGCAATCGAACTCAATGAAGAACTCAGAGACATGATTGATGAACTCAACGCTTTGCGTATCCAAGCAAACATATCGCATCGTGATTTCCAGTTCATCTCAATCATACTGTCAAATTCATGTATGACTGCGATAAAACACGGTGTCAATCAGGACTGCCCAACATACCGTGAACTGTACGATATGTTTGACACGTCAATACCTGTAATATCTGGTGAAATGGTTGACCTGGGTTATGACATAAAGCGTTCAAAATCAAAGTACAATGAATATTGGAACTATTACAAACAGATGGAGAACTGGAAGGTCATTACTGTTGACCCTGACTCGAGAATGTTGGAGCAGAGCATCAACATCATCATCCAACCCACATACTTTGACTATCTTGAAGTGAACAATGTCAACAGCAAGTCAGACTCATTTAACAACGAACTTGGTGAACGTTATGTCTGGAGTAACATCAAGGTTTCAAAGAGATGTGATAAGATTCTTGTTGCACCAGACATGGAATTGGTCGGTAAGGCAATCTCCCATGTGATGAATGACTGTGAGAGTGATTTGGAAAACAAGGAGACAATCAAGGTAATACCAACACCATTCCTAAAGGATGATTCTCCAGCTTGGGGATATTTTACATGGCTACAAAAAGCCATTAAGAATTGTGTAGGACTTTGTTAATCAATTATTTTAAACTTTAATTTTATATACATGGTAAATCCTTAACTTCCATTGAGTATTACCACAACAATTGAGAGTTCAATCCTTAATTCACTGAGAAAGGCACAACAGGATTATCTCCGCCATTCAAACGGACAGAGACTAAACACGTGGCATGTTTCTGACTTTGTTAGTGAGTGTCTTAGAAAGACATACTATGGAAAGACGTATCCTGAAAAGTTTGCACCAGAAAAGGCAAGCATATTCTTTTTGGGTCACGTGGTACACGAGCACACACCACTTTCAAAAATCAATGAACTGACAATGTGTTATGATATTGAACGTGACAGGTCAGTTACACCTGAAGAAGTGATGTCCCTACCATACAATGATCTTGGGTCTATTATTACCGGAACACTTGATGATTTGGTAAAGGTCGGTGATACATTTGTCATTGCAGACAAAAAGACATACAATGGCGGTGGTTATTACAAGAAGACCAGTCCGGACAAATCCTATGAGTTACAACTCAACATTTACAGAGTACTGTTAAACGCAGCATATGGAATCAATGCCGAATATGGTTGTCTTTTGTATCTTGACAAGAAGAACAACCTAGATCCAACACCAATAGCGTTTGAACTACAGCCAGTCAATGATACAAAAAAGAAGATGAAGGAGATACTCAAGGAGTTACGAACCGGTGATCCAAAACCCAATCCATGTTGGCTATGCAACGGTGCCAACAAAAAGGGAGAAATCTACTGCTCATACCTTGATGTCTGTAAGCAAGAGGGCAGACCAGATGAATGATTTTCTTATACCAAAATGTCCGATATGCGGCGAGAACATATCTGGTATTATTGACGACACTGACAAACTGTATTGTTTTGAGTGTAAGGTAAAGTTTGAAATGGATTTGGAGGTGGAGTCATGAATAGTTGTCTTCGTTGTTCCAAGCCAACAAAGAACAACAAATACTGCTCAAGAGACTGTACATTTGGAAAAAAATTTGACGGTACAAGAAAACTATGTCGTGGTTGTAAGAGATGGTACCCGTCATCCGTTCAGAGATGTAAGGATTGTTTCAATAGGAAGCTCTCTACCAGGCCCCGTTCGACTACCGTAAAGGCTGATGATAGGTGGATTAAAGCGTGTTAAAAAAAATTTAATTTCAAATAGGTAAAACCCCATTCATACCTCATGGTAGCAGGAAGTATCATACGAAGAATTGCCAGGGCTGCAGCACGACATGGCAAGAAACCAACACATGCAGGATTGAGAACCAGACAAGCAGTTTCGAGATCCAGGCGTATTAGAAAAATACCAAACCGAACAAGACCAGGTGCCGGTGTCTATGTTGGTGCTGGTGGTAGTTTTGATCCTAATGGACTTTCTAGAGCATTACCCAGAAATAAACGACCCATAAATAATCGACCCAGAAATCTTGATAATAGTAATCCTGTTGCACAAGCACATATAGATGAATTAAAGAAAACTGGAACTCGTGAAGATTATCGTGTTACAAGCAATGCAATAAAAGCAATTCAAGGTAGTGAGTATTGGAAACCTGGTGGTGTTAGAGATAGATTACAAGGTTTGAGAGAGACCGACCGTACAATGTTTGGTGATAAGGACGCATATGTCTATCCAAATGACAAATATCTCAGAGGTATGGGTGCCGGTGCATTAGGTTTTGGTGCATTGGGTTTTGGTTCATATTTTTCACAAAGGAGGGATAGACGTGGACGCCGATGATGTTACCGGATTGATGTACACTGGTTTAGGACTTGGTGCCCTTGGACTTGGTATGGGTGCCATGATGAATATGATGGGTGGTATCGGAAAGAAATATTGTAACAAATGTAAGAACTACGTCCCACTAGACCATGTATGTAAGAAAGGCAAGATTTCAAATAGTAAAAAGAAGTTATACTAGTATGGGTTTTAGCGACGCATTTAGTGCACTTGGTGGAATTTTTGGACAGGTAAAAAGTTCAGGTTCTGCAATGGGTGAAATGTTTTCAAACATATCCGAAGTTATCCGCAAAACATAATTTAATTTTAAATAGATAAGACAGTATCTTATTTCATGACTTGCGGTTGTGGAGGAAAAGGATTCCTTGAACGATTAAAGAAAAATCATGATTCCGTTAAAAAGAAGGTAGGTAATCCATTAGACCCAGATGATGATTCTATTTCCAAGGAATTTTGGGACAAGGATGTCTGAATTTCATAATAAGAACTGCATATGTCCATGTCATGCCATGGGTGAGGATTCTCTTTATGATGAAGGGGAATGTTGTTTCTTTTGCGGTTGCATGCCGAAACTTCCAAGGTTAGACCAATGAATTTAATTTCAAATAGTTGGTAACATATTCTCTAACATGGGTAAATCTGACTCCTTTAACAAAAAAACATCTATCACCACCTCTAACATTAATACTGCATATTCTGGTACTCTCCCCCCACATCTTGAGGGTATAAGAGATTACAAACCAAGCCATAATATCGAATATTCTGGCCCTCTTCCTCCAGCACTTGAACAAATGAGAGGGGCTCAGAAAACTACAACTCCTGAACCAATACCGATTGAAGGCCCAACACAAGACGGTCCGTTTCTGACACTTGATTCCGTTGCAGGACAGGTAAACAACGACAAACCAAGGTTCGGTAACACCGCATATGCCGAGAGCCAGACGTCTGGCGGTACTGGATTCAGAGAAGCCCAGACAAACACAACAGTCTTCCAAAAAACACCCGGCTCAAGTGGAATTTATGAAACTCCATCAGGACACAAAACCACAAAAAACTTGGATAAAAACCCCCATCTGGGCAAAAAAATAGATTTTGCAACTGAACAATCCTCAGCATATACCCAATGGGAAGCGGCAGGTAAACCCTCCTCCGGCACATCATTTGATAGGATGGCGGCATCAATTGCAACCAAAAATGATGATGGGGAGATGATTCCGATAAACCCCATTACTGGTGCCAAGATATCCCAAACAGCTCCAAAAAAAGGACAGTGGTTTGAGGTAACCTCAACCCATGGTGATCTTGCAGGTTCCAAGATGTGGATATCTGAAAACAAGAAACTCAATGCACAGGGGCTACAGAATGTATTGAATAATCAAGCTGCAGACAGACGGTTTAATACTTTTCTGAAGACAGAATGGAGGTCAGTCTATACGACAAATCTAAGTAATGTATCTGGTATCGGTTGGGATGAAAAAATAAAATCCGAGATATTTGGAAAAATTGATTCTTGGAATGTCTCAGAATCGAAGAAAAAGGAGTTTAAGAAAGATATGAAAAAGAGAGTAGAAAATCTCAATTTTGCATGGAACCCTTCAGGATCATTACCAAAAGGTGTCAAGGACAAAAAAGGACCTGGTAAAAGTTCAAAGGCCAACCCATTGACATCTTGGGGTGGATGGGATTCAAAGAAGATACAAAAGGGAAAATTTGCAATTGGTGGTTACGATATTGCAGCAAACCCAAATAAATATGACCAAAAGAAATTAGATCATCTCAAAAAACTCTCAGACCCAAATTATTCATATTAAATAATATTTATATAATAATTTAAATTTAATTTTAAATAGTTTGTCTGAGCCTGAAGAGACTAATCCAGAAGAGATTTCTGGTTCATTACCGACTGTTACCGATATTTTTTCCGATGAGGATATTGCCAAAATTAGAAAAAAGATGAGGGAATCATTGAAATGACTTTGTTCAGACAAAGAATAACCAATCATAAAAAAATATTTTTCAATTACACTAGAGACATATCCTGTTTTTCATGCGGTTGCGATTTGCATGACTCTTACGTTGTTTCTGCAAACCGTGGCAAGTCCAGATGTTTGCGATGTGCGGAAAAGTACCATATCATCGACGACATACCAAAAGAGATAATGAGTGAGATATAATGTGGAAACTTTATGCAGGGATTGGTTTTATCATGGGAGGAATAACAATGATTATTTTTTCATCAACAATAAACATAGGAAAAATTTTTGAATTTCAACTTGTTCCTTAAACAGTTTGTTTTATAAGCATTGTAGACTATTATAATTTGGTGATCTCGACCATCCAAGCTTACCATCCCAGTACCAATGCCTAGACATCTGATCACCAATTTTAATTTTAAATAACAATTATCTTCTGGTTCAATTATTGAGAGTCAGAGCAACACGTTCTTCGTGTCGGAGTATAATCTCATAAACCAATCATCATTCCTCTTAGCCGAAAGGCTAGAGGTTTTTAATTTAATAATATAAATTTAATTTTATATAACATATAATACCCTTTATTTCATTGAAGAGAACGGAAAAAAACAACAAGATTAAACAACTTTACTCCAGTCTTACCAACTCTGACACAGAGGCATCAGTCCTTGATATTTGTGATACTGTGGGAATATCAAAACCAACTTTCTACAAGTGGAAGAACACACTTGTTGATGTGGACCCCAAAATAAAAACAAAGAAAACAGTAAAGGATTACACGCCATTAAGGTCCGATGCTGTACCTCCAATTGACAGATATTCCAACTTTATAGCAATCCCCACCATCAGAGAGTTTGAAAACAACTGTATGATTAACAGAAAAAAACCACATCTATCTCATCTTTTTAGAATATGCAATGGCAGCAACACCCACCCCGATACATTGTCCACCGACATTAATTCTGCAAAACTGGCATTCAATGAGTTTGATACACTGTATCGTAAGGATGATCCTAACATTACCAATGAGCGGTATCGAAAGGTATTGAGAAGTTTTCTACAGTTCAGGGGAATATCAATACCAAACAAGGATCCCGTGATACATGGAGGTTCTGACTCTCAGGGAGATTATGCAACTGTTGCAATGAATCCTCAGGAAGTGGAGTTAGTTGCCAAGTTTATCGGTGAATCAAAGGGTGAGGTGTACCAGGATATGTTCAGAATCCACCACGAATCATTCCCAAGACCTCAGACTCTTCATTCCTGGATTCCAAATATCGAGATAAAATATGCCGATGTTGACGGGGAATCCTACCCATTTGGGCAGTCTTCTGTGTATGAGAGGAAGCAACACAAACATTACAACAAGTTGATTTTGGAACCCCAGGCACTTGATGCTGCTGTCAAATACCAGGGGAAACGCTTCATAGACCTACCATTTAGCGAATTTTTATCCGAGTATGCCGGTGTGTTGCGCGAAGCGTATGTCGAGATTGGCAAGATTTCACCGGATATCGTCTATCCGAAGGGTACTGATGGGTGGTTATGGACAAACAAACCAGTCTACTCCATAAGACATTCTGCTGCAGTACAGTGGATTAACAGAACATCATTTGATGTCAATCTTGTAGCAACCATGGGATGGGAGAAACCAGACACGTTGACCAAGTATTATGCAAGAATATCAACCAACAACATAATGGAAAAGGGGGTGTGTTACTATTGCTCCCCACCATCTGTCATGTCAAGCCAGCCATTGTTTTGCTCGGCACCACATGCCCTGGCCTATACATATGGAGCTAGAAGGAAATGATCAAATCACATGACTGTAAACTGGTCTTCCATCATCTGTGTTGTGAATCAACATGTATGTGTTGGTGTCATTCTGGGGAGGATGATTAGGGAGGATGATTAGGGAGTGACAAAGCGTTTCCATAGATGTGATAGATGTTGTAATTGTAACAAAAAAGACATTTCTGAGCCTGAAGATGAGAAATAATCTTTAATTTTATATACATAATACATGTTTGGTCTTTATGAAAACAGAATATATCATAACAAAAAACACGATGCAGAGGCTTTATTCGAGACACAACAGAAGAATGGAAAAAATAGCAATACGTGACAACCAAACATCAAAGAAAAACTCCATTCTTTGCTGCAAGTATTGTGGAGAGTCACTGACCATTGGTGATAGGATAATCAGTTTTGGTAGGACAGTGCATTCAAAAAGATACCATTACAAGTGTGCAGAACGTGTCAATATTGTATAAGATCCTCAATAATCTATACAATTAATTTTAATTTTATATACCAAATGATTTCTACTCTGCTTGATGAAGGTCCAACTCTTAACAATCGCTTCCATCTTGGCAATTGTCTCAGTATCGACATCATCAATGGCCATATCTGCAGATGCTATGAAGGTCCCATTCTGGTACGAATATGACCCGGTAACTGACCAGATGGTTTACATCGACCACTTTAACACGATGAAGTATGTTGACATACCTCAGGAAACAAAGACCCAGATGTCATATGATTCTCATGGGTATGACATGCCTGAAATCCCAGAAAGAGAGGGATATGTTGGTGAGATTGTCATGGTTGAGAGGACTGTCAAGTACACAGAATACACCACAGTTGGTAGTTCAGGAGCCGACTTGGGCTTGTTCCAGAACCCAGGATTTCCAGTAAAACACACTGTAACCAAGACAGTTCAGGAACCTACAATCAAATGGACACCTATTGAGTCTGAATCTGTAGTAGTTGAGGTAGTTGAGGTAGTTGAAGCAACACCTACTCTCATAGAGCCTGTTTTGTCAGTCGTTGAACCAGTCATAGAACCTGTCGTAGAACCGGTTTTAGACCCAGTTGAACCAATACTATCCATACCATCCATACCATCCCCACCCTTAGACAATGAATGTATCTTCACATATGTAATAGCAAACGAGTGTGCAGCACTCAATGATTACTCCCCACATGAACTTAAACAGATGAAATTAGACCATGAAAAGGCAAAGGCAAACGAAGTCATGGCATCATTATTCCCAGGATTGTATTAGAGCCATGGCAGGTGGAAAATGCAAGAACTGCAAGAAGGAGTTAAAGTACAAGTATGAGACCGTTGTGTGTTTTCATTGCTACCAGAAAAAGTCTCCCAAGAAGGATTAATTTTAATTTTATATATCAATAACATATCCCACCACATATGGTATCTTCACCAAAAAAGAAGACGACAACTAAGAGAAAACCAGTAAAAAGAAAACTGGCAAAGTCCAAAGTCGTCAAATCAAAGACAACCAAAAAGGTCGCAAAGAAAACAGCACCAAAAAGAAAGGTTGCTGCAAAAAGAAAGACCACAACAAAGAGAGTTAGAAAATAGAATTTTTTAATTTTATATATTCTAATTTTTATTTTTTCTACCAGACCCCTTAAAGGGGCCAGAAGTTTCCACGAAATTTTTTAGTTCTTACTCTATACCTGACCAGAGAATTTTTCATCCCTACAGGGACGATGTCCACGCCTAAACCTTTACCATTTTTACTATGCCTAAAATCCGCAAAGTCGGTAAAAAAATATTGCAAGATTTTTGGACTTTGATAAAATTTTTAATTGAAAAAATTCGGATCCCCTAGCTTTCTAAGTTCAATTATCGGACTTTGGCGATTTAATCGACATAACAAACCCCTAAAATCCTTTAATCTAGGAACTTTTTTCAAAAAATTTTTTTTAAAAAAAGTATAGTAATAATAAAAAAATCATTAGAAACTTTAGTTATAAAGGCAAACCAAACAAGTAAAGATAGGTAATGTATACCACTCCGTGCCTGTGTGTGGTAAGAATAGTATATCTCTCTCTGTCTGTATGGTGTGTGAGTGAATAAGCACCTCACAATATAATGTTTAATTTTAATTTCATATACCCGTTGCATCACCCCCCTCCCATGGCATTAATTGAGATTATGGCCAATGCGTTTAGTCAGTACCGTTCTGGTATGGTGTATGCCATACAATATGGGGACTTTGATGCAGGGATTGTGTTTATCCGTGGCATGGTTGCCATGCTGCCAAAGAACCACAGACCAGAACTGCCCCCGATACCGGTACCTGGCGACATCAAATCAGACCTAAATGACAAGCAGGCAAAATGGCAATGGTGTACGTCTGCCGCGTTTTTGGTTGAAGAGGCAATCTCAAAATGGATACACACCAACCTTGCTAGGATGAATATGTGATGTCTGAGGACATACCAGACCTCCCACCATCTCCGATTAATGACGGAATTACACCTGTTGGTGAAATGGATGAATTTGGTGAGGAACAGTCATCTTCTGACATAGCCGATTTTGACCTGGAGCTGGTAGAAGACGGTGGGTATTCTGGAGCAAGCGGTGATGCACCTTTTCAAGAAAGAATGACAGTTTACAAATATCAGGATAAGCGTTACGGTGTCCCACAGCGGTGGTATTGGGGAAACATTGTCAAACGTATGATAAATCATAACAAGGCCCATGGGTACACGGGATGTGTTTTGATTGGTATGTCTGGCAGCGGTAAGACCACCCTGACAAATACAATATTACACAAGCTTCATGATTATGGGGAGAATTACATCTACAAGTGGTTCAATGGCAAGCAGATGATTGAACTTGATAAACATATCAAGGATCTACAGGTAGGTGTCCCACATGTCATGATCTTCGACGACGCGTCATATACCCTTGAGGATGCATCGAAGAATGATATTGCGAAACTCGCTAACGCATTGACGACTATCCGACATCATGTGAAATCTCGTGTAATCACTATTTTCAATATTCACTATTCCCGGGCAACCAAAAAATTCTTCAGAAATCAACATTTCACGTTCCTTACGAGCGTGACTACAGAAGAACTCGGAAACCTAAAAGACCTCTTTCAAGACAAAATGTATCCTGTAAGACAGTTTGCCAAAAAGTACCGGCAAATGGCGCTCCTCGGGCATTTTTATGTCCCCGTGTCATTTTATGACGGAAAATCGGCAAAATACAAGATTAACGAACCCTTCCGTGTGGGAATGGTCTCTGAGATTACCGACCTGCATTTCTTCCTATATCCGCGGCAGTCCTGTGAGATATGCAGACCTGGTAAGCCTCCCAAATTCGAGGAAAAAACAGTTGACGAGGTGGTCGAAATGCTCAAGAAATACAAGAACCAGTCCTCGCTTCTCACGACACTGGGTTTTTGGATAAAACTTCATAACATCGGACCGGATCCGCTTGAGAATGCGTACAAGTCTTACTGGAGGTTCTTTGAGAGACTAAGCAAGGACGTCAAGGTACCGTGGGACAAGGTACATGCAAAACTAAAGGAAGGAAAAAGACGAAGGGGTAAACAGGGCCGTCAGTTAAAAACAGCAAAGGATGTCTTTGTTGAGGCACTTGCAGAGGAAGCAGGTACCAAGAAGACCGATTACGAGCTGCAAAAGGAAAGAGAGGCCATTCAGACAGAGGACCCCGATAATTACGGTACCGAACATGAACGGGGTGGTGCAGTAAAAGACAACTTTCCAGACTATGATTCGACATATATCGCACCGGATGATGATTCTTGATGTTAAAATTTAATTTCAAATATCTGGGAGCAGTGTGTAATACATAATGTTTGACGGTGGATTGTTCATTGTTTTACTTGGTGTTGGAATACTGTTTCTGATTCCAAAGTTTGGTCTTCCGTTACGGTTGATCTCTGTCTTTGTGTTTTTTGCACTTGGAACCGTACTTATTGCAGGTCAGGACGTCGGCTTTACAACCACTACATCTGTAGTGGGTGGGTCATCATCAACAGAATCATTCTATCTCATAGGCGATGGTGATTCTAACACATTCAATGATAACGGCACTTGGGTTGGATGGATATTCATGGCAATAGGTGCATTAACCAGTTTTTCATTTCTTGCCGGCTACATAGGAGGACGATACTAGATTGGTTCTGTACGTCCACATTGTACTGCTTTTAATGTGTCTTAACTTTGCACTTGGGATGGCACACATACCAGACACCCCAATCTCAATACAGAACGCATACACAGCAATACCCTTGGATCCAAATGACCCGTCGGGACCAAAATTGTACGAGACATGTTATTATGATTATGAACAGTATGGGCTGATTCAAAAGGACAATGATACAAACTCACCAACACATGGGGAATGGGTACTGATTAAGGACAAGGATCCTGACGGTGTACCAAACTCTGGTGACGAGGTAAGCAGCCTTTCCAGTCTTGTTACAAACCTGAATAACACCGGATATGATCCAATTACACAGGCAGTAGAAGGCACATATCAGAGTATTGTGACACTGAAGGACTTTTTGCTTGGAGGTTACATTGTCAACGTGATTGATCATATTGTGATTAATTGTGACATGGATAAGGATTCCCCAACATATGGACAACCTGTGTCAACCGATGTGTGGAACTACTTCAAGACAGGAGTTCATATGATGTTTGGAATACTTTTGGCACTTACATTGTTCTACCTTGTAACAGGTAAAAGTTTTGGAATATAGTAAAAAAGAAAATATTGTTTACTATTTAAAATTAAATTATAATAAAATACTATTTAAAATCAAATTATAATTTTTTCTTTTAAATAAGAAACATTTTGGTTTTCAACTATGATTGATATCTCATATATTATGGGTTTCATTGGAGTCGCAGTCGGCCTCATTATTGGAATCTTGATATATTCAGAGGTAGAAGCAGCTATCGATTGTCCTGAAGCAGCTACAAATGCTGACGGTAACGAAGCATGTACAAGAGCAAAGTCCATTGCATGGACAGTGATTAGCATCTTGCCAATCTCAATGTTCTTCGCATTATTCGCAATCTTTGGCGGATTCTCCAGAATGGCATAATCGTGAAGCCATTTCAAAAACTAATCACCACCTTTTTATTAATCAGAATAAAATTTAATTTTAAATAGATAATATCAATTCCGTACCGTATGGGAGAGAGACTTGTCGAGATTCCAGTTACCAAATCATTACGCAATAAAATTAAGAAAAAAAAGAGAAAATTAACCTATGAGCAATATTTGAAAAAACTGGTAGGTGGCAAGTAAGTGGCCATCAACGTAATTTTACGCGGAATCATCTCTGTCTTTGCAATTGGAATTGCAATGGTTGCGTTCATGCCAGCTGTCTGGGACCTGTATTATAATCAGGATCTCTGGGTAGACGCACC
>Ga0208794_1000490_pt1 | contig 25469 bp, 47 predicted proteins | sample 32_taG_FD_184106 | JGI IMG/M metagenome (GOLD analysis project Ga0208794, IMG submission 184106) | Marine viral communities from the Gulf of Mexico - 32_GoM_OMZ_CsCl metaG (SPAdes) (version 2) | ecosystem: Environmental > Aquatic > Marine > Oceanic | place: Atlantic Ocean: Gulf of Mexico... | reverse complement strand
TTAGGTTCAGAAATACTGTCACAGATTGTGTCAGTCAACGGGTGTTGGTCAGTCATCCTGTATACCAGGCAACAAGAATAAGAATTGCAAAACCAAAAAGTAATATCGCTTGAGTATCAGTCATCAGATTCCTCCAGTCGATTTCGCAATCACCTTCAACAACCTCGCAATAACCTTTAACAGTGGAGCAATCACCTTTAACAATGTCGCAGTTACCTCTGACAACGCCTACACGCCATTCTCCACTGTAGCCTTTACGAAACTCAACAAGTTTCAGAGCCTCTTCAAGTGTGATTTGGTTAGTCATCAGTTGTCCTCCTGTGTGGTGGTGGTGCCGCGCAGCTCGGCGGCGATGGCGCGGAGTTTGCGCCGAGTTTCTTGCCGTTGTTCGCGCAATCGACTAGGCACATATCCTTCCTCCTCAAAAGCGTTGGCTGGTTCAATTTCCTTCGGCACCACCTGATCCGCAACAGCCTCCAGGGCAGCGGCGAGGTCGTGCTCGTATGGGCAGTCCTCAGGAGTGTTGTAAGCGGCGTCCCAGACAGCTTGCGTGGCGGGTGAAAATTCAGTCATCAGGAAGCGCCTCCAGTGCGCGGCGGATGGTGTCTGCACCAAGTTGAGTAGCGCTGTTATTGAGAATGTGAGCTAACGCCTTTAGCGCCTGCTCTTTCAAGCTCGGCTTCGGGCGGCGGGCGGCGCGGACGCGAGATGGGTCAGTCATTGGGAAGTGCCTCCAGGGCGCGGATGATCAGGGCACCGTTCTTGCCATCGGGGTTCAGCTCAATGTGCGCGGCTTTGAGCGCCTGCTCCTTCAAGCTTGGCGGCTTGGGACGGCGGGCAGCGCGGAGATCATCTGCAATGGGTTCGAGATCGCAGTCGTCAATGCTGACGGCGTTTAGCCACTCACAGCACGCCTCCAGCTCTTGGTCACGGGCTTCTTGCAGCTTGGCCTCATTGACCTTGCCGCGTTGGTCTGCACCCCATTGGGTGGCATCAGCGCAGATTTGATTAAGCTTATTAGTTGTGATGGTCACCAGATTAAAGAGGCCAGGCTGGGCGAACTCGGGCTTGTGGAGCCATTCGTTCACCAGTTCCCGCGGTGGGGTGATGGGGTGTTGGTCAGTCATTGTTGATAAACTCCACAGTACCTATGGGACCCTCTATAAATTTCTAATGCTGGAGATCAGTCCATCCCATTCTTCTTTTTCTTTTTTGGCTTGAACTTTCTTCCTAGCTTCTTCTTCTACCTTGTCATTGAAATCAGACTCAGTAATGAATCCATACTCTTTACCAATCTCACGAAGATCATCATCAGTAACAAATTCGTCAAACAAATGATTAGCTAATCCCCTGCGGATTAATTTATCATTGAATCCAAAGTGCCTAAGGAACTTCAGATACCATTTAAACAATTGATAAATAGTCAGGTCTTCAGGCTCTGGTAAAACCATTGTCATGCTTTCTTCTGGGATTGATTCACCCCATTCAAAGCCTGATCGTGATGACATATCATTCCACTTGGAACTGTATGTCAATGTAATTTTGGAATCGCGTGGTTCAGTCATTCGAGTTCCTCAATGAATTGTTGGAAAATTAACATTTCATCTGCAGGGAGTTCATTATATGCATCCTTTATTCCCCTGGCGATAACGACAACAGTAAAGCCAGGGAAAAACAAAGCAATAATACTACAGATAAGGAAAAAAATTTTTTGTTTAAACTTAATTTCTTTTCCAATCTTTTTCATCAAATCAGTTTGTTCTTTACGATTCATTGTTCTTCTCCTTTGTGTGCTTCAGCAATAGCATCAATGATTGTTTCTTTGTCAGGTAATTTGAAGTTGCTGATCATGATTAGATGTGTTTCCAGGTGGTCCTTTTGATGATAGAGCGAATGCAATTTTTGGACATCCCTGTGTAGTTCATGATTTCTTTTGTCTTCATACCATTGGCATAGTTTTCTCTTATCTTTAATACATCACGTTCTGTTAGTACAGCAGAACCATGTTGCTCTCCTTTGACATAAACCTGTGGCCTTGGAACAGATTGTCTGATGATTGGCTTAGCGGAAGAATATACATTACATTGTTTAGCTGCTCTTGTGTAATACTCTTTAAACTCTGGTATCTCCAATAAACATTTATCATTTTTAAAATGCATACAACTATTGCAAGACTGATTGCACGTGCGTGGAATATCAGGTCTTACATCTTTGTATAGCCTATTGTTTCTAATGCGTTGAATAACATCTCTACACATACCAAATTCCTTGGCTAGTTTATTGCTACTTTCATAAGAAGTAAGAATATATACAATTTTTTGTTCGTTTAGTTTACGTTTATAATTTTTCCTTTTGTTACCTGTATAACCATAGGGTCTACGTTGTATATCTGGTCGTACATGTGCATAGGTTCTACCTTTAACAATATTAAGCATTGCACGATGACCTGTTTTGTATTGTTTAGCTAGCTCAGCAACTGTTTTAGTTGATTTCAAGATAGAAACAATTTCTTGTTTTGAGAAGTTGTAACGAACACCTGGTTTCATGGTTAAAAATCGATAAGTTCACGAGTTGCATTAGTAATAGCTTCAATATCTTTTGCTGCACATAACCTCATTTGTTCATGGACACTAACTGTATTGTTGTGTGCCCACTTCACCTTAATGTATTTACGTCGTGCACCACGTTTATCTTTAAGAATAATGCGATCAACCACCGTGCCATAACGCTGGAAGTCACGCTTCTTATATTCTTCTAAACCTTGTTCAGTTGTTGCACATGTCCCATAAAGCCTGGGACGTTCTGCTACATAGTCTCCAAGATTAAACTTGAACGGTGTCTGGTTTGATTTCATCTGTGAATTGGTTTAGTTGAAGAAGGTCAAGTCGATAAAGAGTTTGTTCTGTACCAAGGATTTTAAAGCAGTCTTCAATTAGTTCACTGTTTAAATTCTCCTCATAATAAGAAGTAAGAATTGCTTCAGCCCGATCATAGCCTTCAGCATCTCCTGTTAGCTGGATTAAAACATTTGATGGCATCATGTCAACAAGTTCTGACACAAGCCTAGAGATGATCAAATCCCAAGCACCATCTGGAATACGGGAGATTACTTCATCAACTAGATCGAGATCAATCAATTCATTGGACATGGTTGAAAGCCCCACACAAAGTGGGGCCATAAAGATACATTAAGCAGGTTCTGCTGTTGCATCTACTGCTTCAGTCATGATACCAGCTTCTTTTAATTTATCAATCATGCCACACATAATTGTTGCATGTTGATGTGTTTGTTCCATAAATAACTGGACACGTTCTGCAGAAATGGTATGCACTGCACCATTGGGTTCAGTGTATTTCCAAGAGCCATCTGGTTGCGGATCACCCTGAAGTGCAAGACGTTCAGAGTTACGAACATAACGCAACTCAAGATTGTGATAATCTTTTAGGCCATCAACACCAGTCCAAGTAGCACCAATGTTATAGCGCTGATCTTGATCACTGAACGCATGGAATTCAGGAATGATGGATTTAAATGCGGCAAAGAATTGCATGACATAAGATGAGTAAATGGGCAGTTGGTACCTGAGGTGGGATTCGAACCCACGCTGGAACGATTTTAAGTCGTTTGTCTCTTCCGCTGGACTACTCAGGTTGTACTGGGACTTACACAGCAGTGACAAGGGTGCTGATGCCCAGGTTGTTATGCAGACTCTAGCTGTTGCTCACGTAGCTTGAGTGCAGTCTTAAAGACTGTTTCAATCTCATGATGTTCTGAGTCTTCAAGGCGTTTGTTACAGACATCTGCAATCTGATCGACATGCATCACACCATTATCAACGGTGAGTTGGATGGTGTACCTAGGTTCTTTGTCAATCATGCAGAGTACAATCATATGTTTAAACTGTTGAACACCTTTGGCATAGTTACCTGATCCAACACAGTTGCGTACAGTGCGACCCCAGTGTGCAAGTTGATGTGTATCTCTGGGCTGGAGCAATGTGTATTTAGTTGTGTCATTGTATGTGATGTTAATTGGTTCAGGGAATAATTTTTGAGGTAGATCAATGTTTGGATTCTTAACTTTCCATGTTTCTTTCATGACATGATCATGCCATTCATTGATACGCCAACGCCTTGGCTTTAGGTTATCTGTCATACCAGCATTAATACATTGTTCAATCATTGACATGGTGTCATAAAGATCTCTGCAAAAGAACTTATACAAACCTGTGGCTGCATTTCTGTGCACATAATTGTTTTCTTCAGCTGCTTTAAGTTCTTTGTCATAGAAACGTTTAAGCATATTAATAAAAGAATCAAATGGTACGTTGTTACGTATCCACTCAATAGAGCCATATCTGGTACTAATATTTAATGCCTGAAACATTTCATAATGATTTTGTAGTACATCAGGATTTGCATCAGGATAAATCTGATAAATACATGAGAGTGAATCAAGATATTCTGCAACGCAATTAACTGGTTGACAAATGGTTTGCATACTGCCTCTCAATGGTGCGTTCTCATATAGTGATTGAGATTTGATAAGTGCATTTGATAAGTATTTACGGAACCAAGGACGATCTAGTGTTGAATCAAATGCTTGTGTCTTTGTCATCTGCCTAATCTTTTTCAGATGATAGTCAACAGTATGTTCATATGTTTCAAGGTCATGTGTATTACCACTGAATGCATGAGATTTCATCCAATAACATTCTTGGGCCATACAGTAATACAAGCTATTGCCTTTAGTAGTTAAACGATCAAAGTGATGAGATCCAAAAGAACCGTTCCATGTAGGTATAGATTTAAAAAGTTGTTCTTCCCAAGAAGAAATTGCCTGAAAGATACGATAGTTGTTACCGTAAGATTTAAGTGTATGGTTGCAATCTACGGCACGCCAATAGTTTATCTTGTATCCTTTCTCTAACATCTCTTTATTGATGATTAGAGTTTTATGTAACCATTCAGTACGACTAATCTTGGTACGATCCATCTGATCAATATCGTCTACATAAGCTGGCTTGTCGTATTCATAATTATGGAATATTTTGTTGTTGAATTGTTTTAATGCAGTTGAGTTATTTCTGAATGCAACGGAGATGCCATAAATGTAATCAGCATCTTTATCACGTGGCATCCATGCTGCAACCCAGAATTGTTTTAGGTGATAGATAACTGCCAGGGGCTGAGGACTTTTACCAATTACAGGTTTTCTAAATAAATGGAATGCTTGTGATGCAGGTTCTTTGTTGATTCCATCAATTGCTAATTGCTGATCAGAGAGTGTAACTACATTCTCTGGAATAAGACCAAGTGATGTTACGTTACCTTTTGGGTACTTAAGTGTCTTGGACTTTGATCCAGTAGTAGTAGCCAACTTCTTAAGTGTTTTGTCATACTTGATGACTTCTTGTTGGAGATTAGAAGGAAGAGAGAAATGCATTTGAGTTGAGTAAGTAGATGGTTAGCCTGGGACTTACATGGTAGCGGCCAATGCCCAGGAACGGATTAGATCAGTTGATCAGCAGGGATAAGTTCCCAGTCGAGACACATTGACTCAAGATATTGGACAAGGTCTGGCTGATGAATGGGAATAGTTTCTGCTTCGTCCACATCAAAAGATGTGTAGCAAAGTCCTGGACCATATTCTTGAGGACTCCATAAAGTTTGAGAATAGAGGAGCCGTGCATCTTCCAGAACTGCTTCAACATGAGCAATACCATTTTCAATAAAGAATGAAGTGAGTTCAATGATCATTAGTTGTCCTTGTAGCTTGTGTATGTTGTACGAATGTAGCAGTTATTACGATGCCACATACGTGCTGTTTCGTACTCACTACAGAACCTTTCATTGTTGGTGACGTTAGCTTTAGCACGTTCCATTGCACAGGCTGCCAAGTTAATGCGATCAAATAATGAGAGTACGTCTGGATAGTTAGACATGAGTTGAATGGAAAATGGGTGGACAATGGATGAGTTTAAGGACATCCCAGGTCCTGGTACCTATTTCATTTTGTAGCGTCTGGAAATGCCTGTACCTCTGAGACCAGTGGTGCCATGGACATTGCCATTATGAATGTTGTAGTTGATGCTTTGGTTAAGAGCACCAAGACCAGTTTCAGCAGTGACTGATTTGAATCCACGTTCTGTTATGTTGCCTTTGATACGTATACCAAAGATTTTTAACAGTGTGATTTCTTTGTCAAAGTTGATGAATGATTTGTTAGTCATTGTTAGCGTACGTAAAGGAAACCACCGAACATGTCGCATAGTTGCGGATGTTCTAGTAGTTGATCTATATGGAAACGTATCCCTTTAGCAGGTACTTTCCATGATGCTGGCTTGTAGACATTGCCATCTTTGTCAATGAAACAAAAGACAGAATTGTCTTGAATCAGCTTGAAGTACTTCTTACCTAAATGGTAAGTAAGTGTATTCATAGATGAATTGGGATGTTGTTCTGCCCACTGCTGGGACAGAACATCACATAGTTTTTGGACAGATTGTTGAATGTTCATTGTCATTGAATCTGATCTTGACGCGAGAGTAGAAATTGTGAGCTAAGGATGTCGTCAGTGATGTAATCAATAATTTCATCATTGTTATCCTGAAGAACTTCATCAGAAATTGCTTCATTAATTGACTCTGAATAATCACAACTTAAAATAATGTGATTAATTCCGTCGATTTCAACAATCTCTTTGTAAATAATTTGTTTCATTGTACTTAGATGATTTGGATTCCTGTACCACCAAGGGCTACGTCTTCACCCTGATACTCATCATCCTCAGTGTGATGATTGAGATACCATTCAGCCCAACGAAGGAATTGTGATGGGCTGTAGATAGAAGCACGTTCGTTGTTGCCATAGTTGTGGACATAGATTTCGTCACCGAAATATGTGGATTGACGACCACATTCCACACCCTTGGCTTCAACTTGTTTGATTAATGAATTGATTTGATCATTCATTTGGTTGAGCTGTTCGAGAGTCATTGTCATTTGATTGTTATGTAAATGTGTTTGATAGTTGTTCAAGAACACCGAGATTTACTTGGTCTCCTGTCTTCAGGATCTCTTTCAATCTCTATTAGTTCGCTAAGATACTCCTGCTCTTCTTGTTCAGAAGGCGAAGGGTTAGATAAACGTTCGCGCAAAGCACGTGCTTGTGAAAGCAATGGGTTTTGGGACATTGATTTGATGTGTGTGTAATGAATGAGAGTTAGCCCGATCACTGGAGTGATTCGGGCATGAGACGATCAATGTCATCTTGGTCTTCCATGTTGGTCATTACGAAGCGTTCACCATCTTCTGTGATGAAGCCACCGATGAAACCAGCACCACAGCGTTCTGCGGCTTCTTTCATCTTGGCTACAAATTGCATAGCTTCAAGTTTCCTTGAGTCTACTGAGTCAGGAATGGAGAGATTGTTGTCGTTAGTCATGTGTTGAGTTGAGAGAACTGTATCAATGTACTGGAGGTGTCAAGCTAAGGCAAGCTAGTTAACTAAACCTTAACCTGGTCTAGGACTTACATAACCTATAACGATAAGGTTATAAGGTTAATGCCTAGTGTAGTTAACTATTGGTTATTAGTTATATAAAGGTTATTGCTATAAGAATATAAATGTATCTCCTGGTACTCACCGGGGGTTGTAGGGGGAGATGTTATTGATTTGCCTACATTATCTTCATTTAAAGATATGTAGTACAGATCACATCACCCCTCTGCCACTTACCTCATACTGTTTATGTAGGCAATTGTACTTACTATGGACATGACTGAGCTTCCACTGGATCTAAACCTTTGGTTCTTCTCCTGTTTCTGCGCAGGTGTTATCTTCGAGTGTCACAGAAGATCCATTTAAGATCTTGTTGTATTCTTCTTCACCAATAGTTTCTTTAAAATAATTTAATATTGCATCCATGAAATCTTGTTCAGTCCATGTATTAAGCACTGAATAAGCAGGGTCATTCTCATCCCAGTCAAATATGATTGTTTCGTCATCCTTGATGGTTGCTTTAATAGTCATGGCTTTGTAAATAAAGTGAACACCCTGGGACTTACACAGTGTAATTACTGTTGCCCAGGCATATGGTTATGTATCAGCAGTAGTGTGGCCTGGTACGCGGATAAATTCTTGCGTAGTCATTGGAGAAGCTAAGTTCCCAGTTCGAACTGGTTGTTGTATCTCCAAGACTAGGCTGGTCGACGATTTGGTATTCGTCTGCGAGTTGCATGTACTTCCTGATGGCTTGCTTCTTGTTGAAGATGCAGTGCGTTTCTTCTGGGTAGCCTTCTTGGTACCACCATCCACCTTCTTCTGGTCCACCGTACTTGAGGTAGGTACTGTGGAGCGTGATCGTGGTTGGCTCTTTGTCTTCGAATTGGATGTGCGTTTGGTAGTTCTGGATGGCCCAACGTACTTTCCAGGTGTTGGGATAGAAGGCTTTGAGTTCTGAGAGATAAGACATCTTAGTTCGTGAACAAGAGTTGTAATGATGCAAGACACCAACGCAATAATGATTGTGATGATGTCATATTCTTGATGACAATTAGTGTCAGTCATGGTCCTCCATCATTAGTTTGACGGCTATGTCACTGAGATGATCTTGTGCACCATCTTCATCCCATTCTTCTTCCATAGCAGCGCGTTGTTTGTCTGCAATGTCCTGGAGGATGAAGAGTTGATCCTCAGTGTACTCTTGGTTAATGCGATCATTAGTCATTGGTTTGAGTTGAGTAAAGGACAGTGAGCAGTTTAAGGTCATGCTCAGGACCATTGTTGTGTTAGATAGTGGCTATTCGATCAGCCAACTCATCTACACCTTGAGGTGAACCAAGAGATGCAATGTCTTCTTTAAAGCAAAGCTTCCACTGTTCCTTGGTATCTTCATCCCATTCTTCTTCCATAAATGAATGCATGATGTCATAGTATGTCAACGCATTGATAATTGCGTTCTGCTCATGTTCATTGATGATGAGATGAAAGCTTTCCATCGATTGAATTTAAGTAAAGGGCATAGACAGTTTAACGTCATGTCCAGGACCAGAGATTAGAGTTGTACCTGGTTCATACAACGACATGCTTCCATGCAATGCCACGGGCAATGTTGCCAATAGCACAGCCGGTTACATTGTATGCTTTACCAATCTCTTTATAAGCTTCAGTAACATTGCGATACTTAGACATGAAGTCTGCATCGCCCAACATCATCTTGATTTCACGTACTTCTTGAGTACTTAACTTTGGTGTAGGACCATTCCAGCGAAAGTGTTTGGCACCAAACCTACGGTCAGCGCTTGAATTAAGCTTAGGTTCTTTACGCTCAGTAACCTTGAGCATACGTACAGAAGTCATTGCTCCTGACTTAGATACAGAAGATAAAGACTTCAATTCATCTTTAGGTGCTGCATTGATACTGGCACTAACAGTGTATGTCATGCCATGGTCTTTGATGTTGACATTTAACTTGCCATCCTTAAGGATTACACTTACGTGTTCCGGATGTGCAAAATCCATTTGGGTCTCAGGATGTGTAGTAATGCTGTTCATGAACTAAATTGAAATAAAGGACACAGACAGTTTAACGTCATGTCCAGGACGTGCCACTGATTAGTTAGCAACCAGGGCCATAGTATTCGCTACGATCTCTGGGACATACAGCCCCATGCTTCTCAACTTGCGATACCACCACAGCACCAACACCCGAGGTGATGATGATGGCGATGGCGGCAAGGGGGAAGAGGGGATGAACACCAGGGCGTTTGTAACTATCGAGGTTGACAAATTTACCTGGTGCAAGACGGAGTGTGTGCTTCATGAGGTGAAGGTTTGAATGTCGTCAATAGCTTTGGTTTCTGCTTTGGTTGGTTTACGTTTCGTTGGCATTAGTAGTCATACTCAGCGTAGTTTGCTTGAACCTCTGGTGAGATGTAGTTGTAATAATCAACTACTTCTTGCTTGAGTTCCTTAGTGCTTTTCGGAAACTCCATGAAGGAACGTACATGAAGTTCCTTCCAGTCATCACCTTTGAGCACTTCATAGTGAAGTTGGGTTGAGTCACCGCCATACCAAACGATACGTTCGGTGTCTGTAGGTTGATGAATTAGCATGTCAGGTTAAGATTGAGTTAACGTGCAGGATGTAGAGCATTGAGCACAGGAGTGCATGGCGGGTCAGTAGTAGCAGGTGGAAACACCCTCGGGAAGCTCGGCGAAGATATCATCAATGGAAATGGTGATGACCTCTCCTTTGTTGTTGAAAGCACTGGTGTACCCGACGAGGTAACGCAGCTTCTCAGCACCAACTTCCTGGATGACGCACCATTGGCCGTCAAGCAGATGCGGGGCGACGGCGGACTTGACATCCCAGCCGATGTAGTCATCGGTGGCTTCGTCGTAGATCATCGAGGGCCAGCCGCCACCGTCGCAGTTGGTGACGAACAGGGAGACCTCGTTGTAGGGGATGGATCTGACGCAGACCTCTACGTCGGAGGGCATGGCGGCTTCAAGCGCGGCGATGTCCTTAACGCAGAAGCGGTTACTGCGCGCTGAGGCGATGTAGTTAGCCATAGTGCTGAAACTTACAGATAGGTAGGCGTTGGTAGATGTGGTGCAGGATGTAGAGTCCTGCTGAGGCCCAAAGCTTAGCCATGGGCCAGAGCAAGATTCAGTCCTCAATACTAAACTTACGTAACCACCGGATGAGGTTACGGTTAGCTTTACACTTCCTGTCTAGTACCACTGCAAATGGCACAAGACCCTGGAACTCGATAGCACCATCTTGCCACTGATAGAACAGCTCAAGACATTGCTGACGTTCTGCCTCTAGTTCGGCATCGATCTGATCTTCACGACGTGCCAAAAGTCTGGCATCGTCAATGAGAAGGCGTTCAACAGCTTGGGGAGTCATAAGTCCTCTTGGGTTGAGTTGAATGTCTGCGTGTAGGATGCGCAGCCCCCTGGTACTCAATGAGCTAAGTACCGTGCATGGATGCAATACTTGGCATCACCTAACGGACCTTGGAGGGTCACCAGGCGATGAGTATCAGCTTGCTTCTTGCATTCATTAGTCTGCTGTACGTTCAGCGCACGCTGGGCCACAGCTCCAATACTGAAGCCAAGCGCTGTACCTACCAAGACTGAAAGAAATGCTTCTGCTGGAAACTTTTCCATGAAAGATTGCATGATTTGATTAAAGCCACCCTCAGTGGGTGGCAATTGCTGAGACCAGGAGTTGCACCTGGCCCTCCGGGAAACTGGAGTACTACAGCTCAGCTAGATCAGCGACAGTATTCTTCGCTGCAATACTGCGTAAGCTTCAAGCGAAGCCTATACAGTACGTCAAGGTGCTCATTGTCGGCACCGTCGTGCCACTCCTTTCTATACGCAGTAAAGACTGCGGACTCAAGAAGATCAATCTCTTCTTGGGTCAAGGAAAGAGCTTGCTCAGTCACAGGAATCTCCTGGTGTGCGGTACCCATCTCCGCTGTGGGTAATAGCTGACCCCGGCATTGCACCGGGGATGACCGCGTTGACGGATCAGCCGTAGTTCTCGGGAAGCTCTACAAGCTCTGCAAGAACTTGGTGCTGAAGATCAGACTCTCCAGCTATTTTCAGCGCCCAGGCTGCGACCTGTAACGCTTGCTCTCGCCCAAGAACCTGGGAATATCCAGCTTCCAAAAGGTGTTCAACCTCCTGGAAGACAGAAACGCCTAGTTGTTCGCGGGTAGGAAGAGTGTTGTTCACGGTGTTCTCCGTGTGTGTGGTGCCCATCTCCACAGGGGGCAATAACTGAGGCTAGGAGTTGCACCTAGCCCTACACTTCTGTGTAGTACTACAGCTCAGTGCTGCAAACGGCAGTATTCGTCGGTCAATCCCCGGTAAGCAGGGTAATCAACAGAACGCTGCACGTCTGCTTTCCATCGAGTTTCAAACGGCCCAGCAGTTACCTGTTCCACGTATTGGAACTCAGTAACATCAAAAACTTCCTGGAGGAAGTATTGACCATTACGCTCGATGATGTTGACGGTGTAGTCCACGATGTTCTCCTGGTAAGCTTGGGCTTACACCACTGAAGTGTGGATGCCAAGACAGGACCAACCGTCGAATTGTCTGCTACGTTTAACGTCCAGCTTGACGGTTGCTTTTGGTCGCTTTGACAGACTCAGTTAGTTGGATAACCGTACGTTGTACAGAAATCCATGTGAATGGCATGCTTGTCAGCAGGCCAGTCGTGTGTTCTGCACTGTTGTGCAGTAGCTTTGTCCAACTGGTTGATACCTAGCTGAACTGCACCTGCCATCAACGCAAGAAACAGAGTGATGCTTGCGAAGTAAACGCGCTTGGCCACAGGAATCTCCTGTTGTGTAGGAGCCCATCCCTACGTACTGGGCAATAGCTGAGCAGGGATTTGATCCCCAGCATCACGCTCTACTTACATAGGCTCAGCCAATGGTGCTACTGCTGTTCACACCAAACTTTGCCATTGACCAAATCCATGGTCACCTGGCGCCCGTTAGATCGCTTGAGCCATTCCCAAGCACCACGCAGTTTGGCCGGCTTGATAGGAGCACATGCTCCATTCGCAGGCATAACCACTTTCCAGCAACCAGTGCCACGGTCATGATTGACCATGTTCCACTGCATGATGTTGCGAGCCACAGGAATCTCCTGTTGTGTGCGGTGCCCATCTCCGCTGTGGGCAATAGTTGAGTGGGGGATTCGATCCCCCGGCATCACACCTGGTCTCAAAGGACCATCTCAACTGGAGACTCCATCATCTCCATGAAGGAGAGGACAGAAATCTCTGAGTAGCCACACTCTTCTGGGTGACCTTCGTAGTTATGCTCGAACGAAAGGTCGAACGCAACCGAGTCAGCCTCTTCCTTGGAAAAGTGTGCGCTGTGCTGTTGACCGTTGAGGATGACGAAGAACACGTCAGTCTCCTGTTGTGCCGGTGCCCATCTCCGGTCGGTTGGGCAATAACTGAGGCTAGGAGTTGCACCTAGCCCTCCAGTCCAGTGCCTGGAGTACTACAGCTCAGTTAGGTTCGATTGCTTTCGCAATCTTGATGCGTGAGTCATGCACCCACTTGGCAATCTTCTCTTTGCTCTGATCTTTGGCCACTGCATTAGCAGCGACCACAAGACCTGCAGCAATTGACTTACGGATGGACATGGATTAACTCCTGGTAAAATAAATGGACAGACCTGGACTTACCTACAACCCGAGATCGGTTGCAGCGCCAGGGATCTGGGCTTCCCACACTGACGTACCGTCTGAATACCGAGAATGATTCTCAGGATTAGGGTGCGATAAAATGGGTCCCGCGCGAGGGTTGCGCTAGGAATTGCAGGTGTTTTCCACAGGGTTGTGGAGAACTTAGCTAGGGAAATGTCAGGAAACCAACACTTCCCTCACTTCCTCAACGGCTTGCTCTCACCCGGTATCCTTAACGCATTGCAAGTTTGGCCTGTGCAATAGCTCGACCGCCACTTACTGTTACGTAAACTTTATAAGTAACTTCGTCACCTGGATCTACATGATCCACGAGCAAGTAACCCCGTAACTCCTGGAGCCACGCTTGTACTCCTTGCGTTAACTCACTTACTTCAACACTAACCTTACGGCCTGCCGCTAACGCGGATGCCGCACGCTCAAAACGCTGCATACGCTCAGTCATTAACTTGAATGCGATGGGACAATCTGCGTTACACGGATGCGCAGCCCCCGTTACACTTAACTACCCACCCACCCACCCTTTCTTTTTTTTCCACACCACATCCCATACGGTATAGGTGTGTGAGATGCGTCAGGAAAATTTTTTACCCAATTTGCTATATAAAGGTTTTTCTGTTATCAAAAAAATATATTATCCCCAATTAGGCAACAAAAAGCCGGGGTTTTATCCCCGGCCTGTACGATGAGTTTTGTTTTGTTCAGGAATTTGCTTTTTTCTCTTTATATTTCAGTACCGCATTCATTGCTTTGGTAAATGCATCTTCGTCTGGCAGCTCATATGCCAGCTCTTGTTTTGCTTGAGTTACAAAATCACGTACTTCATAGGAGTCTGAACCCTCACGAGCACGTTTTAACGCCTCATTTTTAATTGTTTCGAGGGCTTCTACTCTTTTTTGCCGTTTTCCAGCTTCCATTTCTAAATTTATTTCTGTTTATATTCTAAATATAAGCCAGGCAAGTTTAGAATGTAGAGATAATAGAATGTTTAAAGACCCAAAAGTACGAAATAATAAAAAATGCCGATCTCACCCGCCGATTTCTACGCATATTCCAGGGCCACTGGGACTGAATACCCCGAAGATCCCCAATCTAGGGCAGCTTTGGCCCCAGAAGTAGCTGAATGGCGCCGAAATCAACTCAAAGCACCCCGCGAAGAGTCAGATGCCATTGATACGGCGGGTAAAGTAGGGTTAGGAGCTTTAATTGCTGCCGGTGCCTACGGATTATCCCGTGGTGGGAGGTTTGGCCGCCTACGTGAGTCTATTGCTGGCGCGGTTCGACCCAAAGATCGTGGTGCAACGGGTGGTGTAACCCAAGTTAAATTGGCGAGAGAGGCTGCTCCTGCCGTAGAGAAGGTTGTCAAGCAGGATCCAGACGTTATCAAGCGTGCCACTCAAGATCTCAATCGTCTTGCAGAGTCAATCGAAGCTCCAGCTGCAACGGTTGCTCCCTCCACAGGTCAGGCATCTACCTTATTTCAATACGAGCGTCGTTCTTTACCGTATCCAGGCGCAAGAGAACGTGCACGTGAACAGTTTGCAAGATCCTTGGAAGCCCCTCCGGCTACTTTCACCGAATCAAATACAATTTCAAGGTTAAGGGAAGATGTTTCGGAACAAATTCAAGCTCAAGAGTCTCCAGGGTTTGCTGAACAATATCTTGGCCAAAAAGGATATGTTGATGCCCCTGGTGGTCAGCAAGCAACCTTAGTTGAAACACAAGAAGTTATTAATCAACCTAAAGTTTCTGCTCAAAGTGTTGATGCCGCTGCTTCGGCATCTGATCAACTTGATGCAATTGCTGAGTCAGAAATTCAACGTGATGTTGATTCGGTTCGTTATGGCAAGCAAGCAGTAGCTGCTGAACAAGTTGAAAGTGATTTCCAAAGATTTAGTCGTCGTGCAGAAGAAATAGGTGCAGATGCAAAGTATCGCGCTGCCTTAAATGCTGCAATGGAAGAAGATTGGTCTGGTGGATTGCCGGATGATCTTATTGACGACGTTGGTGCAGCAATGCAGCAAGCTAGGTACCAAAGACAATATACTGCTTTTGATTTAAGAGGCACACCAGAAAGTTTACCTGGCTATAGCGAAATGCGCTTTAAACAGCGTAAGGGAGTAATCGAACCCAGCCGTCAGGCACTGGGTCCTTCGCAGCAACCTCTAGTCGAAGGTGGTCGTCGCATTGGAATGACAGAAGAAGAGATTGTATCTCGAATAGAAGCTTCTGCATCATTTCCTCGAGGAAGTGCTGAAGAACAAATGCTTTTAAATCCTGATGTTCCGACAACAGAAGTTCGTGGATTAATGGGCTCAACTCCATTGATTAGGGGTGGTCGTGTTGGCACAAATCCAACATTTGAAGTAACTCCTGGTGCAAGAGCCAGCATGACTGAGGTTGATGAAGGAATGCGTGAATGGGCTGGTTCGGCAGGAACTATTGAATCAGTAGAAGATGAATTACTTGAACGCGCACGTCAACGCAAAGAAGCTGTAATTGATACCAATATTGATGATTATGAAGCAATTCAAAGTACTTTTGAGAATGCAGATGTTGCAACAGATTACGGTGAGGTTACGGGACCTGGTGGTTTGGTCGATACGTTAAGTTATCGTGAAAGAACAAATAAAGGTTCAACATTGATTCCCGGCCAAGTTCAAGGAGCGGAAGGTGTTTCTGCCGGATCCTTTAGACAAGAAAGAGAAATTGATGCACAATTACCTGTTCGAAGGACAGAAGAAGGAGACGTTTCTCCCGGTCGTTTTGTTGATCCTGAAACGGGAAGAATCACCTTAGAGGGTGCAGCTGAGCGCGTAGGGGAAAGATTGCGTGGTCGCCTTGAATCTTCTGATATCAATCTTATGTCAGAGTCAGGGAAGATGGATACCAGGGCCGTCGGTGGGTTTGAGCCTCTTGGTCCAGGCATGCCCCAAAAGATATCTCAACAACCCGTATCTGAAAAAGTACAACCCGGTACAAATGTAAAAATTGTAGATGGACAGCCATATATCTTAAGTTCCAAAACAAAAGTTACTGGACAAAGGCCTTTAATGGGTAAAATTGGCCGTAAAATTTTAGATGCTAAAGGTCAAACTTCCTTTTTGTTTAATCCAAAAGAATTGTCTTATGATTTAACAAGAATGCCTGGAATGACAAAAGGTGGAATTGATTCAGATCTTTTGGTGCAGATGGCAAAAGATGCTCAATTTGATTACTTTAACAATCCAACAGCTAAACGTCAGTTTTTATCTCAAACGAATCCGCAACTTTTAGAAGAAGTTGGCGTCACTAAAACATTAAGTGAAGTTGGTGGACCGCTTGAGAAGGGCGCATTTATTGCCAACGAAATGAACAAACAACTTCAAAGTAGATACGGCATTTCACTTGATGTGCTACAGCCTAAAAAGGGTAGGCGTGGATCAACTTATACTGGTGGTGATACCTTTGCATTTATTGATACTTTACTTAAGCCAACAAAAGAGTCTCAACTTTATGGAACACCAGCCGTTGAAGTTAGTCCTGGTAAATTTAAAGCAATAAAAAATAAAGAAGAGGGACCAATCCCAGGAGCCTACATAACTCGAGGTTTTGGTGGTGTAGATCCAATGGAGGTTGGCGATGATTATGAGGGCAGCGTTGCCTATCTTACGCCAAGGATTCAAACTGCGCCTCAAGTTATTCGTTTCCGTAATCGTGAAACGGGAGAAATCGGAGACATTCTTACAGCATCAACATCAGCCATGGGTCCACAGGGTCAGCTTTCTACTGGTGAAGTTGTTCCTCAGTCAAAGTTATACTCTAGATATCAATTTAGACTGGAACCACAAACAAGGCAAGTTACCAGGACTCTTCCAGGTGGAGGCACATATGAAGAAACTGTTTACCCTGAGCCCATTGTAAAAGAACGTGAACTTATAGAAACACCTTCCGGCAAAATAAGAGAAAAACTTACCTTTGAACAAGGGGAACCTGCATTTAAAACTACAGAATTGTCATCTCAACGCACATCTCCGACATATGGAAGTGCCGGTGTTCAGCTGACAAATCTTCGCAATTTAATGGAAACAGCACCCCAGGGGCTACCTACTCCGTACACAAGCAATGTCGGGGGAGGTTTAATTGCCAACACAAAACGCCCCTATAGTGGACTTGCTTCGTTTGCCTATGGTGGTCGCCTTGGCCCATTGCCTCGTGGAGACTATAAAGGCACTGCACTTCCAATGAATCGTTTTGGTTATATCAATCCAAATGAAAGGGGCGTCGGAGCTTCTCGCGTAGTGAACTTATCCGCTACTTCTCCTCAACAAGAGTTAAATCTTTCTGAATTTACAAGAACTGCAGAGCAAACCCCAGGCGGACGTGTTGTACCTGGAGCTGTAAATCTTGGTGGTGGAATGGGTATTATAGAAGGAGGTATTGGTCCTTATACTGAATCTGAAACCATCAGTCGATACGGTGTTTCAGGTAAAGAGGTAAAACGTCTTGGTGATCAGTTGATGTATCAGGCAGCATTACGGAGGAATCGTTGATTATGGCTGAAAAGAAAAAGAAAAAAGATAAGAAGTGGATTCAAAAGGCAATTGATCGCCCTGGTGCATTTACCGCCAAGGCCAAGAAGCGTGGTATTACATCAGCACAACTTCAGGAAAATGTTTTATCTAATCCTGAAAAGTATGATGAAAAAACGGTGAAGCAAGCCAACCTCCGTAAAACATTGGTAGGATTGCACAAAAAGAAAAAAGAAAAGAAAAAGGAAGAGTAACCAATGAAAGACGCACGTTTAGATCTAGGTCGTTACATTCGTAATCCATTTAACGAACGCGGCCAGATCCCGAAGCGTTTAGATTTTGATGAACTGTTTAGTTCAAAAGCTTCCAGTGGCGAATATCCCTGGAACCCATCTCGATTCACTTCGCGTGATTTGTTAAAGCGTGCAATGACACGCAAAACAAGCTTGAACCCAGATCTTAACTTTGTTGGTAACTCTCCATTTTTTGATGGCAATAAAGATGTAACTCCCGATTACGAGCTGTTTGAGGGCTTGGGTCGATTTAACCGACCTATTGATTATGATTTTGATGAAGGTAGAGCACGCACCGAACAACGGCCTCAAGATCAACCCGACTTCAATCCCCAATGGATCGAAGCATACAAATTAAGTCCTACATTAAATCCATCTGAATCTATCAAAAATCCGATGCCAAGGATGCGTAATCCAGATCCCAATGGATATCTGATGGCCATGGCAGAAAAACGTGCCGAGAACGAAGTTGAAGATAAACCTTCAATTTCTGCTTTACTTGATAGAAAAGGTTTAATTAAACCTGTTGATGTCAAGTCAAGAGAGGAGCAAGAAAAAGAGCGTCAAGTTGAAGAAGAAGAACGCCAAGGTCAAGAAACGGTAGATGAAGAAAGATAAGCCACGTTAAAATAGAGTCAATAGGATGTAGTAATGATTAAAATTGCTGGGCGATTGTTAGATGATTTAGCCAAGACAAAACTTGGTGGCAGGTTTTTGGACAAAGGCGGCAGAGAACTAATCAAAAGTTCAGCTCCTGGCGCAGCAATTACTACTGCATTAAGTACGTTAACGACAGGTAATCCGCTTGCTGGTGCTGCTATTGGTGCAACTGACCTGCTTTTAAGTACAGGTGCTGCCAGAGCAATGGCACGTAAACCCAAACTGGCTGGTAAGTTTTTAACTCTAATTGATGACGCAGGTAATGAAGTTCGCCGCTATGAGCCAAGTATGGCTCAAAACATTGCAATGTTGGCAGGAAGTGTTGCTGCACCTGCAGTTTTAGAACCTATGCTGTCTCAACCACGATACAATGAGTCTGATCTTGTTGCAGCATTGCAAGCAGAGGCACAGGATCAAGAGTTAACTCAAGAGCAACAGATGGCTCAAATGGCTGTAATCAATAGGTTGCAGCAAATGCAAACATCTCCTGGCACCTTATTCCAAACTCAAGGTTTACCGCAAGCATCTCCAGGCCTTGATCCATATGGCCTTAGCCGAGGTGCAATCTAATGGCAAAAATTCCACAACAAAAAGCTAAGGGTCCACTAGTTGGCGCATATGAAAATTTAGTTTCTTATATTGGCAACCTTATCCCTGGCGTCAAAGAAGGTTTCAAGGTTGCCATTGATTTAATGAAAGATGCCCAAGATCAAGGTGCATATCGTTACAGTTTATTTAGCAAGCAATATCCTAAAGATCTAAGCAATCGTGGAGTTACGCTCCGGGAAACCCCAGGTCAATTCCTTGGTGCATATGCAGCCAGGGTTTTAACGGACATCGGAACAGATTCGTCTCGCCACATCTATTGGCGTTACAATCATCCGATGGCAATTGCCGACAAGGTAGTTGAAAAGATTGCGGGTGAACCCTACGCTCAGCTTGGTCCGACACAAAAAGCAGCAGTTGGCCTTGCTGTTGGAGCCCCAGTGTCTGCTTCTCTTGGGATCTATGACATTACAAATCCAGGGGAGTTATTCCGCCAGAAGGGATTTGCTCAGTCTTATGCAGAGCAAGGTTCTGAAGACCGTAGAGAGAGTGCTCAACCAGGCTTGGAGCTAGCTGAACGTATGGTGCTTGGCCGTCAGGGTAGGCCACTGAAGTATGAAACTGCAAAAGAGGATATTCCTGACTTGACAAAGCAACGTTATGGCAATTATATGCGAAGTTTTTACCAAGATAAAGGTATTACTGGTCTTGGATTGGTTAAATTTACGCCAGAAAATCTACAAGGTTATCCTGAAGCGCGTATCGTTGGTTTCCCCGTGGGACTCCAAGCCGTAGGTGCGTTGGCTGGTGGTGCAACTGCAATGCGCCAGGCATTAAAGCAGCCAGGTATGTCTACCAGAGCTAAGGCAGGTATTACACTCGCCGGATCTTTAGCAGGTGGATTAACAGGTAATTTAATAAATCAGGGTATCGCAATGGCAAATAGACCTAAATTGCCAACCGTAAATGAGTACCAACCTGAAATGTAGGCTGGTAAAATTAAAGTACTGAAGATTAAAGTATTAAAATGGCTGATTCCTCAGGTGGGATTGATTTTGAAAAGTTACTTAATCAACTGAATACTGCCGTCAAGCGTGGCTCGATTAAAGGAGCCCGTGGTCTTGGCGATGTCTTGAAAAATATGCCTAATCTTGGCGCTGCACTTCCTGCTGCGTATGGAGCGGCTAGCATCATGGGCGGCGATGTTCTTGGCGGTGTTGGTGAAATTGGTGGTGGTGTTGCTGGCACCCGTCTTTCCGGTGGTCTGGCTAAAGCTGCAGAAGAAGCAGTTAGCAAAATGGGAGGCCGTGGCCGGTTGTTAGCACCTATTGCTGGTGGCGCAGTTCGTCTTGCTGGTGGTCTCCTTGGTGGTGCAGTTGGCGGTGGTGTTGCTGGTGGTATTGGTCAGGCAGCCCAGGCAGCCGTTGGAGCTGGCAAGGAAGTTGCACGTGAGCGTGGCGAGTCTCCTGGTTTAATCCCTGGAACAGGCAAGGGCCTTGAAAGTGTGTCTATGGAACAAATTGAGCGGCTTATTCAGATGCAGCCTGAGCTTGCTCGTCAACTCATGCCTATTTACAATGCCATGCGTGATGCTGACATGAATCGTCAGATGCAGTTGAATCAACAGTTAGGTCAACTCACTGGTGGTTTAAACCAACAGAAGTACATGGCACAACTTGCTGGTGGAGCACAGCAACAAGCAGGTGAAACAACCCGCTCTATATTAACAACAGCTAATCCCTACGCCCAATCAGTCTTTAGCTATGGAGGCTAATAATGGAAGATTATATTTCTAATTTCCAAAGGCTAAGAGAAGCCGGTAAAGGAATGGGTCTAGAGGGTGCTGATCTCTCTGGTTTTGTTCAAGGCGGAATGAAACCAGCAGATGGAGAGTGGTTTGGCCAGCTAATCAATCTTTTTCGTGATCCTGTTTATAGAAAAGGAACCCTTGAAGATGCTCTTAAGTATCAAAAAGAGCAAATGAAAGAAGCTGGTAAATACAAGGCATTGTTTGGCTTGCCCGGTCAAATCATTTCCGCTTATTCTGTTCCCTCTCAGATTCGTGCTCAAGGTGCTGCAAATATTGCTCAAATGATGCAAGATACCACAAGTAGAATCCCTGGATTGATGGATTTCCAGCCAGTTGCTGTTAACTATTCTCCTCGTAGTTACTTTGGTTAACTAATGTAGAATAAGATCATGGAACAACCATTTGGCGGATCCTGGAGAAACTATAGTTATGCGGGTGGCACTACTCCTGTTGACTATATTGCTCAAGGACCTCCGCCATCAACTAAGTCAGGAATATTCGGAATGGATCCATTAACTCTTGGTCTAGGTGTAGCTGGTATAGGTGCAAGCCTGTTTGGTGCAAATCAAGCGGCTTGGGCTCAGGATGAAATGGCTCAGGCACAGCTTGACATTGCTGCAAGTCAACAAGCATTTGCCGCAAGAACAGCAGGTGATGCTGCAAAAGCAAAACTAGGAGACAGTTTAGCAGCCCGTACATTTCAAACCTGGGCTCCCGAACTAGATTTAGATCGTCAACGTCGTGCTGCAATGTTCAAGGCTGGCCCACTGGCCGAGCGCACAGACGCGTCACAAATGCGTTTTGAAAGAGCCAAGCTTGGATTGATGGGCTCTCAAGAAGCAAAAAAATTAAAACAAGAAGAAAATAGGCGTGAACTTGCAAAAGAGTTTACTAAAAGGCAAGCACAAATGGCGGGCATGTTTGGTCGAATTGCCCCTCAAGATATCAGTACTTATTTTGTATAGGAGTTGAACCATGGGCGGCGGCGGATCTAGAAAAACAGTTATCAATGCTCCAGAACCTGATAAGTCGTTTGAGAAATATCTGCAGTATCAGATGGAGCAAGATCGCATTGCTCGTGAACAAGCGGAAACCGCAAAACAAGAAGCTGCAGCAAAAGAAGAGTCTAGGCGCACTGCTGGTCAGATGGGCCTTACAGATTTTCGCTCTGCGCTTGAGTCACAGTTGCGTTCTGGTTTGATTACCTATAACGATGCAACAAGTCAGCTTCAAGACTACGCTGCTCGTTATGACTTGGATCCAGGGCTGCCTTCACAGATGAGCACTCAGCTGACAGATATTTATACGAGTCAGATTCTCCCTGGTCGTCGCAGCACCGGAGTTGAGGCAGCATATCAAGAACTCCTGGGGCGCGAGGCTACAGAGGCAGAAAAGGCAACTGCCATGGAGCGATTTGGCCAAGGCTATTATTCAAATATTCAGGATCTTAAAGATTCTCTGGCAAAGAGCACTGAATATCAAGATAAATTTAACCAAAGCTATCTTGATAACTATTACGATACAATGTTCGGTAAACAAACTACCGACGCTCAAGGTAAAAAGACAGGGCAACGTACATTTAAGTTCAGCCAGGAGTATTTACCCAGCTATATGGGGGATCTATCTGGCAAAACAAATGTCAAGCTTCCGTCATTTGCAGATCAGTTTGTTGGTACACCTGCAGAACTTGATGAGCAAATTCAAAATATCCGTGAAACCAGGAAATACTTATACAGTGCTGGTTTAACAAACCTTCAGGGTGAAATTGACAAAGAAGTTCAGCAGCTTAAGAACGAAGGTGGCAGAGAAATTGCCCGTATTACAAAAGAAGGTGATATCTACGGACAATTAGTTGGAGCCTTTAGCTTCTCCTAAAGATTAATTTGCTATAATTAAATCAGTCTGTAAAGATTAAAAGAATGACTACCCCCACCGGTCAGCCCAGAAAGGACGACTATTTTGATATCACCAAGTTCGAGGAACTGCTCTCTCGTCTCGAGGCATCGAAAGGTCGTCAGCAGCGCCAGAAATCTCTCGAAGGGCGTCGTGACATCTTTGCCACCGGTCTTGCCGGTATGATGGGCAACTTCTGATTTGTTTAACCATAAGGACTGTATAGGCCATGACCAGTAGCGTGCCAGCCGGTCAAACTGATGTTGATGATTGGTTTGATCTAGATAAGTACCGCGAGGCTGCTGGTGTGGCCTATGAGTTCTCCAAGAAGAAAATGGAGGAAGCTGGTGGCCAAGAACGAGAAACCATTGGCAAAGGAGCTGAAGAACAACGAACTTCAGCTGAACAAGCCCAGCGTTTCCGCCAAGAAGACGAAGCCCGAGACTACGGTCAGGCCCAACGAGCTTATCGATATTGAGGTATTTAATACCTGGGTCGATAACTTAGATTCTTCATCTCAAGAATCTTTTATTAGCTTTGCAGAAGATACATATTCTGTAATTGAAATTTATCTATATGCACGTTTCCTTAGTTACAAGGGGACTATTGCTTCATGTGATTCATGGATCGGTGAGCACTACCCAAAATCTGATCACAGAAAGAAACTTCTGTACGAGATCGATCAGATGCAGGAAGATATTCGTAAGCTGCGTTTAGATATTGAAAGTGGCTTGGTAAAACGTGATGCCGGTGTTGCACGCATTGCTGCAATACAAAGAGAATTGCGTGGTCATATTGACCAAATTGAAAAATTCACATCCTCTAGAGATCGCAAGGGATTAGTTATGGCTGGCGCAGATCGAGCCATACGTGAACTCATGTTTATCTTTAAAGACGATCCAATTGAGTCTCCCCTAGAGGAGGCATCAATGGCAGTGTGGTCCAGGATGCAGCTAGAGGAATAGTTGTCGTAAAATAGTCTTAAATTGTTGTAGCAGTTTATTCATGGCCAAAGGCAAAATGCCACCTCAGCTTCTTGAATACTTCAAGAAAAAAGAAGCCAAGAAGGAGGATGGATCTGAGATGTCAGATAAAGAAAAACGTAAAGCTGCATTAGATAAAGCTCGTAAATACAAAGAGCAGAAGAAAAATCAGGAAAACAAAAAATAAGGTATTATTCAGTTACGACTTGAATTAATACTGTGCCTTCATATCAGCATCTTGCTTTTAGACGGAATGCAAAAGCTGCCGCACGCCAACAACAGCTACGTGTTCCTAAAAATCAAGATCTGATTGAAAAAGCACGTCAAGATTTCGGTTTTTTTTGTGAGTTTGTTGCAGATAAACCTCCTGCTAGGCACCATAGAGAGTGGCACCAACAGTTTGTAACAGAAGAAGATAGTAGCTGTTTACTAAGGATAGCTGGGCCAAACGTAGATCTATTGGCTCCCAGGGGGAGTGCCAAATCCACTGTGTTGGGCATGTTTACTGCCTGGGCGATAGGCATCCACACCCTGGCAAAAAAGCCATTACAGATCCTTTACTTGTCCTATACGGTTGATATCGCAAGGTCTAAGTCAGCTACGATAAAAAGAATTATTGAAAGCAAAGAATATCAACAGGTTTTTCCAACTGTCAGGTTGATGAAGAATGTAACCAGTAATGAATACTGGTCAATTGATCATAAGTTTGCGGGCATTGATACCACGGGTGATGAACAATTTACTTTATGTGCTGCAGGATTAAAAGGTTCAGTTACCTCTAAGCGATCTCATTTGGTTTGTATCGATGACGCAATTAAGTCAGCCGCTGATATTGCAAATCCGGACGTACGAAAACAGATGCAGGAAAACTGGAATGCTGTTATTGCACCGACAATGTTTGAAGGAGCAAGAGCAATATGCCTTGGTACTCGTTTCCGTCATGATGACATCCACGGTACTACATTCAATCAACAAAATAACTGGAGTCAGATTGTACTACCAGCCATTAAATATAATCAGATTACAGGAGAAGAAGAATCTTACTGGCCTGAAATGTGGTCATTGGATTACTTGAAAGAAAAGAAACGGCAAGCACCTATTGCTTTTTCTTTCCAATACATGAATGAAGTTGTTAGACAAACTGAACTTTCCTTGGCGCCAGAACTTATTGTTAAAGGAGAAATTTCCACAGAGTTCGATACGCTTGGAGTTGGAGTAGACTTATCTGCTGGCACTAAAGAAAAAAATGATTACACCGTCATGGTTCTTGGGGGTCGTATTGAGGATCGGATTCATATTATTGACTATCGGCGGTTACGGGTTATGGGCAACCTGGAGAAGCTCGATGCATTAAAAGAATTACTTAATGATTGGTCAATCATTGGCAAAGATGATAATGGTAACTACTTCCCAACATATTCAACATGCGACATCTGGAGTGAATCGGTTGCGTATCAGGCATCCCTGGAGGCAGACTTCAAAAGGATATGCTTGAACCAAGAGGGTTTATATAACTTAATATGGCACCC
>Ga0208794_1000489_pt1 | contig 25477 bp, 24 predicted proteins | sample 32_taG_FD_184106 | JGI IMG/M metagenome (GOLD analysis project Ga0208794, IMG submission 184106) | Marine viral communities from the Gulf of Mexico - 32_GoM_OMZ_CsCl metaG (SPAdes) (version 2) | ecosystem: Environmental > Aquatic > Marine > Oceanic | place: Atlantic Ocean: Gulf of Mexico... | reverse complement strand
GTATAATTCCTCACTATTTGGAAATTTAAAATGATTCATTAAATCATTTGTATCAACATCACTAATAATTTCATATGAAAACTCATCCTCTTTTTGTGTTTTTGTTATACCACTAATTTCTTCTGGACTACCAGAAAACGCTAATTCATATTTGATATTATCATCATCATTAGAATCAATTAAGTACTTTTGGTACAATTGTTCAAACTTAAGATTAGTATCTCTTAAAACACCATTAATATCAATTCCTATTCTAGTCATATTTTTTTAATATTTTACCAATCAATGGATTGCGAACAATATCTTTATCATTAAATTCAAAAGTACCAACATCTTCAATATCCTTAAACTTTTGTAATGCGTCATAAAGACCAGATTGTTCTTTGTGTTTATAACGATCAGTCTGTTCAATATCCCCTGATATAAAGAATTTACTATTAAAACCAATTCTTGTCAATAGTAACTTCATTTGATTAGGACTCGCGTTCTGAGCCTCTTCAAATATTAGAATAGAATTATCAATATTCATACCCCTCATATATGCGAGAGCAAAGACCTCAATAATTTCAGATTCCTTTAGCTTTTCCCTAACTTCTTTACCAATAATTTTATTTAATAGGTAGTACGATGGAAAAATATATGGATCTAGTTTTTCTTCCAATCCACCTGGTAGAGAACCTAATTTTTCTTCCGCCTCAACCGCTGGCCTAACGATTATAATTTTCTCATATGAATTGGTAGAGTCAAGTAATAAATCAACAGCGGCCTTCATTGCGATATAAGACTTCCCAACACCGGCTGGACCTGAACATATTGTAATTTCGTTTTCTTTTAAAATATTATAATAATCTTTTTGATTTGATGTTAAAAATTTATTTCTTTGTTTTTTCTTTATTATTGAGTTTATTAAAGTTTTTTTTGGTGAAATATTTTCATTTTGATTTTTCTTTGTTGTCATAGTTGTTTTTCATTTAATTTAAATTTAAGTTAAAAGTTTAAATTTTAAATATTATACATAATACAACCCCTAGTTAAAAAAGTTGTTTGAGTTAATCGCCTTATCATCAATTAATAAGTCATAGGGCGGTTTTTTACCAACACTCAGTCTATGATATTTACATCCCCAAGAATCTAATTGGGATTTTGTTAATTCATACCAATCTATTTTAGATACACTACCTCTTGCTAATATTACTGATACTACTTTCATAATTATTATTTAATTGCATATCCGAATCCATCTTCACCAAAGCCGTTACCATTGTATATCATATATTCGGTATTATTATGTAAGAAGACATGACAATACTCCATCATAATACTATCCCAACCATCATCAGATAATGTTATTCCTGTTTCATTTACAGTCTTTGTCCAATTAACACCATCATCAGATATAGCCTTGCCTATTTGATATCCTTTACCTCTTTCCTTTCTATAATTAACGGTATCTCTATATGAATAATACATTTCGTATTTATCTCGTTTTTTTATCACACAAGGTCTACCAATTGATTTCATAATATTATCATAGTCTATACAAACTTTACCAGGTTTAGACCAATTAATACCATCTTCTGATTCAGAATATTTAACGTGATAAAGAGGTTCAGGATAATCATTAATCATTTCCCAACCCGTACAAGACACATACCACATTTTCCAAATTCCTTCATCGTGTATAACAAAAGGTGCTGTATTAAAATATGGTTCATTTATACTTCTATCTAGTAATGGCCCTTGAGATACTTTTTCAAATGTATCACCTCCATCTTCACTTGTTGCTAATCCTATTGATAATCTATAAGAAACTGTTACTTGTGGATTCCAAGCTATATAAAACATATAAATTTTACCATCAAGTTCAACTAAGCTACTTGGCATTATACCGCTATCATCAAACGTACCTAAATCTCCAAGTGCTAATATTGGATCTGATACTTTACTGGTTAATTTTATTTCACCATCACTTACAACAGAATCTATGTAATATGGTATTGATTTACCTTTATCTCTAGCACTAAAAAATATTCTATAATTGTCACCGCCTAAATGATAACTAAATGGAATACAACCGTGAGTTCTGTCTTCTAAATGATCGTTTACGTTAAATAATAATCCTTTTTTACTCCACATATTTAATATACTTTTATTGCCTCTTTTTCTTGTTTCTTTGCTGGACTACCCATATAAAATCCACCATCGTCAGTATCTTTAGTTATTAAAGAACCCATAGCGATTAAACACCCCTCACCTATTGTAGTAAAATCTCTTATAGTAGCGTTTACACCCAACCAAGCTCTTTCTTTAATATGACAATGACCTGACATAACAACGTGTGATGTGAAAAATACATGATCGTCTATCCTGCCGTGATGTCCTATATGGTTACCACTCCAAAGGACAACATTATTACCAATGGTTGTAAATGGTTGTAATGTATTATCTTCCAAGATGAAACAATTTTCACCTATTTTATTATTACACACAGTCGCTTTACTTGAAACATAAGTGAAATAATCATAACCCTTTGATTTACCATCTTCATATATCTTTTGACGAAGTGTGTTAATTTTAACACCAGTCATTGGAGAGAATAATAAATATTCAGAAGGTGGATATATTTCTTCTAGTTTCTCAAATGGGACAACTGGATAATCTATATCAGATCCTCTTGGTCTGAATGTTTCGGATTCCAAATATTTTTCATTTACTGTGAATGCTTTCACTTCATATTCACTATCATTAGTTATATAATAGTGGGCTAATTCAGCCGTGTCTAAAACACCAAATATTATTATCTTTTTCATATCAATTCGTACTTTTTTATTTGCTCTTTAATATGTTCTTTATCATACCTAAACAATAAATCTAATATAGACGAATACGGATTATCAAAATCAACTTCTTTCATTTTTATAAATTTCAAATCAATTTCATCCTTTTTGAAATTTTCTTTATTATATAATTTCATTCCTCCTATCGCATTTATATATTCGTTACCTTCAAACTTTTTAGTAATCTCTTTAAGCCCTTCTCCTTTTTTCTTATTAGTTAGCCCCTCTGATGTATTAACTATTTTAGTTTTAATATCTAAATAATTACAAATGTTCTTTATAAAGTGAAGATTAAACTCAGATATAGAAACATCAACAGGGATATTTCCTATCACCTTAGACAGAATTTCTTTGTAATTTTTTTCTTTTGAATAAGTGAAGTGTAAAGTTTTTAATAATTTATCAATATATTTTTGATCAACTCCAACTTTAACTTCTACACAAGACTTATTCTGACTACCACCAATTACTGGAACATTAACCGATATATTATTTGCTATTTTATTTCTAGTCATATAACTTCTTTTCATAAAAGAAACATGATCTAAATTTACATAAACATCAACCGCATCTATTAATTGAAAATAACCAATATATGGGAAAAAGTATGGTTGCATTATTCCTATTTTCATCTGTTCGCTTTTGTATAAATTTCAAACTTACTTAAATCTGGGTAAGGTAATTCTAAATCTTCATTTTCTATTGGTTTACCATCTTTATAAAATTGTGATATTAATAGTAATCCCCTAGCCGCTAATTCAGGCATCATATAAAAATTCCAACCCAACATATCTAAATTATCATCGTGATAAGAGCACTCCCTTCTACCAGAATATCTAGCCCTTTTAAACCATAAATAGGCGTCATGGTTATCGGTTAATATTGCACCACCTTTAGATAATTTAAAATGTTTGTATGGTCCTGTAAATGAAAGACACATATGTGTATTTGGTAAATACATATCAGCGGTAAATCTCAAAGCACTATCCCAAACTTTAGTTGGTTTTAGTTGGTAAGCTCCCTTGATTTTGACACCTTCTATATTTTCAAAACAAACATTACCACCGGCATGTATAATCTCACAAGGAACTGATGGGTAAGTTCTATTTGGTATTGTTATAGTTTTACCTTTAATTTTCTCATACATTAATGATAAAAACAAAGCGTTAGAAGCGTTGTCAATAGTGACAGCATATGGTGCCCCTGTGTATTTAGATAATTCCCTTTCAAATTCCTCTGTTACTTTATAAATTCCATTCGCCATTTTAAATAATTTTTAAATATTTTTGTGTTGAGTTAAACCAGGGTCTAGTGTTTTTATTTGCCCAAGCATCTAATGTCGCGCCAAAATCCAAACAAATTTTATTGTGATTTTTAGTTAAATAACTACCAATAAATTTACCGCCAGAACCACAACCAAAAATAACGATATTTTCATTAATTTTATCAAGGTTTTTTAATAAATTTTCTCTATTATATATTACACTATTAGGTTTTCTAGTTATTTTTGTATATGTAATCTTACAATCTAAAATTTTAGATAAATTATTTTTTATAAAAAAATCTGTGTTTGGTGAAATAATATGGATAGGTCTACCATTTAAAATTTTTTTAAAATTATTTACATTACCAATTTCATTACTTCTAGACAACATATGATCTGTAATTTTACTATTATAAATTCCTATTTTTTTTGCTAAATCACTTTTTATCGACCAAGTATTTGGGTCATAATTAATACTAACACCATATTCATTATGATTTCTACCCATAATGCCAATTAAATCTGAATTATTAAAACACTCTATTAAATCGAATCTAACCTTTTTTAATATTTTTTTATAATTATTATCATTTACTAACCATTCATTTTTAATTCTATTTAATCTAATATCATTTAATTCTTCTTTTATTATCCAAAATTCACCATCACCAAACCTAGTAAATAAAAATGACTTATCATCCTCTATACTATTTTTAATTATATTAATAGCATCATATTTATCGATGTTTGGTTCTAAATAATCACTCATAATTTTTACATAAAAGGACAACTATTTAATAGCTTATCTGGGTTAAAAGAAACTATTTTATTTATATTACCCAAACTATCAACTAAATCAATTAGACTTTCTTTATTTGGTAATTTTTTATTAGAATAATCAAAGCCATTGTAAGGTTTAATACCAACAGATAAAAAATAATCAGCAAATTTTACACCATCACCAGAAAGCTTATTAGATAATTTAACCCATATTGCTGGTATACCATAAGAATGAGCAACAATTACACCATGTAGTGAACTAGAAATAATTCTTTTACAACTAAAAATCTTATCTGTAGTGGCTTCAATGTCTGGGTGTGTTAAGTCTATAATACAAATATTACTATCTCTTACCTCTTTTTTAATTCTATCATTATCAACATAATGAGGAATAATACCTAATTCATATTTTTTTTCAACTTTTGGCTTGTAGTATCGAGGAAGTAAAAGTGCTGGGTCACCATATATTTCAGGGCAACTATGACCTTTTTTTGTTAAAACATCCCTAGTCAACGGACCTCTAACAGCAAAAAACTTAGCGCCTTGTTGGGCTGTTTGATTTCTAGATATTACACCACAACCCCATACATCACAAAATTTAGTAGTGCCAGCGCCATTAATAATACTACCAATAACTAAATTAACTCTATCTGGTCCATATTTTTGTGTAAGAACCACTTTTTTATTTGTCATTTTTTCAACTAAGTATTTACCTAAAGCATCACCATAGTTAAAAAATTTATCACCTCCTGCCCACCAAACTTTTATAGTGTTGTTTTCCATAATTTTAAATTATTTTTTAATTTTATAAGCTGGTCTTAATTGACTATGACCTAGATATTTAACATCTTTAAATTTAAATGGTTTAAATACGTTATCATAAAATTCTGGGGTATCTATATTAGCAGCACCATTTCCTTCAAAGTATAAACCTTCTTTTGTTTTGTTTACTATAAATTTAAAGCTTTTTTTAACATCTTTAATTTCTTTTGTTCTATATATTGCCTGATAAATGGTCCAGTCCCAATTAGAAACTACATTCATAACATTAGACTCAAAACTAGGTAAGTTGAAGTCTATTGTATTATTTATAATTCCTAAACCTAGAACATCTGATATTTTTTTACTAGTATCAACAACACATTTTTGATAATCAAAATTGTATATTTTTTTAGCTCCATTAAAATACGCTTCTATTGCTGCTTGACCTAAATTACCACCAAAATCTACAACAACTTTATCTTTTAAATTACTAAAATCATATATCTCAGTATATCTAGGAACTTGAACTCTTTGACCAGTTAAACCAACTTCTCTAATCTCTTGATACCTAGGAAACCAAGTACAAAGAGATCCTAATCTATTGATTTCATTAATATCTTTACTTGTAATATAATTTTTAAGATCTACCCTTCTAACAATTACATAAGTTTCTATCTCTTTTTTACCAGCCTCTAAAAAAGACATAATTCTATGCATCCCATCAACATTATACGAATAATTTTCTATATTTTTTATTTTAGTATAATCTTTTAAAACATTAGGGTGTGTAATAATTATTGGTGGAAATTTTGCACCGCCAATAACGTCTTTTTTATATTTAGAGTATTCGTTAAAAAGGGGGTCTTTTTTCCAACCATCCTCATCTATAAAATTAATTTTAGATTTTGTTTTTAATACAGCCAACTGGTTTAAGTGTAATTTATTTTTTATATCCAAATTAAATTGTCTTTTTGATATTATCTTAAACAACTTATATATATCAACATCTTCATTTATAAAATATTTTTCTAGAGTGTTTACTGCCGGCAAAACATTACCATTTATAGTTAAATTAGATTCTAATTTAATATATTTTTCTAAATTATTTTTTTGTTGCTGAATTAAATTCATAATTTAAAATTATTTTCTACTTTTATTATATCATAAAATTTATCTGGAGAACCACCCATTAAGGCTTGTTTTCCATAAACCCAATCATTATAGTAATTAACGATTTTATCAATATTTTTAAAATTAGGTGAAGCTGAAGAATTTGTTAACTTTAATTTAATGTCTTTTCTAATGTAACTCATATGATGCATTTCAATCTCATCCCTTGTAAATATTTTGCAATTACCAGGCACCATTCTTCTAGTTGGGTCCACTAATACCGGGAAATTAGTACCAACATACTGTTTGCCAGGTCTAATTTTAAAAATTAATGAGACATAATATTCTTCTTTTGGTTCTAGTCTATAAATTGGTTCTTTATAGTATGTTGTCATTTGACAAGCTGAAGAATCATAATCACCACTAATAATAGTGTTTTTCATATAATTAAACTCATTACTATCATAGTATTCGTCAGTATCCATCGACATATGGTGAGAACAACCATTTTTAATGGATAATGAAAGACCTATATTACGTTTTGTACTCTCATTACCATGACCATTATTTGACATTGGTTTAAATTCAAATAACTCGTCAACTAACCCATCATCTTTTAATTTTTCTAATAAACTAACTAGATTTGGTGTACACTTATTACCAAAATTAGATTTTGTTTGATAAACTATTGAAATATAATCAACTAAATCTCTAATTTGTCTTATCGAACCCTCCAAGAGTTCTTCACCATCAAAAACATTATAACTAACACCTAACTTCATATATGCATTATTATTTTTTCTAATTTATCTTTATTCTTAAAATAAAAAGGAATGAAATTATTTGTATAGTCAAAATTAAATTTTTTATTTTTTTCTTCATCCTCATTTCTAGTTTGTGACTCATAGTGATATGCAACAGAGTTACTATCACATATGTTCTCAAAACCTAATATGCGACACTTTAAATTTAATTCCACATCTTCTAAACATGAGACATAATTTTCATTAAATCCATCACAATTATCAAACAATCTTTTTCTAATCATCATCAATCCAGCGGTGTTACCAATAACTAAATTTTGATTTAATTTATAGTTATAGTAATTTGTAAAAGATAAATGTCCTAAATTTATTTGATTTGTCTTTCTATTTTTTGCAACAAAAATTCCGTCATGTTGAATTGTGTTATCTTTAAAATGTAATCTAGCACCAATTGTTCCAACACGTTTATTTTTTTTCATAATTGATAACATATTATAAATTACATTATTCATAATTTTTATGTCGTTATTTGAAAAAAGTATGAACTCATAATTGTTACTTATATGTTTTTTTACAACATCATTATTTATTTTTGCAAAATTATAATAGTCGTACTCAATTAAATTTATATTACCAAGATTTAAAATATTAGATTTAATAAATTGTTTTTCCTCTTTTGAGGATCCAGTATCAGCAATAAAAATATCAAATAAATCTGAGTCACAATTTTGATAATATGAGTTAATACAATCAAATAACATTTCAACATTACCTTTAGTTGGTATTACTATTGCTGTTTTACCAACATTTTTAATTCGTTTTTCTTTTATTTTGGGTATAAATAATTCTTTTGGTTTTAAATCTAATGGTAGGTTTTTACCCCATTTTTCTAGAAACCTAACTTTACTTTCCCAAAACTCTTGATTTGGTTGACCAACAGATTCGTGAATAATATCAAAAGAAGAAGTAACACCAATTTTGACACCATTTAAATAATTAGGAACACAAAATAAGTGATCATAAAAATGAAATTTACCAATAGTCTCATCGAATTTATTTTTTATTTTTGTTTTATCAAATGATAAAAATAGACCGTCTATAGTTACAACGGGTATTAAAAAAGGAAATTTTGGAGAATACTTACTTAACCACTTTTTTTGTCCTTCTGGATGATGGTATACTTGACCAACCATTGTCTGCTGCATTTTTTCCCAATAAACCCCAGACTCTGGGAAGTAACAACTACCGGCCTTACCTATAATCCCATAATCTAAATTATTAGAAAAATCATCAAGTAGTTTTTTACCCCAGTTTTTACTAAGTTTTATATCGTTATGACAACAAACTACAATATCATAAATAGATTCTGTTATACCACTATTATAAATTTCAGCTAAACTAAATTGATTATGATTTACATATTCTAAAATCTGAACACCTTTTACACCTATACTACTTAGTAAGTGTGATTTAAACTTTTTATTGTAATCTTCATCTTTATGTGTTGAGTATATTATAGTAATCATTTTTTTAAAAATCCGTCAAATTCTTTTTTTGTTAATTCGTAATCTAATTTAAATTCATTTATAACATATTCCCCTCTAGCATCAACATATATGTTATAGTTTTTACCTTCAACAGTAACATTACATCCAGACTTAGATTTAATGCACATATTAAAAAAAGACTCTTCAACCCCTTTAGATGGTATTTCTCTTAATAACTTCATATCTTAAATTCCTGTAGAACCAAATCCTTTATCAGACCTATCTTTGTCTTCTATATTTTTTACCTCTTTTAAATTAACCCATTTACCAGAAACAACTGGTGATATAACAGCTTGTGCTATTTTTTGATTTTTATTTATTGTTACTTTATTTGGGTTTGTATTAAAAATAATAACTTTAATTTCACCAGTATAACCTTGGTCTACAGTTCCAGGTGAATTCAAAACCATTAAACCTTGTTTTATTGCTAATCCACTTTTTGACCTTACTTGTATTTCATAACCATCAGGAATATCAAAATGTAGACCTGTTGGAACTAACTCTCTACCAAAACCCTCAATTTCGATTTCACTAGTAGAATATAAGTCGAATCCAGAATCTGTTTCATATGCGTAATTAGGAGTTAAAAACTCATTTGATTGTTTAGAGTATTTTATGTCTATTTTTGGATTACTATTAGCCATACTATTTTCTAACTCTTTAATGTCCAAACCTAATTTATTTGATATTTTTTCATAATCAATTTTAGATATTGAGTCATCAAAAAGATCTTCTATATTATCCATTACTTTAAGTTTTTTAATTTTTTAATTATGTCTATTAAAACAACAACGTCTTTTTCACAATACTTAGAGATTTTGTCAAGACTTCTTTTTTCCCAATAAGTTTCGTGTACATTTTCACCACTTACCTCACCACCTTTAGGAGTTTCAATATCTAAAGATGAACAAAGTAAATCTAAAGAACCAATAGATGTGTAGGCACCATATTGCCATATTTCTTTTGTGTCAATAGCTTTAATTTCCCAAGGCTTTGTATCATAGGATGGTAACATCTTAGATGGTTTAATACCATTAACAATCATTCTTTTTGCTAGCATTGGTATATCAAAGTTTTTTAAATTATGACCACATAAAAAGAAGTCTAACTTTTCACAACGATCCAAAAGATTTCTAACATCTATTAATAATTTTTCCTCATCTTCATTTGAAAATGTTTGTTTTTTAACCTCGCCATTATCCATAACAAAAGCCATAGAAACACAGACTATTTTTGCAAACTCAGGAACTAGAGCTGCCCTTTTTTTAAAAACATAATTCATATGTTCTTCCGTTGTTAAAAGGTTATCACCATCATTTACATTAACGTCTTCTGGAAATCTTTTTAAAAACCAATTAAAGTATTTGTCAAATTGATTTGCTAGATTTTCGTTAAACATTTGACAAGATTCATAGTCTGGACATCCACCAACAGTCTCAACGTCAATAAATAAAATTTTTGTTATAGGGATATTAATCATTTTTTATTTAATTAAAGATTTATAAAATTCACATCTTTTATTTGTTACATTATTTAAATCATATGTATATCTTACAGTTTCATAAAGTCTTTCACCAAGATCTGCAATCATATTTGGGTTATCTACTAATTTTTTAACGTATTTAGCCCAATCACTATGGTTTTTATGTTCACTAACTAAAAGTGCGTTTCCATCAGTAAAATTACCTTTATTTAAACAATGTTTTAAATCTATAGTATATGGACCAACATCTGAAGCGATTAAAGCCTTTTTATAAAAACCAGCCTCAATTACCTTTAATTGTGATTTCATTCTATTAAAGATGTGGTTTTTAATTGGCGCTAAAGAGATATCAAATTTTGCGTAATTTTTCGCATAACTAGTTACAGGTCTAGTCCAAACCCTAACATAGTTTTCATCCATAACACCAATATAATCATTTTCTGTAAAAGTGTCTAAATATTCTTTATATTTTGGTGTAATAATTTCATACCTATTTGTAAAAATTTCTTCATACTTAACCCAAACAGTTTCTTCAGGCCTTATTGGTCTTTGTGTTTTTTCTCCAGTTTGTTGATTTATTTCTGTTACATTACCTCGAATATCAAAACCACAAACATAATATTGTAATTTATCTTGTAATGGTTTTAGTTTTGAAACCATCCCATCTAGTAATTTTAAATCGTGTAAGTGAGAAGACCCACCAAGCCAACCAACTCTAATCTTATTAGAAAACACAGTTTCTTCATTAAATTGTGGATCTTCTGGGTCAATTGCGTTTGGAAAAACTACAACATTCTTATTAATTTTTTTTATTTCATCCGCAAATAATTTAGTAGTTGTCGTTACATAATCACAAACTTTTAAGTTTGCAACTATTTTCTTATGTAGTTTATTTTGAACTATTAGTTGATGTACTGGGTGTTCTCTAGTTGGTAACCAATAATCATCAATGTCACCAATAACAATGATACCCATAGCCCTTAATTGTTGTATAAAATTTGGACATCTTTCGTAGTCCTGTCCAATAGTCCTATGAAAATGTACAATTTGATAACTCATCCAAAAGCTAATATCATCTAAATTTGGATTATAATTAATATCAACGTGAAAATCGTTTGGATATAAGTTTTGTAGTTTAACGTGTGGATCAACAGATCTATATTTACCAACACCAGATGTGTCTGATGGAATTACTAATACTTTTATTTTTTGATTCATACTAAATTTTAACTAAATTTTTAACAAAGTATAGTTAGAATTTTGTATTATGTCAATTATGAACTCATCTTTTTTACTTTCAAAACCTTACCAACAAAAAGATGTTTACCAACTTTAAATTGTATAGTTTCATTTGAGTTATTAGTTGATTCAACAAGCATCCCAGCTTCTTTTAATTCTTCCCTAAGTACATCACGTACTGTATCTCTAACAACATCTCTAATTGTTGTTTTAATGTCAGAACTAAGATTATTGTTCTGTTGTTTTTGTTCATTAACAACATTATTTTGGGAATTATTATTCATTAATCTAGAAGCTTTCTCAACTAAATCATCAGTTAATCCAACATTTGAATGAACGCCCATATTAGGTTTGTCTATTGGATGTTCAATCATTAATTTTTTTATATCTTCTGGTAATTTTGAATTTGTAATTCTGTCTCTTGTTGGTGTTTCTGTGTTATATTTTTTTGATGTGTCTTGTTCTACTAAATTATCAGGTATATTATATGTACCTTGTACTGGTTGAAAACTTTGTACGTTTGGTGTATTAATTGGCTCACTATCTTTACTTCTACCAATTGTATCGTGTTTGTCCATAATTTTTTTAGAAATCATTAATTTCTGCATTAAAGCTTGTTCTGAACTCATAATTAATTATTAAAATACTGCGTTTATTATAACTCTAGTCATACTTTTATCACCTCTTGGATTATAGTTAGGTCTAGGTTCATTAAATTTTTCTAAGGTTTCTTTATATGTTATTATTTTATCAACCCTAAACAATCTCCAGCTAGGTAAAGGTTTTTCACCTAGATAGGCTCTATGTGAAGCTCCTTCTAAATCCCAAGCTCTTAAAACTGGATTACCAGCTTTACTATAACCATAACAAACTGGTTCTACAATTCTAAGACCTTTACCTCCTGGTTCATCACCATCATAATAAATAATGACTCTTTTTCTTTTTTTTATTGAGTCAATAATACTATCTATTGATGCTACCTCAAGTATAAGATCTTTATATGTATTGTAAAGTTTCATTAAACAGATGGTGTAGTGTAAGGTTTGTCAACTTGATATTCATTCACTTTTATTTCGTTGATCCTTTCAAATATATCAACTGAAGAACCACCATTTTCAGTATCTAGAAAATTTCCAGTACCTTTACCAAATTCATCGCCATCAGATATAGCGTCAGGATTTGTTTGTGAGTATTCGTTTGTTGGTTTATAATCGTTTTTTGGAATTAGTCTATTCCTTTGCTCGCCACCAATAACACCCAATTCGTTTAATGGTTGACTAAAGTCTAATCTTTCTGTTGTTGCCATTAGAGTTGTTTTTTATTATTTTGTTTATCCTTTTTAGGTTTTCGTTTATTCTTACATCATCAGTAAAACTACTATGTTCTTTTGATGGTCTATTTAAATCTGATAACCAACCCATCTTTTCTGACAAGTCAGTATCAATAGGGTCTATATTATATTCTTTTTTCATTTCTTTATGGGTTGCATCACTACGTCTTAAACCTTCTAAAGTTCTATCAACCCAACTTCTCATATAGTCTGCACCATTTAATATGAATGGTGCGTCTTTACCATCACCACCATATTCATCAAACCAATTTTTAATCCTACCAAGCTGTTGGTATGTAGCATAACCATTATTTCGTAAATCCTGGTTTCTGTTATGTCCCTCAACATTAGAGTCTGAGTTTGGTATATGATTAAAACAAACCTCTAAATACTCTAAAATTTCTTTAGGTAGATATATGATTTTATTATATAAATCTTTATTCACCTACTTTTAGATGTTTTACTAGTTTATTTATATCAACACCTTCTTTTTCTGCTATTTTTTTTATAGAATCTAAATTTCTAAATAAAAGTTTTAATATAATACTATCTTCTTTTTCGTCTTTAACTTCACTTTTTTGTATTTCACTTGTTTCATTTTTATTCTTTAAAAGAAGTTCATCAATCAAGTTTCTCATTTTTTCTTTTCGTAATTCTACAATTCTTTGTTGTCCATCCTCATCTAATTCAGGATCAAATCCAAAACTCATACACCTTTCATATTTTTCGAAAGGGTCTTTAATTTCTAAATCATCAAAAATTTTATAACAATCTTTAAAAGTTTTAATATTATCATCAATAATTTCTTCATAACCATATGCGTCTGAAAAATCTTCTTCGTCTAATACTTTTTTATCTTCTTTAGATTCGCCATAATAAACTCTAGCCTTAAATGGGAATTGGTCACCAGCTTGTCTAACTAAAGCAGCTCTCATATCTTGTGTCCAATGAGTATGTTGTCCCATATCTAACATAGGGATATCTGAATTAGAAAAACTACCATCAGCGTTTATTAATTCAGTTAATTCACCATCGTCATCACCTTTCTTTTTTTTATATTTTTTAATTAATCTATTAATAATAGACTCTATTTGTTTTTTAGATTTTTTCTTACTACTCATTAATTTTTTTATTACCATTTTTAGATCTTTTTCAGCACTTTTTGGTAAGTCAATTTTCTTATCGTTTTTTCTACTTTCACTTAAAGTATTCATAGATGACGAGTAATACAATGATATATCACCATTATTTCTTCTTTTTAGAAAAAAATAATATGGATTACTAAAATATTCAGTTTCAAAATTAATCATACAAACTTTTTAATATAAATACTTTCATTTGTGGTATTTATTAATAAATAATTATGGCTTACCAAAATATTAACCAATATTACTATAAAAAATATGGTCTTAAGTTTGTCTATGATGGTATGGATATGTCATTGGCATCTGATGAAAAAGATTATAATGAAGAAGTTATATTCTCACCATATATTATTGCACAAACGTATGGTAATAAATTACCCTTTTATTTTGATATTGATGATGTTAATATAAGTCAAAATTTAAACTTAAAATACAAAAGTTTTAATACTGATAATGTATTAGTTTCACAAAATTATTATGACCCAAATAACGATGATTTTTGTTGTTTTTCAGCATCCTCTTCTTGTGATATTGGATTCACTGGCATAGACAATGGATTGGTTGACAGTATAAGTGGTCAAACAATTTATTTTACAAATGGAATATTTGAGGACGCGGTAAAGTTTAATAGAAAATATTTTGATAGAAGATTAAAACTATTTCAAGTAACTGGGTATACCGGTTCATATGAGCGATTTGAAGCTTTTAATAAAAATACTTTATATGAAATCGTAAGTAAAAATGATTCTGATTTTGGTAGATATCATGAACTATATGGTGGGTTTTATCAAGGGTTTTATAAACTATTTGGTTATGATTATGATATATTCCCAGAAAGGGTAAACAAAGGTTGGGCTATAGAGATGTTATTAAAACCAAGATTGTGTAATGAGTATTTACCAAACTCTAACGAAACAACTTTAAATGAAATATATCCAGATAATAAAAACACATTTTTTTATTTAGGAACTAGAGCTGAAAATAAATTTTATCATTACGCAGATGGTACACCTGACTGTTTTAGTGGTTATACTAGAGTTACAACACCTTTAGCGGAATGTTTACAAACTTGTGCTTGTTGTAACGAAAACATAACAAATAGTAGATGTATATACCTATATCCACCAAGGTCTACAAACGGTGTACATGATCCACACATTAATTATGGTTGTAATAGTTGTGGTGGAAATGTTGTTAGCGCAACTACTTGTGGGTGTGGTTGTTTTGACACAAAGTGCACAACTTGTGGTTGGGAATGTAGAACACATACGTGTGATGAAATAATACCATTAACACCAACCCCAACCCCAACACCTAGTCCTATACCAACGTGCAACACACCCCAACCCCCAGTTTGTACGCCAACATGTACAACTTGTACTAGTTGTGACGATTGTGACGATTGTGAAAGTCCAGATAACTCGTCAATTGAAGACACCTGCGAGAAAGACCCTTTATTTGATTCAATGTCAAATAATATATCTTTTAAATTATGTGGTGACCCTAAAAATCCAGGTATTGGAATCAAAGTTTTAAAGTTCACAGGTGGTTGTGAAGTTACTGGAACTTGTGTCACTGGTCAAACCTATGTTACTGGATATACTATACAAGAATGGTGTACAGACCCAATATATTCATATTGTGAAAATGAAAACCCAAAATTTTTAAATGATGAACATTGGTTTTTATTAGATGTTATATGGGAAAGAAATATAAATTTAGTAGAATGTGATTTATGGTGGGATGGTGGTTTAGGTGATATAACAGAAAAAGTTTACTTAGAATCATTAGCAAATAATAGCGTTTCATTAATTAGACCTCCATATACAAATAAAAAATCAACACCACAACAAGTTGAAATTGTTAATTTAAATGATAAATGGTTAGATGATATTGATTATAGAAAAGGTAAATTAAAAATCTATGTAAATGGAAAATTAATTTATACAATAAATGATTTTGAAGAAGTAATACCTAGAGCTTTAAATACAGATAAAGAAAAACAAGTTGGAGTACCATTTAATGTTTCTTGGGGTGGAGGAACACAAGGCCTTCACGAAAACTTAATACCATCTTCTTGTGATAATTTAGTTAGTAATTATATACAAGACCCAGAATCTTTTCCAACATCAGCATTAAACAATTCTTCATTATCAGGTTTAACAACAAACATATTATTAGAACAAGAGTTTGGCGGTACTTTTGAAGGTGGTATTTCACAGTTTAGAATGTATGTTGAACCATTAGACGCAACAGAAATTAGACATAACTTTAATGTTTTAAAAAATAAGTTTAAATTGTTCGACCCATTTTGCCCAAATTGTGATACAGATTTTTGTTTACCAAACGACTTTACATACGTTTTAACTGAAACAACTACAGTTCCAACAGACGCATTTAATATACTAACACAAAATGGTGACGCGATAATAACACAAAATGGTGAAAACATAGTTTGGACTTAAACCTTAAACCAATATATTTATAAAAAAAATAACTTTTATGGCAGACGTGAAAATTACTAACTTACCTGAACAACCATTTAGTTCAATAACTAATGATGATGTTATGGTAGTTGTCGATATCGATAGTGATCAGACAAATAAAGTTACGATTGAAAATTTAAAAAATTATTTTGGGTCAAATTCAAATAGAGGTAATTTAATTTATGTAGATAGTGTTTTTGGTAATGATTCAACAGGGATTGTTAATGACGCTAACAAACCATTTCTAACATATAATGCGGCATCTATTTCCGCGAGTACTAACGATTTAATTGTTATAAGACCAGGAATATACGATGAAAAAATTATATTAAAAGATGGTGTTAAAATATACGCATATCCAGATGTAAATTTTGTGGGTAGTTATGACACTATAATTACTGATAATAATGTTGCTGTTAATGCAGAGATTTATGGCTATATGAATATTAATGCAACTTGTAATACTGGTAATACAAATGTAATTTATATTCAAAACACAGGAACTACATTAAATATGGAATGTGGTGACATAATAGTTACTGGTACATCAACTTCAAGATGTATATATAACCTTTCAACCCAAGATGTAAAAATAAAAGCTAAAGATATAAATTCATTTACTGATAGTAGTGCTGAAACTATTAGATTAGATGTTGGTGTTTCAGGAAACTCAACAACTATAGAATGTAATAATGTAATAGGTAGAAGTGTTTGTTTATTATTTAATGGTACCTCTAACTGTGATATTAATGTACTAAATGATATAATATTAAAAGACGCAACTGGTAGTCAACCTCAAAGACAACAAGCGATAGCTTTTAATGGTTCTGGTGAAATTTATATAAAGGCAAGAAAAATAACAACAGAGTCATATAGGGCGATTAATAGTGATTTAGTTACAGCAAATGGTAATTTATATGTTGATGTTGATTTAATAGAGTCTACAAGAACTAATTTATCTAGTACTGGCGATTTTTACGGTGGATTAATTTCTAATTATGGGAATTCATCAAATTTTTACATAAGAGCTAAAAATATGGTATCAGACGGAGGTATGGTATATATGAACTCGTTTTCTGCGGATAGAAAAACAGTTTTAGAAGGTAATTTATATAGTAAACAAAACCTAGTTATTAGACACTCATCCACCAGAAAACTAATAGTAAAAAATGGGACCATAAAAAGAGGTAGTGATACTGATAATAATATTGTTATTGGAATGGGTAATTATATTATTGGAACTACTTTTGGCGGTGTATACAATGGACTTTTAGCAGAATTTAATAATGTTAATATAGTAAAAGAAGAAACATTATCTGGAACATCTACTAACCCTATTTTTGGTTTAGATGGTACTACTTCAGAAATATATGTTAAAAACTGTGACGTATATGGTGAGAATATTTTTTCAGGAGCTACCGCATTTAATGCGGGATCTTTAGCTGATGGAAATGTATATTTTAAAAACACAACTTCTAATGTTGATAATGGGACTAATGTAACTGATACCGCAATAGTAACGGGGTTTATTTATGATACAAATTTTAAAATAATTGAGTAATGGGAAAATCAACTTATAGTAATACTAATGTAAACAATGAGATATTAAGAAATTCACCTGAAAAGGGAACTTTTATAAAATCTTTATCTGCAACAACAATAACTGGGAACACCTTTTTTGGTGAAGGACCAATAACTTTTAATGATAATATACAATACAACACTTGTTTAGCTAATGGTGAAAATTCATTTGCAATAGGAAACCAAACTATTGCTGGAACTAACGACACAAATGTTTATACAACATTTACATACGATATTGAGTGGAATGTACCACCCCCAGGAAGTAAAGACCCAATTTTTCCATATATTTCTGGAAATTGTGAAACAGCACCATTATCTGCAATAACACAATCAATAGATTATCATATTAATTGTGTAACGTCACAAGGAGGTGATGAAAGTCTAACTTTAACACTTTCAGATGGACCAGAACCAGATACCACTTATATATCTGAAAGCACGGCTTGTGATTCAAAATTTGTTCAAGGACTTAAATTTTTTTTTCAAGGTAAGGAAGGTTATACTGGGTCAACAGAATACACAAAAGCAACCTTAACACTAATCACATTTTGTGGTACTCTTGGCGCCGATTATTGTCATAGTGAAGGATACCAAACATCATCAATAGGATTATATTCTCATTCAGAAGGTGAAGCCACATCAGCAACAACAAGAAGCTCCCATTCAGAAGGAAAAAACACATTAGCAAGTGGATTGTATTCTCATGCTGAAGGGGACGGCACAAGAGCTAGTGGTGAGGCGGCACATGCTGAAGGCGGTCTAGGGAATATTGCAAGTGGTTTATATTCACACGTTGAGGGTGGTGATGGTGAATCTTTTAATACTGCATCAGGAACCGCATCTCACGCTGAGGGTAATAGTACATTGGCTAATAGTTTAGGTTCTCACGCTGAAGGAGAAAGTACTAGTGCAACGTCAACATATGCACACTCTGAAGGAGGGAGCACAACGGCAAGTGGTCAATACTCACATGCTGAAGGATTCAACACTCTAGCACAAGGACTTGCATCACACTCTGAAGGTCAAAACACAACAGCAAGTGGTCAATACTCGCATGCTGAAGGTTTTAGCACTACTGCACAAGGTTTTCACTCACACGCTGAAGGGAGTCAAACACTTTCTATTGGTCAATACTCACATGCTGAAGGGTTTGGCTCTAGAGCTACAGCTGAACGTTCACATGCGGAGGGAGAACAAACAGAAGCAAGTGGAGCACAATCACATTCTGAAGGACAATCTACCGAATCTTCAGGTATCGCTTCTCATGCAGAAGGAGGGGGAACAATGGCGGGAGGTGAGTATTCACACGCTGAAGGTAAATTTACAACAGCTGACGGTGATTACTCACATGTCGAAGGATTTCAAAACGAAACAACGGGACTAGGTTCACATGCTGAAGGATGGGGGACTAGAGCGTCTGGTAATTATTCACACGCAGAAGGATATGGTGGAGGAATGGGTATTGGTGTTTTTGCAAATGGTAACTATTCACATGCTGAAGGACAACAAACAACCGCAAATGGAATCGCATCACATACCGAGGGTATTAATACTAGAACTGATAGTAATTGGTCACACGCTGAAGGATATCAAACAGTAACTAGTGGTAGTAGTGCGCATGCTGAAGGTAGAGAAACAAATGCAAATGGTGATTATTCACACTCCGCGGGTTACTGGACTAGAGCTGAAGGTCAAAGTTCACACGCTAGTGGTGAGGGTGGTTCTGGTACATATCTAACTAGAATTGTTGCTAATGGTAAAGCTTCTTTTGTTCATTTTAAATCTAATGATATTGGTGGACAGCAATTGGGTGCTTATAGTGATTATTCTGCAATACTTGGTGGTACTGATCATAACATTGGAACTGGTTCTACTAGTTCTGTAATAATAGGTGGTGATGATAATACCATTCAAGAAGATGTAATCAGAAGTGCTATTATTGGTGGTAGTTCTATTACCGCAACAGAGTCTCGTACTATTTACATGCCTAAAGCGAGTATTGAAGAACTAAGTTTTAGACCAGCAATGCTTGGGTTAAAAAGCTTTGCCGATGATGCAGCGGCTGGTGCTGGGGGTCTAGTTACTGGAGATGTTTATCAAACTAATGGTAGTGGCGCAGCACCATTAAATGTTGCTGGGATATTAATGGTAAAACAATAATATGTAATTTAAGTGTTAAATATAAATTATTTAAGTTTTATTGTATTTATTATTAAACTAGTAAGTGAGTCAAATAATAACAATAGATAGTATTAACTATGATGGTGAAGAAGCTAATGTGCTTTTTAAACCAGACAACTCTTTAGATGTTATTAATTTAGGTATTGTAACATTACCATTAACTTTTAACCCAGGACTTTTAGTACCACCACAAGAAGTTTATGGGACGTATACAATATTAATTGTTGGAGATGATTGTCCTAATATTTTAAATGTTGAAAGACCTACACCAACCCCTACACCAACTCCTACACCAACAAGAACACCTACACCAACACCTACACCAACATCAAGTATTACACCAACACCAACAGGTACTCCATGTCCTACACCAACTTCTACAAATACACCAACCCCTACAAGAACACAGACACCTACGCCTACACCTACAGCAACTTGGGATATTTGTGTTACACCATTACCATCAGCATTTACACCAACACCTACACCAACAAATACACCAACACCAACACAAACGCCTACAAATACGCCAACACCAACACCAACTAAAAGTCCTGTTCCAGAACCAGCTGGTATATATTATGGAAAAGTTAATAAGACCACAATAGATTTAACAGATATCCCATCTTTAACTTTTGAAGTTAGACCAATAGCAGTTGACACCTTTGTTGAATTTAGCGTTGGGCTTGGTTATGGTTACATTTTAATACCAACAACATTTGCACAACCAACACAATTTAGAGATAGTTTATCGGGTTGTAATGGGTTTGTAGTACCAACAATTTCTAATGGACAGATAATTATAGTAGATGGGGCTGGGTTCCCAATAACATACAATATATATAGAACATACTTCAACTTCAATGGAGACATTTATAGTTGGATGTGTAGTTAAAAAAAATAAATAAAAATGATGAGTTTTAGTCTTTCTGGTGGAGTTGAAGTTGTAGGGTTTATATCCCCAACAGACCCATTGGATACATACCCAGTTATTGATCCATTATATGGTATTGATGGTTTAAGAAACGTAGATACATTAACAGATTTAAACAACATACCAAATCTTAGAAGAAGAGCTGGGATGCTTGTTGGTGTTAATAATGGTTCGCAATATTATAAATTAAATGCGACACCTTGGACTGGTACAATAGCTGATTGGACGGCAGTTAGTATGGGTATTGATACATTTGTTACAGGATTTACATATGATGATTCTAATAATCTAACTATTAGTAGAAATGATGGAATAGAATTCACTACTAATATAGACGTTATGTCTGGTTTAACAGTTAATGGGGATTTATTAGTTACAGGAACTACAAACATAAGTGGTATAACATCTATTAATAGTTCATTAGATGTATATAATGGTACAATAGGATTAAGAGATAATGACTATTTCTTACAAGGAACAAGTACTGGTGGAACAAATGTCCAATTAATAGGAGTATACTCAAACGATGAAATTCTTATAGGTAATCAAGGTTATACCAATAGAATTATGGATGATACCATAGTAGATGGCGTTGTAACAGTATCTAGTGGTTTAACCCTTTCATTTACTCCGACATTAAACAATAGTGGTACAGATATTTTAATTAGAAATAATGTCACAGGTGAGGTAGAATACCGACCAGTGAGTGGCATTACTCCAGACACAAATACTTTTGTTACAGGATTCACCTACAATGACGATAACACATTAACAATAAGTAGAAATGATGGTGTAGATTTATCGGCCTCGATTAACACAATGACAGGTTTAACTGTTAATGGAAATTTATTACTTCCTGATGGTAGTGTTAGTAACAACTATATTGGACTTGGTGACGCTGAAGACCTAAAAATATTTCATAACGGAAGTCATTCAATAATAAGAGAAACCGGTACTGGAAGTTTATATCTACAAAGTGACGATAGTGTTATACTTTCTAAGGATAGTGGTACAGAACTTATGGTAAGGGGTATTGCGGACGGATCAGTTGAACTCTACTATGACAATGTTAAAAAGTTAGAAACTTCTATAGATGGTGTTGTTCTCAGTGGTGATTTAATAACTGGTGATAACAGATTAACATATGCCCCTACTAGTGCTGGAATAGTTAGTTTCTTAGATTTTACTGTAACCCAATTCGGACAAAATAATAATACAGTATTAAGTAGTGTAAAAAGCATCAACTTATTTTTAGATTCAAACGGTGGTGATTCAGGGCAGGCATTTAGAATCTATAACAACGCTAGTCCAGATAGTCCACCTTTAGAAAACACATATATTTTTAAAGTAGACGAAAGCGGTGATGTTTTAATTAAAGGAAATCTATCACTTTTACAAACACCAACATTAAATAATAGTGGTACAGATATTTTAATTAGAAATAATGTCACAGGTGAGGTAGAATACCGACCAGTTAGTGGTATCACCCCAGATACAAATACTTTTGTAACTGGATTTACATATGATAATGTAAATACATTTACAATATCTAGAAGTGATGGTGTTAGTTTACCAGCAACAATTTCGGTATTGTCAGGTGTTACTTATTATGGTGATGGATCAAACCTAACAGGTATTTCAACTGACGATAATTTTGTTAGCGGTGGAACATATAATCAATCAACATTAGACATTAATTTTGTTGGTAATTCACCCCAAACAACTTTTGATGTTGATTTAACATCTTTATTTAGTTCGGTTAGTGGAGACACCTTTATTTCTAGTGGTAATGCTAATGCTGCAACATCACAATTAACATTCACATATAATGATGGTAGTACTTTTAATGTTACAAATTCTGCAGCTTTATTTTCAGATAATGACATAAATGTAACAGGTGGAACATATAACCCATCTAATGGTTGTGTTACATTTACAACAAATAGTGGGACTACATTTGATGTTTGTGGATTTTTAACTGGATTTACAGATACATTTGTTACAGGTGGTACTTATAGTGATGTTACAGACACAATAACATTTACAAATAATTTAGGTAGTACTTTTAATGTAACAGGAATTACAGACACATTTACAACAGGGTCAACATATGATAATGGAACAGCATTAGCTACGTTTACAAGAAATGATGGCAATACATATACATTAGATTTAAGTAGTTTAACTGGAGGAACAAGTGATACTAATTCATTTAGTACTGGTGGGACTGTGACACAATCAGCGACAAGTGGCAGTAGTGAGGTTGTAATTCAAATTGTTGGTAATTCAGGATTTACACCATTCAATATCACAGGACTTACAGATACGTTTGTAAATGATTTTAGTATAAGTGCTAATACATTTACTATTTCACAAAATGATGGTAGCTCATTTGTTGCAACAGCAGACACAATAGACTTAGCGTCTGTGTTAAGTGCGGTTACTTTTGACATAGCAACTTCTGGTAGTATATCGGCAACAACATTTAATGGTGGTACGTTTAATGGGACTTTTGTTGGTGATGGTAGTGGGTTAACGGGTATTACTGATAACAATACTTTTATCACAGGGTTTACTTATAATAACGCAAATACATTAACAATAGAAAGAAATGATGGTGTTAATTTAAGTACTTCAATTAATACAATGACAGGGTTAACTGTTAACGGGACATTATCCGCAACAACTTATTTTGGTGATGGTTCTAACTTAACAGGTATATCTAATACTTTTGTCACTGGGACAACATTTGCATCCAACCAACTAACACTAACAAGGAATGATAATGTAGATGTATTTAGTTTATCTGGTGGTTCTAATGTTACCTTAAGTGAAACGGCAACGAATGATATATTGATAGATGTTTCGTTACCACCGTCTATGAATACATTTGTAACTGGTGGTACATATAATGAATCTACCGATACAATTACTTTAACTAGAAATGATGCGGTTACAGTAGATATTACAGGTGTTACTGATACATTTACAACAGGCGCAACTTACAACAATGTAACCGAATTAGCGACTTTTACAAAAAATGATGGGACAAATTATACATTAGATTTATCGACAATAGATGTTAACGATACTTTTATCACAGGATTCACATATAATGACGCGAATACATTAACAATAAGTAGAAATGATGGTGTTGATTTAAGTACATCTATTAATACAATGACAGGGTTAACTGTTAATGGTGATATAACTGTTACAGGAACTTCTAATTTAAACACCGTAACCGCAACCACAATTGACTTTGATATAAATTATACTGGTACATCCGCAGAAGGTAGGTTATCTTGGAATATTGACGATGGTACTTTAGATTTAGGAATGGGTGGTGGAAATGTAACCCAACAAATAGGTGAAGAAATATATTATAGAGTTAAAAATCAAAGTGGGACAACAATATCTAATGGTAGAGTTGTTAGAAACGCAGGTGCAGTTGGTGCATCGGGAAGAATATTAGGTGAGTATATGATTGCGGATGGTACATATCCTTTCGCAAAAACTTTAGGTATTGCTACTGAAGACATCCCAAATGGGGATGATGGATTTGTTACAGAATTTGGGGTAGTTAGGGGTATTGATACCACAGGTTCAGTATATGGTGAAACTTGGTCAGATGGTGATGTCTTATATGTATCTCCAACCATTGCTGGTGGATTAACCATAGTAGAACCAAGCGCACCCAATCAAGTTTTAGAAATGGGTATTGTATTAGATGCGGCTATTAACGGTTCTATATTTGTAGATAGACATCTTTCTACTAAGTTAGGTGACATTAGTGATGTACAAACCACTGGTGCAACTAATGGTGATTTAATTATTTATAATTCAGGTACAACAGTATGGGAGTACAGTAAGACATTAAATGGTGATTATGAAGTTAATGGTAGTTTATCCGCAACAACTATAGATGGGAGTACGATATTAAGTGGTGGTACTAATCTAACAACAGTAATTGAAAGTTTAGACACATACGTAACTGGTGGTACTGTTTCAGTACCTGCAACTGATAATAC
>Ga0208794_1000487_pt1 | contig 25500 bp, 19 predicted proteins | sample 32_taG_FD_184106 | JGI IMG/M metagenome (GOLD analysis project Ga0208794, IMG submission 184106) | Marine viral communities from the Gulf of Mexico - 32_GoM_OMZ_CsCl metaG (SPAdes) (version 2) | ecosystem: Environmental > Aquatic > Marine > Oceanic | place: Atlantic Ocean: Gulf of Mexico... | reverse complement strand
GCGCGACGTACGCGACGCTGGCCAGCGTTGTAAACCCACGCCATGCGCGGCTCTTTCAGCTGATCCAGGGTGTCGTGTACCAGCAGTACGTTACCTGCCAGACGCGAAGGTGCGTTTACACGCTGCTTGAAGAACAGCAGGGTGTTGGGGATGGTCGACTCGTCGACATCATCCATCAGCTGCGGGTAACCCACTTCCTCTTCCAGCTTGATGAGGGTGTAGGAACCGTTGGTCTGTGGCATGGCCTGCATGTACCAGCGCTTGATGTTCACGCGATAGCGGGTGTTGTGGTTCCAGACCACTTCCACGCCCGATTTTGGAATCGGGAAGGCAAAGGTGCCGTGGGAGAAGTTGTCGATACCGTCGCCGCCGTTAACCAGCTTGGCCTGGCCAGCTGTGCGCTTGACCTGGTCGTAGACTGACTGTGGGTAACCAACCGTACGATGCGTCTGATAGACCGGCATCTGGAAGGTTTCCGGATAACGCTCGAACATCGCGATCTGACCAGGAGTCAGGTTCTCGCTGTACTGCTGGTAGTTCTGGGCAGTAATAACGAACTGAGGCTGTTCGCTGGCAAAGGGGTTTGACTGGAAGTTGTCACCCACCATCTGACCTGCATCCGGTCCCAGGCCACCAGTCCACTCGGGAATGGTGCCTGCGGCGTTGCCGGCTTTTTCAGCACCCACTGGCGTCAGGTTGTTGCCCAACTGATTGATTTCTTCCTGCGTCAAGGATTGCGCCATGACGCTGGTTGCCATGAGGCTCAAAGCCAGACCACCGGCACCCAATAGAGTCTTTTGCATACGCATCATTATTTTATCTCTCCAGTTGCCAGTCTTAGAACGTCACGCTGACGCTAGCGGATACGAAGTCGCGATCAACGCTGGTGTTGTATTTGCCGTCAAAGAAATCGGTATAACCGAGGCTGGCAGAATACTTGTTGGCGTAATCGGCATTCAGAGTGAAGTTGATTGCCTTGGCGTCTTGATTGAAGTTCGGACCCCAACCTTCAACGTCATGCGACCAGCTCAGGGTCGGCGTCAGGTTCACACCCGCGAACACGTTTGAATAGTTCAAAGCGGCACGCATTCTGTAGCCCCAGGAACTGCTTGAGTAGAAGCCATCTGTTTCACACCAGCTCGCGCCGCGGCCGGTGTTCTGCGAGAAACAGGTACCGTTGGCAATTGGCGACTGACCGAAAACAGAGTCACGACCGTAGAAGGTATCACCAGGCTGATCGCCGAGGCCTTCAATGTAGTTGTAACCCACCTCACCCACCAGGGAGAGACGGCTTGCACCAAGAACACGCTCGATAAAGTGAATGGCAGTGACCTGGGCCTGATAAATGCCCTTGCGGTCATAACCCTGGATGTAGTCGCCAGCAGCATAGCCCTGGGTAGGACGGCCGATGAAGGCACCCGCGCCGGTCAGCGCCGCGAGACTCATACTACCAGTGGTAACCTGCATGGGCTGGTTCGGACGATAGCTGACCTCACCGCTGACAGCAGTTCCGCTGATGTTGGTCGCGAAGCTCAGGCCATAAATACGGATATCTTCGGGATATTCGAAGAAGTAACCAGCACCACCAGCCAGCCCACCGAGGCCGACTTGAGGACCCTGGATGTTGCTATAAACAGGAGCGCGGCTATGAATGTTCATCGCATAGAAGCCGAACTCCGTATCGTTAAGCTCTGCCGCATAGTAACGGAAGGCCAAACCATACTGCCCGCTGTCACTGGCATCGCGGTCCTTGCCTGCTCGGGCGATGACTCGACCGTTGAGCGTTGGGTCACCCTGGGGGGAGTCTGAACCGCCGACCACAAGGCGGTCGATACACCCGGTTGCCAAGGTATCTGCGCCAAAGAAGGTGCCGCAGTTATCAATTGCGAAAGGAGCCCACTTCAACTGGTAGAAGGCTTCCATCGAAAGGTTATCGGTCAGGCCCTGGGAGATGTAGAGCATCTCTACCGGGAGCAGACCTTCCTTGATTTCAGCACCAGGACGGCGGAATGCAGCAACGTCCACCGGGTTGATCGCGTTAACCGAGTTCTGAATGAAAGTACTCTCACCCCAGCTGACTACCTGACGGCCCAGACGAACGTTACCGGGATTCTGGCCAATGGTGTAGTTGTGGTAGACGAACGCATCGAGCAGAGCTACGCCAGCGCCTTTGACCAGCGGTGGACGACCATCGTCCTCTACGTCATAGAATTCCTGACTGCCATCCTTGATTTCCGCGTCGTACCAATATTTGCCGCGGAAGAAGGCACCTGAATCACCGTAAGACAGTTCCAGGTCATGCACACCACGGAAGATCTTGGAGAAGAAATCACCGGCCTCGTAGTTCAAACGTCCGTCGTCGGACGTTCGGGCTGCACCCTGACCGCCTTGATTCTCACCGTCAATGACTGTGTCGACGTGGATGAAACGCTTGTCCGCATTCTGCGTGGACATACTCGCGCCAAGAGAAAGCTGAGAGTCAAACTGGGCCTGGACTTCGCCAATGTTGAAAGCCACTGCACCTGCTGAACCCGAGAAGCTGGCCAAGCCGATTGCCAGGGGCAACGCCGCGAGCGACCAAGCATGCATTTTTTTTGTCATTGTGCTGCTCCGTTAGATTGAATCATGGATGCCAGCAAGCCCGGAGGTCTCTGGCATCGGGGATAAGTCTGTCACGGAGAATGAATTTGATTTGTCTGAAAAGGACTAATTCCTGGCCCCTGAGGGACATTCATTAGGTGAATGGCACAAATAAACGGTGTGGAATTATCTGTTCCATTCTTTTGCATAATGAAGCTGATTGACATATCTTTACAAACAGATCGACTCAGCGCGAGACAAAAAATACAACAATAAATCAAGAGAATTCCTTCGCATGAACCAGATTCTCCATCCGCTGCCGTGTACGCGGCTGCACGAAAGAGCTTTTTGGGCTCAGGGCATAGGTCAGACTCTGACGAAAGAATATGGCAAGTCGGTAGACGACATGCCGGAGGACCTGCAGCCTTATTTCGCCCCAACCGATCTCAGCTCGGTGCAAATTACACAGACGGACATGAATCGCCTCTGGCATGCTGCGTCAGTACTGACCGAGGATGAGTGCTTCGGGCTCCGGGTGGGCCGCAGCTTTTGTTCCAACACCTTGAAGGTGCTCGGGCTGGCCGCAGTCTCCAGTGCCACCGTGGGGGACGCGCTGCAACGGGTCATTCGCTTCTTCTCGGTGTTCAGTACCCAGGTACAACTGTACTCGGTGGAAGACGACCAGCACGTGACCATCTACTTCCAGCCCCGGGGCACGCCCCATCCCATGCATATGGAAGCCCTGCTCTCCCACTGCAAACACCTGTGGGACGCCGTCCGCCCCGGTGGCAGTCCGATCGTGCTGGAAACCCGCCTCATTGGTGATCACGAAAAGACTCGTACGACCTGCGAGGATATTTTCGGCAAGCGCATCCGGCCAGGCAGCAAGCGTATTGCGGTGAAGTTCGATCGACAGCTGATGACCACTCCCCTGCTCAGTGCTGATGCTTTTCTGGTCAAGCGGCTGGATACCACGCTGGAGGATATGCTCAGCGCCGTGCCTAATATCGATTTTGCCGAGCAGGTGAAACAGCGGATTCGCACTCTGGTGGCTGAACGCGAAGTGTCCGAAGACATGGTCGCCACGCCCTTCAACATGAGTCCACGGCATTTGCGGCGCAAGCTCAGCGAGACCCAGACCAGCTACGAGAAGCTGCTGGATGAGGTGCGCATGGAGTTGGCGATACGTCTGATTCAGGACGGCAAGCTGAACCTGGGGCGGATCGCCTTCGAGCTGGGTTTCCTGGATCCCAGCAGCTTTACCCGCGCGTTCCGCCGCTGGACCGGCATGAGCCCTACCAACTTCCGCACCCAATCTCGCCAGGCCGGCAGCGTAAGCGCCTGATACGGGCGCATAGCGCCCCGTTTTGTCTCCCTTATAAGTCAAAATGGATTCCCGCCTTCGCGGGAATGACGATGTGGGTAGGTGCCCGCTCTATCACGGGACCATGTGCTCGATCATCACCCGGGTAGGACCGGCGGCCCCGCCGGGAAGGGTTTGGGTGGAAGCGACGGCCCCGCCGGGAAGGGTTTATGGTGGGAGCGACGGCCTCGTCGCGAAGGGTTGGGTACCGTGCATTCTGCTTCGCGGTCAGGCGACCGCTCCTACCAGGATGATGCGCATCTCCAGGTCTTGGTAGGACCGGCGGCCCCGCCGGGAAAGGTCTCTGGTGGGAGCGACGGCCCCGCCGGGAAAGGGTTGAGCACCGTGCATTCTGCTTCGCGGTCAGGCGACCGCTCCTACCGGGATGATGCGCATCTTCAGCTCTTGGTAGGACCGGCGGCCCCGCCGGGAAGGGGTTGGGTGAGAGCGACGGCCTCGTCGCGAAGGGTTTGGGTACCGTGCATTCTGCTTCGCGGTCAGGCGACCGCTCCCACCATTGAGACACATAGTCCCGTCATCCTTGCGAACGCGGGAATCCATTGCCCCACCCATCGTCATCCTCGCGAAGGCGGGGATCCATTTGGGGTGTAAAAAAGCGGGTTTGAGCAGACAAAAAAAGGGAGCCCGAAGGCTCCCTTTCTTATTGCCCGAAGGCGACCAGTTTAGCGGATACCCGAGGAGCGCAGGGCTGCCGGGGTGAACTGGTTGTAGCTCGGCTGGAAGTCGAACTGCGGTGCGGAGACTTCTTCGGTGTACATACCGAGAGCGATGTAGCGACCAGCCAGCAGGTCGTACAGGGTCTCGATGGAGTAGCCCGGGAGTTTCTCCACGTAGTTGAAGGCCACGTGACCTTCGCCTACACGCCACAGGGTGCCACGACCGTCGTAATGGTCAGCCAGGTTGATCAACCAGGAATCCTCGTCAACGAAGAAGTTACGCTGAGCGTAGATGTGACGCTGACCTGCCTTGACGTTGCCCTGAACTTCCCACACGCGGTGCAGCTCGAAGCGGGTGTGCTCGGGGTTGATGTGGCCGGCTTTCAGCACGTCGTCATAGGTCACTTCGCGCTGGGTCATCTTGTAGCTGTTGTACGGTACGTAGATTTCCTTCTTGCCAATCAGTTTCCAGTCATAACGATCTGGCGCACCGTTGTACATGGCGAAGTTGTCAGACGTACGCATACCGTCCGAAGCAGTACCTGGACCGTCGTAAGCTACCTGAGGTGCACGACGTACGCGACGCTGGCCAGCGTTGTAAACCCACGCCATGCGCGGCTCTTTCAGCTGATCCAGGGTGTCGTGTACCAGCAGTACGTTACCTGCCAGACGCGAAGGTGCGTTTACACGCTGCTTGAAGAACAGCAGGGTGTTGGGCATGGTCGACTCGTCAACATCATCCATCAGCTGCGGGTAGCCCACTTCCTCTTCCAGCTTGATGAGGGTGTAGGAACCGTTGGTCTGCGGCATGGCCTGCATGTACCAGCGCTTGATGTTCACGCGGTAGCGAGTGTTGTGGTTCCACACGACTTCTGCACCCGATTTCGGAATCGGGAAGGCAAAGGTGCCGTGGGAGAAGTTGTCGATACCGTCGCCGCCGTTAACCAGCTTGGCCTGGCCAGCAGTGCGCTTGACCTGGTCGTATACAGACTGTGGGTAACCGATTGAACGGTGCGTCTGATAGACCGGCATCTGGAAGGTTTCCGGATAGCGTTCGAACATCGCGATCTGACCAGGGGTCAGGTTCTCGCTGTACTGCTGGTAGTTCTGGGCAGTAATGACGAACTGGGGCTGCTCGCCGGCAAAGGGGTTTGACTGGAAGTTGTCGCCCACCATCTGACCTGCGTCCGGACCCAGACCACCTGTCCACTCGGGGATGGTGCCTGCAGCGTTACCGGCGCGCTCGGCGCCCACTGGCGTCAGCTCGTTACCCAGCTTGTTGATTTCTTCCTGCGTCAGACTCTGAGCCATGACACTGGACGCCAGGAGGCTCAAAGCCAACCCACCGGCACCCAATAGAGTTTTTTGCATACGCATCATTATTTTTATCTCCCGTTGCCTGTCTTAGAAATTCACACTAACACTGGCGGATGCGAAGTCGCGATCCACGTTGGTGTTGTATTTGCCATCGAAGAAATCAGTGTAGCTAAGGCTGGCAGTGTACTTGTTGGCGTAATCGAAGTTCAGACCGAGGCTGACTGCCTTGGCGTTTTCAGTGAAGTTCGGACCATAACCTTCAACGTCATGCGACCAGGTCAGGCTCGGGCTAACGTTTACACCGGCGAACACGTTGGAGTAATCCAGCGATGCACGAGCGCGGTAGCCCCAGGACCATTCGGTGTAGAAGCCATCGTTTTCACACCAGCTTTCGGAGCGCGCTCCGCCAGCCTGCTCTACCGCAGTGTTTGAAGCACAGGTACCTTCAACTCCGGTGTCGCCTGCAACATACGGGCTCTGACCGAACAGGGAGTCACGACCGAACTTGGTAGTATCGCCCAATCCACCGATGTGGTTCACACCAACTTCGCCGACCAGTGACAGGCGGCTGGCACCCATTACACGCTCGATAAAGTGGATGGCGGTAACCTGCGCCTGCCACAATTCCTTGCGTACATAACCGGGGATGTAATCGCCAGGTTGAACCTGACCTTCCAGTCCGCGGTGAGTGTTGTCGCTGCCAGGAACTGCAAAGCCACCCGGTACTACCGGAATGCTGGCTGCCAACAGTGCTGTACGGCTCTGGTCACCGGTGCTGATCTGCATCGGTTGGTTCGGACGATAGCTGATTTCACCACCAACGGAAGCTGGACCAACCATGGTCTGGAAGCTCATGCCGTACAGACGGATGTCTTCAGGATATTCGAAGAAGTAGCCTGCTGGGCCGTTTGCACCATCGATTCCCTGCACAGGCTGCAAGGTGCCAAATACGCCGGGGCCAAAGATAGGCGCAACAGCGTTGGGGCCGAGAACGCGACCTGCGATGCTGGAGTAGAAGGGCGTCCGGCTGTGGTAGTTCATGAAATAGAAGCCGAATTCGGAATCGTTCAGCTCAGGGGAGAAGTAACGGAATGCCACACCGAACTGACCGTCGTCACTGGCTTCCTGATCCTTGCGGGCGCGGACGATGTAGTCAACGTTCCCAAGTGCACCCAGGTCATTTGAGTCCTGTACGGTGTCGCCTTGCGGATAATCGGTGCCAGCGACAACCAGGCGGTCGTTACACCCGGTGGCCAGTGTATCTGAACCGAAGAAGGTGCCGCAGTTGTCGATGGCAAAGGGTGCCCATTTCAACTGGTAGAACGCTTCCATGGAGAGGTTGTCGGTCAGGCCCTGAGAAACATACAACATCTCAACGGGCAGCAGACCTTCCTTGATTTCCGCGCCTGGGCGACGGAAAGCAGCAACGTCTACAGGGTTGATCGAGTTGATCGAGTTCTGGATAAAGGTACTTTCACCCCAGCTGACTACCTGACGGCCCAGGCGAACGTTACCCGGATTATTGCCGATTGCGTAGTTGTGATAAACGAACGCATCGAGGAGAGCTACGCCGGAACCTTTCACCAGCGGCGGGCGACCGTCATCTTCGATGTCATAGAAGTCCTGGCTGCCGTCTTTGGTTTCAAAGTCGTACCAGTACTTGCCACGGAAGAAAGCACCGGAATCACCGTAGGTGAAGCCAAGGTCGTGCACGCCGCGGAAAATCTTGGAGAAAACGTCACCGGAGTCGTAGTTAAGACGTCCATCGTCAGACGTACGGGCTACAGCCTGACCGTCCTCGCCCGGAGTCTGGTAATGAATGAAACGATCATCGGCACTAGTAGTGGACACGCTGGCGCCGACCGAAAGCTGCGAGTCTAACTGACCGCGGACTTCACCGATGTTGAAAGTAACTGCGTTAGCTGAACCGGTAAAACTGGCCAGACCGATTGCCAATGGCAAGGCCGCGAGCGACCAAGCATGCATTTTTTTTGTCATTGTGCTGCTCCGTTTGGGGTGACATGAACCTGTGTATCTGAAGACACGTTCAGGACAGCAGCAGTCTGGCATGCACTCCCCGTCGAAGACTTGCCCCTGCAGGCCAATTTAGTTGACCCTGCCGGCCATTCAGCTGATGAATCCGAATAAAATTTGTGCTTAGATAGCCGAAATTCCGATAGGCAAATCAAAACCCCTCCGGCGCGGTGTCTTAGCAATCAAGCGGCCAGGGAACCCATCTGGAACGGGTGTTTCGAAAGGTAACACATACAAATGAACGGATCATGCCCCGGGCAATAATTAGCCCATCTGGCTCTCACCCGGATGGGTGAACCCAGTGTGCAAGGCTCAGCCTTGATTGGCACAGCTGATTCCGCCATGCGGTATATGATTCCGCGAACGAATTGTACGGAAACGGGTCCAAATTGCACTACCTGAAGCACCACTCCCACGGACTGACAATAAAGGATGTAAACATGCTCGAGCCTTCAAACACATCGGCGGGCGCGCGAACCGGCGAAAGGGCTCTTTGGGTACCCCTGATCAATCAGGCATTGCATCAATACGAGTGCTCACTGGCCGACTCGAGCGTAGTACAGAGCCTGTTCGGCGGTGTTCCGCCCTTCTCGGGCTTTATCGCCCAGGCATCATGCTCGCTACTGTGGACCGAAGCGGTTCGGCTGGCCGACGACCCCTTCTTCGGCATGCGTATCCATCGCCTGTTCAATCCGACCTCATTGAACGCCATTGCCCTGACCAGCCAGGCCAGCCCAACCCTGGGCGCCGCGCTCAGCAATCTGATCCGTTTCTTTCCGATCGCCACCACCCAGGTGAAACTGGAAACCCGGCAGACCGACAATGGCCTGGCCCTGGTCCTGCGCCCCCACGGCGAGCCCCATCTGCAACATGTTGAGGCGGTGATCGGCTATCTGTGCCGCCTGCTGCATCAGCTGGATCAGGATGATCAGGGGTTCCTCAAGGCGGTGTTCCTGGGCCGCAGCGACGCCGAGGAACTGGAGCAGTGCTCCCGTCTGCTCGGCTGCCCGGTCATGGTCGGCAGCGAGGGCTGGAGCCTGATCATCGATGAAAAGATGCTGGTCAAGACCCTGGCCAGTGCGGACGCCTTTCTGCTGCCCCGGTTTGTCGAGGCCATGGAGGACCTGCTGGCCAATATGCCGAGCAATGATCTGGTCGAGCAGGTCAAACGGCGTATTCAGGTGTTGCTCGGGTCCGGGGACATGTCCGAGGAGCGGGTGGCGGTACCGATGAATATCAGCCCGCGTCACCTGCGGCGCAAGCTGAACCTGGAAGGCACCTCGTACGAGCAACTGGTTGACGAGGTGCGCAAGGAAGGCGCAGTCCGGATGATCAGCCAGGGGCAGCTGTCGCTGACCAGCATCGCCTATGAGTTGGGATTTCTGGACCCGAGCAGCTTTACCCGCGCCTTCCGCCGCTGGACCGGCATGAGTCCGACGGCGTTTCGCTCGCTGCAGCGTGGTGCGCAGTCACGCCAGCCAGCGGGCGACTGAACCCACACCCGCGCCGCGTTACTCCGGCTTGACGAACAACAGAGTCATGCGGTCGCTCTCGCCCACGCCCATGAGGTGAATGCGGTTTTCGTTGCCGCCCCGCAGGGTGGGCGGCAGGCTCCAGACACCGTGGGGATGGTCGCGCATGTCCTGCGGATTCTGATTCACGGCGCTACGTGAAACCAGCTCGAATCCGGCCTCCAGCGCCAGCTCGGTAATCAGATCTTCGGATACGTAACCGGTGTCTATCATCTCCTGCAGCTCGACGCCGGGACGCGCGCGGTGCTCGACCAGGCCCATCATGCCGCCGGGCTTGAGCACATCGAACATCTTGGCAAAGACCGTGCGCGTTTCATCCATGCCGACAGCCAGCCAGTTATGCACGTTGCGGAAGGTCACCACCCGGTCGGCGGTGCCCGGCTCGGCTATCGGGTTGCCCGGATCGTAATCCAGGGTAGCCATCTCCACCACGTCATAGACATCACGGCGCTGCAGCATGCGCTCGTAGTCGGCGCGGGTCTTCTGGAAGAACTCGACATCGCTGTCCTGCGGAAAATGCGCAGCGATGAGCTTGCCTTCGTCATGCAGCAGCGGTGCCAGCACTTCGGTATACCAGCCCTGACCCGGCCAGATCTCGACGACGGTGTGGTCCTCGCGAATGCCGAAGAATTCCAGCGTTGCCTGGGGATTGCGGTGGGCATCACGCATGATGTTGGAGATCGATCGGGTGGTACTGCCGACCGCGTCGCGGATGGCTGCGGTAGCTTCAAAGTCCAGCACGGGTGGCTGCGTGGTGGACAGCGGTGCCGGACTGGTGCCCGTGGTCTGCGCGACCACGGGGGGGACCATCGACAGGGCAAATATACAGGCCGCCCCTAGCAATAAATGGCGCATTTCCTTCTCCTGATTCGTTGCATGCTGGCTTTAGCCTAACAGTTGGATACACAAGGTTCATGTTTGCCGTGGGTTTTTTCTGGCCAAGCTGTAACAATCGGCAATAGCCTGACGAATATATAGGTATTGAACCGAGAGGAGCTTCTTGTGCGCGACACGTTACCGCTGCTGGACAATCTGTCGTTCCCGGCCATCACCCGCTCGGGACTGCAGACCCTGCAGGTCAACCTGACCTACACCTGCAATCAGCGCTGCCTGCATTGCCACGTGAACGCTGGCCCTACCCGCACCGAGGCGATGAGCGACGCGGTGCTGGCTACCCTGTACGACGTCATCGACGCCCATTCGGTTCAGACCCTTGATCTGACCGGCGGCGCACCCGAGATGCATCCGCGGTTTCGCGAGATCGTTGCCCATGCCCGGCGCGAGGGTCTGCAGGTGATCGATCGCTGCAACCTGACCATTCTGACCGAGCCGGGCTACGAGGGCCTGGCCAAGTTTCTGGCCGAGCAGGGGGTGACGGTGTCTGCCTCCCTGCCCTGCTACTCCCGCGACAACGTCGACAAGCAGCGTGGCGATGGCGTGTTCGAGCGCAGCATCCGGGGTTTGCAGATGCTCAATGCGCTGGGCTACGGCCAGCCCGAGAGCGAGCTGCAGTTGAATCTGGTCTACAACCCCCAGGGGCCCTCCCTGCCCCCGCCACAGAGGGCGCTGGAGGCGGATTACAAAAGTCACCTGGCCGAGGATTTCGGGATTGTCTTCGATCAGCTGCACACCATTACCAACCAGCCGATAGCGCGGTTTGGCAGCACACTGGTCAGCAAGGGCCAGTTCAACGATTACATGCAGCTGCTGCGCGACAACTTCAGCGAGCAGAACATGGCCTCGCTGATGTGCCGGACGATGGTCAGTGTGGATTGGCAGGGTTATCTGTATGACTGCGATTTCAACCAGATGCTGGACCTGCCCATGAATCTGCTGGCCCGGGACCGCAGCCATTTGAGTGATCTGCTCAGCAGCGATGTGGAAAACAACCCCATCGTGACGCGCGATCACTGCTTCGCCTGCACCGCCGGCCAGGGCTCCAGCTGCGGCGGGGCGTTGGGGTAAGCACTGGTAGGACCGTCGGCTCCGCCGGGAAGAGGTTTTGGTAGGAGCGGTGGCCTCACCGCGAAGGAGTCTGGCTTTGTGCATTCTGCTTCGCGGTCAGGCGACCGCTCCTACCAGAGATGATGCGCGCTCGGTCAAGGTTCTGGTGGGACCGGCGGCCCCGCCGGGAAGGGATTTTCGTGGGAGCGGTGGCCTCACCGCGAAGGGGTCTGGCTTTGTGCACTCTGCTTCGCGGTCAGGCGACCGCTCCTACCAGAGATGATGCGTGCTCGGTCAAGGTTCTGGTGGGACCGGCGGCCCCGCCGGGAAGAGGTTTTGGTAGGAGCGGTGGCCTCACCGCGAAGGGGTCGGGCTTTGTGCATTCTGCTTCGCGGTCAGGCGACCGCTCCTACCAGAGATGATGCGTGCTCGGTCAAGGTTCTGGTGGGACCGGCGGCCCCGCCGGGAAGGGTTTGGGTTTAACAATCACTTTGCAACGGATATGGCATGCAACTGACCAGCTGGGTAGGGATTTTCTTCTGGGGTTTTCTGGTGGTGTACGGGGCGATGATGTATTGGCTCTCGCCGCGCACCGTGACCATTGGCGGCTTCTTCAATGGTGAGGACAGCGAGGGCCGCAAGGCGTCCCCTTTTCTGCTGACCACCAGCATCTTCATCAGCTGGATCTTTGCCAAATCGGTAACCAACGCCGCCAACCTGGGCGCCGAGTTCGGCCTGGTCGGCGGGCTGGCCTACGCCACCTACTGGCTCTCCATACCGCTTTGCGGCCTGGTCATCTATCGGCTGCGTCGGCACTTTGGCGCGACCGGCATGGTGCAGTTCCTGACCTCCCATTACGGCCGTGCCGCCGCCCTGGCGTTTACCGCTGCAATCCTGATCCGACTGTTCAACGAAGTCTGGAGCAACACCGCCGTGGTCGGCGGCTACTACGGCGAGAGTGGCAGCATCGAGTTCATCGGCGCTGCGCTGCTGTTTACCGCTGTGACCCTGGCCTATAGCCTGCGTGGCGGACTGCGCAGTTCGATCCTAACGGATGCGGCGCAGGCCGCCATATTCGTCATCGCCCTGGTCGCGGTACTGGGCCTGGTCCTGCCGCAGCACTCACCATCGGAGCTGGCCAGCACCAGCAGCTGGGCATTGAATGCGGGTGTCGATCTGCTATTGGTCGCCTGCCTGCAACTGGTCAGCTATCCCTTTCACGATCCGGTTCTGACCGACCGCGGCTTCATCAGTGAAGAAAAGAGCATGCTCAAAGCCTTCGGTGTGGCTGGCGTGCTCGGCTTCTTCGCGATTCTCGCCTTCAGCCTCATTGGCGTGCACGCGGACCTGGTGGGCATTGCCGCCTCGGGCAACGTGCCCGCCGAGCTGGCCCGTGCGCTGGGCCTGGGTGCCCTGGTGGTGATGACTATCGTGATGATCTCTGCCGCCGGCTCGACCCTGGATTCGACCTTCTCCAGCCTGGCCAAACTGGTCGGCCGCGAGCTGCCTGCCCTGGCCGGCAAGGATCTGGGTCGCAAGGCGCTGGGCGTGGGCATGAGCACCATGGTGGTCTTTGCGCTGCTGGGCAATCTGCCGATGCTGGCCGGGACCGACATCCTCAAGGCGACGACAATCAGCGGCACCATGGTCATGGGCCTGGCACCCGTTTTCGTGTTGCACGGCCTGGTGCGCCCCACCCGGGCCGGCTTCCACCTGAGTTTCTGGACCGGACTGGCACTGGGTGTCGCGCTTACCCTTGGCTGGATTCCCGCCAATTGGGCAATCGGCGATGGCAAATATGCGCTGTTGCTGGGCACCAATCTCTACGGCCTGCTGCTGTGCACTGCGCTGTACCTGCTGACCGGATGGCTGCAACGCTCACGCTCGCGGGTGGCAGCGTGACCGCCGGTCGCAGTTGCCCCCTGGATTATCAGCTGCCGGCTGACAGCTTCAGCGGTGAGCCTCTGTTCGACTGCCAGACGCTGTATGTGGTCGGTGGACTGTACGGCAACCGCCAGGCCCTGGCCGCGCTGGAACGCCGCCTGGCCGCCGAGCCCGGAGCGCGCGCGGTATTCAACGGTGACATGCACTGGTTTGACGTGGACCCGGCAGTATTTGCCGACATCGAGGACCGCGTCGCCGCGCATACCCTGCTGCGCGGTAATGTGGAAACCGAACTGGGCCGCCCTGATGACAATACGGCCGGTTGCGGCTGCGCCTACCCCGATGAGGTGGACGATGGCACGGTCGAACGCTCGAATGCGATCCACCGGCAGCTCTGCGATGCCGTGATGCAGCTGCCTGGTATGGCAGCCCGCCTGGCCAGCAGGCCGGCGACGGCTGTGGTCAGCGTGGCTGGCAGACGGGTTGCGATCACCCATGGCGACGAGCGCTCCCTGGCCGGCTGGACCTGTTCGCGCAGCGCCCTGGCCGCCCCGCATAGACAGCAGGCCCTGCACCCCTGGGCCGCTGCCAACCGGGTCAGTGTGCTGGCAACCAGTCACACCTGTGCGCCAGCGGCGCTGTATCTGGAAGGTACCTCACCGGGCGAGGAATTGGCGGCGACTGGGCTGGCCGCGCCGGGACTGGCCGTAATCAATAACGGCGCGGCTGGTATGCCGAACTTCAACAATGGTCGCTACGGACTGATTACACGTATTGCAACACGGGCGCATCCCTCTGCGATCTACCGCGCGCAATTGCCGGGGCTGGTGGTCGAGGCGCTGAGCCTGAACTACGACCATGATGCCTTTCTGGCCGAGTTCGACCGGCAATGGCCCGCAGACAGCCCGGCGGCTCGCTCCTACCGCGCCAGAATTCTGCAGGGTACCAGCGATGCGCCCGCCGCTGCCCTGCTTGGCGGTTTCAGTGCGGGCCAGACCCTGTGTGCATTGTCAGCGCTGGATTGAGCTGCGGCCTTCAGCCGCTGGCATCGCCACAGGTGCCGTGCTTGACGTCGTGGTAGATCTGCTCGGCGGCCTGCTTCAGGGCTTTGGCCTGCTCGAGGGTCAGGCTGGTCATGCAGAACAGCTTCACCGGTATGTCGCTGGCCTGCGTGCGCATCTGCTCGCCGGCGGGCGTTAACGCAATCAGCCACTGGCGCTCGTCCTCGACCCCCTTGCGGCGCAGGATCAGCTCCTTCTGCTCGAGGCGCTTGAGGATCGGCGTCAGGGTGCCGGCGTCGAGGCGGGTATCTTCGACCAGTTGCTTGATCGGCACGGCATCGTGCTCCCAGAGGGCGAGCATGATCAGATACTGGGGATAGGTCAGGCCCAGGGGTTCGAGCAGGGGCCGGTAGGCGCGCACCATGGCATTGCTCGCGCTGTAAAGCGAATGGCACAACTGGTTGCGTAACATCAGCCGGTTGTTTGCATCAGACAGGGGAGCTGTCTCGAACGAGTCAGACATGGCGGTTCTCGGGGTAAGGAAGACGGTATTTATTTTGCGCACAAGGTATTGACCCGTCAAGGGCTCTGGCTTATTGTTTTGCGCACAAGATAAATTTCCATCCATCCTGCAAGGAAGTGCACACATGAAAATACTCATGATCATTGTTCTGGTGCTGGTCACCCTGGTCGCCGTCGCCTTCGGCTACATCTACTGGCAGAACAGCCAGGTACCGGAGCTTGGCGTACGTGACGGTCAACTGACTCCGCTCAGCGGCAACCCCAATGGCGTGTCCACCCAGGCAGTGGATACCAGCAAGTCGGTTGCGCCCTGGCCCTTCAAGGCCGACCAGCCAGCGACCATGGACGCCATCAAGGCCGCCGTAGCAGCCCACGGCGGTGGCGAGATCGTCACCGAGCAGGCCGATTACCTGCGCGTGTTGTTCACTACGCCGAAGATGCGTTTTCGCGACGATGCCGAGTTCTACCTCGATAGCGACGCCCGGGTTGTGCACTTTCGCTCGGAAAGCCGCGCCGGCAAGTCGGATCTAGGCCTGAATCGCCAGCGTCACCAACAGTTGACTACGCTGTACGCTCGCTAACATCCATCGTTATTCATTTCGCTGTCCGGAGTGCCCGCACCATGAAGACCGGCAAGATTCTCTTTCTACTCGTCATCGCCGCGTTGGTTGCGGGGTTCTTCCTGTTCGATCTGAACCAGTATTTCAGCCTCGAGGAAATCAAGGCTCGCCAGCAGACGCTGAACGATCTGGTCAGCGCCAACCCCTGGCTGTCCGGCGGTCTGTTCTTTGGCATCTACGTACTGGTAACGGCCTTGTCCCTGCCCGGGGCGGCGTTGATGACGCTGCTAGGCGGCGCTCTATTCGGCATCGGTTGGGGCCTTCTGATCGTCTCCTTCGCCTCGACCCTGGGTGCGACGCTGGCGATGCTGATCAGCCGCTTTCTGTTGCGCGACTGGGTACAGAAGCGTTTCGGCAGCAAACTCAAGTCGATCGATCAGGGCATGGAGCGCGAGGGCGCGTTCTACCTCTTTGCCCTGCGCCTGGTGCCGGCCTTTCCATTCTTTGTGATCAACCTGGCCATGGGCCTGACGCGGATCAAGGCGAGCACCTTCTGGTGGGTCAGCCAGGTCGGCATGTTGCCGGGCACCTTTGTCTACGTGAACGCCGGCCGGCAGCTGGGCGAGCTCGAGTCCCTGGGTGGCATTCTCTCCCCTGATCTGATCGGTGCCTTTGTTCTCCTTGGCCTGTTCCCACTGATCGCGCGCAAGATCGTCGACATGGTCAAGGCGCGGCAGGTGTACAAGGGCTGGAACAAGCCCAAACAGTTTGATCGCAATCTGGTGGTGATCGGCGCCGGTAGCGGTGGTCTGGTCAGTGCTTACATTGCTGCGGCGGTGAAGGCCAACGTCAGCCTGATCGAGAAGCACGCCATGGGCGGCGACTGCCTGAACACCGGCTGCGTACCCTCCAAGGCCCTGATCCGTTCGGCCAAGCTGGCTGCAGAGGTCAACCGGGCCCATGCTCTGGGTTATAACGAGGCCAGCGCCAGCGTGAACTTTGCGCGGGTGATGGACCGTATCCAGCGCGTGATTGGCGATATCGAGCCGCACGATTCAGTGGAGCGCTATACCGATCTGGGTGTGGAAGTGCATCAGGGCGCGGCGACCATCAAGTCCCCCTGGGAAGTGGAAGTCAACGGCCAGACCCTGACCACGCGCAATATCATCATCGCCGCCGGCGCCCGCCCCTTCATGCCGCCGATTCCGGGCCTGGAGCAGGCCAATGCCTACAATTCCGACACCATCTGGGGCCTGCGTGAACAGCCCAGGCGGCTGCTGATCCTGGGTGGTGGCCCGATTGGTTGCGAACTCTCGCAGGCGTTCCAGCGGCTGGGCAGCCAGGTGATTCAGGTCGAGCGCAGTGACCGGTTGCTGTCGAAGGAAGACCCCGATGCCGCCGAGATCGTGATGAACTCCCTGCGCGAGGAAGGCGTCGACCTGCGTTTGCAGCACGAGGCCGCGCGCTTTGAAAAAGTGGACGGCCAGGATCAGCTCATCGCCCGCAACCTGGCTACCGATGAGGAGATCGTAATTCCGTTCGACGCCGTACTGGTCGCGGTGGGCCGCAAGCCGAATACCGAAGGTTATGGCGTCGAGACGCTGGGGCTGGTCAAGCGGGACAACGGCACTCTGGAGACCAACGAATATCTGGCCACACGCTATCCGAACATCTATGCCGTCGGCGACGTCACCGGGCCTTACCAGTTTACCCACGTGTCCGGCCACCAGGCCTGGTACGCCGCAGTGAACGCGCTGTTTGGTACCTTCAAGCGCTTCAAGGTTGATTACCGGGTAATTCCGCGCGTGACCTTTACCGATCCCGAAGTCGCTTCCGTGGGGCTGACCGAACAGGATGCCCGGGATCAGGGCGTGGAATACGAGGTCACGCGCTATGGCATCGATGACCTGGACCGCGCGATTGCCGATCAGGCCGCCGAAGGCTATGTGAAGGTACTGACCGTACCCGGCAAGGATGCGATTCTGGGCGTCACCATTGTCGCCGCCCACGCTGGGGAGCTGCTTGCCGAGTATGTGCTGGCGATGAAGTACAAGCTGGGCCTGAACAAGATCCTGGGGACCATTCACAGCTACCCGACCATGAGCGAAGCCAACAAGTTTGCCGCCGGCGAATGGAAGCGCGCCCACGCCCCGGAGAAGCTGCTGCAATGGGTGGCCAAATTCCACAATTGGCGCCTGGGTAGCTGAATGCCCTGGCTCTCGGTGGTGATGCCGGTACGCAACGAGGCCGAAGGCATCACACAGGTGCTCGCTCCGCTGCAGGCCCTGCGTGACCAGCTGGAGATTATCGTGGTGGACGGCGGTAGCGAGGACGACACCGCCGCCCTCGCCGCACCATTGACGGATAAAGTACTCGCATCACCCCCCGGCCGGGCGCGGCAGATGAATACCGGCGCTGCGGCCGCTACTGGGGAAGTGCTGCTGTTTCTGCACGCCGATACGCAGTTGCCGGAGGGTTTTTTGGGGATGATCAGAGCCGTCATTCCCGCCCCTTCCACCGTCATTCCCGCTCCATCCCCCGTCATTCCCGCCCCCCCCACCGTCAGCCCCGCCCCCCCTTACGTCATTCCCCCCCCTCCTCGCGTCATTCCCGCGCAGGCGGGAATCCAGACGGACGTGCAGCAGACCAAGGAGTCCCACCGAGAGCACTCACCCCACCCGCACCCAACAATGGATCCCCGCCTTCGCGAGGATGACCTTGCGGGGGAGTCCGACGCTTCGGTACCAGGCACCGCGGGGGCGTCACACCGCGTCATTCCCACTGCCCCCACCGTCATTCCCGCTCCATCCCCCGTCATTCCCGCCCCCCCCTACGTCATTCCCGCGCAGGCGGGAATCCAAGCGGATGGTCAGCATGCACAGGAGCCCAACCGAGAGCACTCACCCCACCCGCACCCAAGCATGGATCCCCGCCTTCGCGAGGATGACGTTGGCGGGGAGCGCGAAGTGTTTTCTCCTGGCTCCTCACTCTCAAAAAATACCGCCATTCCCTCTTCTCCCACCGTCATTCCCGCGCAGGCGGGAATCCAGACGGACGTGCAGCAGACCAAGGAGTCCCACCGAGAGCACTCAGCCCACCCGCACCCAACCATGGATCCCCGCCTTCGCGAGGATGACGTTGGCGGGGAGCGCGAAGTGTTTTCTCCTGGCTCCTCACTCTCAAAAAATACCGTCATTCCCGCGCAGGCGGGAATCCAGGCGGACGTGCAGCATGCACAGGAGCCCAACCGAAAGCACTCAGCCCACCCGCACCCCACCATGGATCCCCGCGTTCGCGAGGATGACGTTGGCGGGGAGTGCGAAGTTTTTTCTCCTGGCTCCTCACTCTCAAAAAGCACCGTCATTCCCGCGCAGGCGGGAATCCAAGCGGATGGTCAGCATGCACAGGAGCCCAACCGAAAGCACTCAGCCCACCCGCACCCAACAATGGATCCCCGCCTTCGCGAGGATGACGTCGGGGTGGGGACCGTCATTCCCGCGCACGCGGGAATCCATTTTGACCTTGGTGCTCAGTACCTCTGGGGCCGGTTTGATGTGCGGCTTGCTCCATCCTCACCGACGCTGCGCCTGGTCGCCTGGATGATGAATCAGCGCTCCCGCCTGACCGGCATCTGCACGGGCGACCAGGCCCTCTTCGTGCGGCGGGACCTGTTCAATCAGCTCGGCGGATACGCGGATATCCCGTTGATGGAAGACATTGAACTCAGCAAGCGCCTCAAGCGCATCTCCCCGCCCGCCTGTATTCCCCAGCCGCTAACCACCTCCAGCCGCCGCTGGCAGACCCGCGGTGTGCTGCGCACTATCGTATTGATGTGGTGGCTGCGCCTGCAGTACTGGGCCGGCGTCTCCCCTGCCAAGCTGGTAAAAAAGTACTATCCTGCCCGACCACCCAGTGAATGAGTCGCCAATGAATGCCGCAACATGCCCGCTGATCATCTTCGCCAAGGCCCCCGTGCCGGGGCAGGTGAAGACGCGTCTGATTCCCGCGCTTGGGCCCGAGGGTGCCTGCGCGCTGTATCAGAAGCTGCTTCGCCACACTCTTGAACAAACCAGCGACTGGCCCGGCGAGCGGTTGCTGTACTGCGCGCCGGACACGCAGGATGCCTTGCTCCAGGCTCTGGCCCTGGAGCACCAGCTCACGCTGCGAACGCAGCAGGGTGATGATCTCGGAGAGCGCATGGCCCGGGCGCTGGCCGAGCATTCCGGCGGTGCGCTGCTGATCGGCACGGATTGCCCCCTGCTCGACTGCGCTCACCTGACCGCGGCACAGCAGGCGCTGATCGAACATGATGTGGCCATTATCCCGAGCGAGGACGGTGGCTATGTATTGATCGGCCAGCGCGCTCCGCACCCTGCCCCGTTTACCCGGATGCGCTGGAGCCATGCGGACGTGCTCCGTGACACCCGCACGCGATTGCATGACGCCGGCCTGAGCCTGTGGCTAGGCCCGACCCTCTGGGATCTGGACGAGCCGCAGGACCTGCCCCGTCTGCAGACCATCCCCGGCCTGGCGAACTGACGCCCCCCCGGGATTATCGAGTTCCATCTCGACGGGTTTGTGCCCGCTGAAACACCGCAAGGCCGAGGTGGATTCCCGCCTTCGCGAGAGTGACGCAGGCGCTCCCGGACAGGGGCGATGCCCACCGCCTCTACCGCGAACGCCACCACCAGTCATTGCCCGCTGATAATGCCCTGCAGGGTCCATCACATCTGTTTATGCATCTCCATTCCAACCGCAGGACATGCTTTCACCGCGCCAGCCGTGACTATATGGTCAGCCGATGCAGATCGCCACTCAGCCAACAGGGCAGGCGTATCCGCACCGTTTCGCTTCAGCACCCGACCAGACAAGGATCACCATGTTCGAACTAAGCCCGCGCGTTAAGGACCTAAAACAACAAATCGAAAGCTTCATGGATGAGCATATCTACCCCAACGAAAAGCTGTTCTACGAGCAGGTAAAACAGAACAAGTGGGGTGCGCCGCCGATTCAGGAAGAGCTCAAGGCCAAGGCGAAGAGCATGGGCTTGTGGAATCTTTTTCTGCCGCACAGTGAGCGTGGCGCCGGGCTGAACAACGAAGAATACGGCCACCTGTGCGAGATCATGGGCCGCTCCTCCATCGCTCCGGAAGTGTTCAACTGCAGCGCGCCGGATACCGGCAACATGGAGACCATCGAGCGCTATGGTAACGAAGAACAGAAGGAACAGTGGCTCAAGCCGCTGCTGGCGGGCGAGATCCGCTCCTGCTTCTCCATGACCGAGCCGGATGTCGCTTCCTCCGATGCGACCAACATCCAGTGCGAGATCCGCCGTGAAGGCGACGAGTATGTAATCAACGGCACCAAGTGGTGGTCTTCCGGGGCCATGGCCGACAGCTGCAAGATCGCCATCGTCATGGGCAAGAGCAATCCCGATGCGCCCAAGCACCTGCAGCAGAGCATGATCCTGGTGCCCCTGGACACCCCCGGCGTGACCATCGTGCGCGACCTGCACGTATTCGGTTACGACCACGCGCCCCACGGCCATGCCGAGATCAAGTACGAGAACGTGCGCGTGCCGGTCTCCAACATGCTGCTGGGTGAAGGCCGCGGCTTCGAGATCGCCCAGGGCCGCCTCGGGCCGGGCCGGATTCACCACTGCATGCGCAGCATCGGCGTGGCCGAGCGCGCGCTGGAAGCCATGTGCCGCCGCGCCGCGGAACGCGTCGCCTTCGGCAAGCCGCTGTACAAGCACGGCAGCACTTCCGAGAACATCGCCAAGTCCCGCTGCGAGATCGACCAGGCGCGCCTGCTGACCATCATGGCCGCACGCAGCATGGACCAGTTCGGCAACAAGGTTGCGCGCCAACAGATCGCAATGATCAAGGCCGTTGCGCCGACCATGCTGTGCAACGTGCTCGACCGTGCGATTCAGGTCCACGGCGCCGCAGGCGTATGCCAGGACACCTTCCTCGCCTCCGCCTACGCCAAGGCCCGCACCCTGCGCCTGGCCGACGGCCCGGATGAAGTACACCTGGGTACCATTGCCAAGCTGGAAATGAGCCGGTATCTGTAAATCAGCGGCAAGCTGCAAGCTTCAAGCAGAGGGTGAGCCTGGGCTTGCCGCCTTGAGCTTGCGGCTTGAAGCTTGAAGCTTTTGCCCAGAATACCGCTACTCTTGATCAAATATTCCAATAACAGGTTACCTGCAGATGAGCGAAGCCATCCTGATTGATGTATTACCCGCGCACCAGTTCGACCAGGACCGCCTTACCCAGTACCTCACCGGCCGCATTCCCGGCGCCGAACAGGGCATGACCGTCAAACAGTTCCAGGGCGGGCAATCCAACCCTACCTACCTGTTGGAGATCGGCGGCAAGCGCTATGTGCTGCGCAAGAAGCCACCGGGCAAGCTGCTGCCCTCCGCGCACATGGTCGAGCGCGAGTTCCAGGTGATCAATGCCCTGGGCCCAACCGATGTGCCGGTGCCCCGAGCACAACTGCTGTGCGAGGATCCGGAGGTGATCGGGACCGCGTTCTACCTGATGGATTACGTGGAGGGCCGAGTGCATACCCAGCCGTTGCTTGACGCCGTGGAGCAGAGCCAGCGCGAGCCGATCTACCACTCTATGATCGAGACCATGGCCAAGCTGCACAATGTGGATTGGAAAGCCGTTGGCCTGGAAAGCTATGGCAAGGCCGAGGGTTATATCCCACGCCAGATCAAACGCTGGAGCGGCCAGTTCGAGGCCAGCCGCACCGGTGAGATGCCTGCCATGGACCAGCTGATGGCCTGGTTGCCGGAGAACATGCCGGAGAAGGACGAAACCACCATCGCCCATGGCGACTTCCGCGTCGGCAACCTGATTCTGCATCCTACCGAACCGAAAGTGGTGTCGATTCTGGACTGGGAATTGGCGACCCTCGGGCACCCGCTTTGCGACCTGGCCTACTGCTGCCTGCCCTACCACTTGCCTGCGGGTGTGAATGGCGTCAAGGGCATGCTCGGGGTGGATCTCAAGAGCCTGGGCGTGCCCGAAGAGCAGCAGGTGCTGGACTGGTACTGCCAGTACACCGGCCGCAGCGAGATCCCCAACTGGAATTTCTTTGTGGCGTTCTCCCTGTTCCGCCTGGCGGCGATTCTGCAGGGCGTGTATCACCGGGCGTTGCAGGGCAATGCGAGCAACGCCGATGCGCTGGAAGTAGGCAAGCGCGCAGGCCTGCTGGCCGAGCGTGGTTGGGAAATAGCGCAGGGGAAATAACTGAAGGTCAAAATGGATTCCCGCGTGCGCGGGAATGACAGAGTTTTTTTGAAAGCACGGCGCTCGATCGGATGCACCGCACTCCCCCGTCACCGTCATCCTCGCGAATGCGGGGATCCATTGTCCGGTTCGGATGCGCGGGGGATTCGCGGTCGGGCCACGGTGCAGTCTGATAGTCAGAATGGATTCCCGCCTTCGCGGGAATGACGGGATTTTATGAGAGCACGGCGCTCGATCGGATGCTCCGCACTCCCCCCACACCGTCATCCTCGCGAACGCGGGGATCCATTTCGGGGTTTAGCAGCACACACCATTTGAGGAGAGCAATAGATGTCCAAACCCATCAAGCGCGTACTGCTGACGAACGACGACGGCTGGCGCGGCCCGGGCATGAAGATTCTGGAGGACATCGCGCATCAGATTGCCGAGGAAGTCTGGATCATTTCACCGGACCTGGACCAGAGCGGCGTCTCCATGTCGATCACCCTGCACTCGCCCCTGCGCGTCCACGAGTTCGAGGAGCGCCGGCTGAGTGTCAGTGGCACACCGAGCGACTGCGTCCTGCTGGCCGTCGGCGAGTTGATGCCGTTGCCACCGGACCTGGTCCTATCCGGCGTCAACGCGGGCGCCAATATCAGCGACTCGGTGGCCTACTCCGGCACCATCGGCGGCGCATTGACCGCCACGCTGATGGGCATACCCTCTATCGCCCTGTCCCAGGCCTACCACAAGGGCAACGACATCCACTGGGAAACATCCAGCCGATACGGCGCCGGCATTGTCCGCCAGTTGCTGGAAAAGGGCTGGCCGACCGATTGCGCCATGAACGTCAATTTCCCTGCCTGCCCGCCGGATGAAGTGACCGGTGTCGCCACCTGCCGCGCCCGCGCCGGCAGTATCGGCGGCATCAATATCGAGCGCCGCCGCGACACCCGCGATGTGCCCTACTTCTGGCTCGGTTTCCAGCGTCAGACCGAACGCATCATCGGCCTTGATACCGACGTGGGCGCCCTGCGCGCCGGACGAATCGCCATCTCGCCACTGCGCTTCGAACGTGATATCGCTAGCTGGCAGATCGACAACCAGGCAGTCGCCGAGAAGCTGGGCATCAACTACCAGAGTGATGATGAGCTGGCCGGACCGGGAACGGATCCGAGTATTGATCATTAGAGACAGCCGCAAGCGGCAAGCTGCAAGCTGCAAGCTTCAAGCCAATGAGTCTCGCTTTTACCCAAATGCCCTGCGCAAGCTTCATAGCCTGCGCCGGTACGAGTTGTTTCATCTTGCCGCTTGTAGCTTGCGGCTTGCAGCTAGGGAGTTACCATCATGCAACGCTATGAAAACAAGGTTGTTCTGATCACCGGCGCGGGCAGCGGTATTGGCCGCGCCACCGCCAAGCGCATGGCCAGCGAAGGCGCACGCCTGATGCTGGTGGATCGCAACGAGGAAGGCCTGGACCAGACCTGCGACGAGCTGCCGGCCGGCACCGAGGTTCTGCGTCAGGCGATGGATGTCTCCGAGGAGGCCGCGGTCGAGAAATGCGTGGCCGATACCATCGCCCATTATGGCCAGCTGGATGTGCTGTGCAATAACGCCGGTATCGCTGGTGGCGACTATGGCACCGCACCCGAGCAGAGCCTGGAAACCTGGCAGAAGATCATCAGCGTCAATCTGTACGGCGTGATGCTGTTTACCAAGTACGCCTCGCGGCAGATGATCGAACAGGGCCAGGGCGCCATCGTCAACACGGCTTCCGTGGCCGGCATACGCTCCGGTGCGGGCGGCAACGCCTACAGCGCCTCGAAGGCGGGCGTGATCAACTTCACCATGACCTCGGCCTGCGACCTGGGCGGCTCGAATATCCGCGTCAATGCAGTCTGCCCGGGCCTGGTGGAAACCGGCATGACCAAACCGGTGTTCGACTACGCACGTTCCAACAACAAGGAACAGAAGCTGGGCGCCCGCTGCGAACTGCGCCGCTACGGCCGCCCGGAGGAAATCGCCGCCGCCATCGCCTTCCTGGGCAGCGACGACGCCAGCTACGTAACCGGCCAGGCCCTGGCGGTGGATGGCGGTAATACCGCGTCACTGAACCTGCCCGGGATGAAGGTCTGAGAACGGCTCTGCGGGCCTGATGGTTGTCGTGTTTGCTTCAAGCGTGCTCGGCTGCGTTAGTGTTGGCATGAGGGAGCCTGGCGCTCGCTGAGAGATTCGCGGCGGGGCCGCCGCTCCTACCGGTTCGAGCACGCCGCGAATGGCGCGTTTAAACCACCCTCCCCGTGGGAGCGGCGGCCCCGCCGCGAATGCCCGTTGCACCCCATTCGTTACCAGGGGAACCCTCCTGCCAATGAGTATCCAGCCCGGCCGACACCCCTGACGGACAACGCCCCTCCCGGCAAACGTCATCCTCGCGAAGGCGGGGATCCACTGTCGGGTACAGGCCTGGAAAGGCGTCACATCTCTGAGCTCGGTGTCCGCTGAAAGTCAGAATGGATTCCCGCCTTCGCGGGAATGACGAGGGGGGAAGCGGGAATCACGGTGCGGGAAGCGGGAATGACGGAGGGGTAGCGAGAATGACGGGGTGTGACGCACGCGCGGTCCCTGGTTCCGCAGCGCCGGAATCCCCTCAACGTCATCCTCGCGAACGCGGGGATCCATTGTCGGGTGCAGGCCTGGAAAGGCGTTACATCCCTGAGCTCGGTGTCCGCTGAAAGTCAGAATGGATTCCCGCCTTCGCGGGAATGACGGTGGGGGAAGCGGGAATCACGTTGGGGGGAAGCGGGAATGACGGGGGGAGAGACGGGAACGACGGGGGGGAGACGGG
>Ga0208794_1000486_pt1 | contig 25504 bp, 21 predicted proteins | sample 32_taG_FD_184106 | JGI IMG/M metagenome (GOLD analysis project Ga0208794, IMG submission 184106) | Marine viral communities from the Gulf of Mexico - 32_GoM_OMZ_CsCl metaG (SPAdes) (version 2) | ecosystem: Environmental > Aquatic > Marine > Oceanic | place: Atlantic Ocean: Gulf of Mexico... | reverse complement strand
GATTGAAGCGATAGTTCCAGACAATGCGCGGATGGTCGGCCGCACCGCTCTTGGCCTGGGCCTGCGAAACCGGCGTGGTGTGGCGCTTCTCGGCGTCGCCCGGCAGGGTCGCCGTTTCCGCCAGCGCGTGCGGAAACTGCCGATTCAGCCAGGCGACGTCGTGCTGCTGCTCGGGCCGGAAAACCGCGTGAACGACGCGATCGACTGGCTGGGTGTGCTTCCCATCGCGGAAAGGAGTCACTCCGTCATTCAACGCAGCAAGGCGCTGTTCGCCATTGCCGTGTTTGCCGCTGCTGTGGCCGGCTCGGTGATGGGCCTGTTTTCACTGGCTGTTGCCCTGGCCATGGCCGTCAGCATCTACGCCTTGTTCAACATCATTGGCCCGCGCGAAGTCTATGAATCGGTGGAATGGCCGATCATTGTCCTGCTGGCCTCGCTGATCCCGCTCGGGCTGGCCCTCGAAACCTCCGGTGGAACCGAGCTGATTGCAAACGGCATAGTTTCGCTCACAGGCACATTGCCGACCTGGGCCATTCTGACATTGCTGATGATGGTCACGATGACCCTCTCCGACTTCCTCAACAACGTGGCCACCGCGCTGATTGCCGCCCCCGTCGGCCTATCCATCGCCCAGACGCTGGAGGTCTCGCCCGACCCTTTCCTGATGGCAGTGGCCGTGGCGGCATCGTGTGCCTTCCTGACCCCGATCGGGCACAAGAACAATACCATCATCATGGGTCCGGGCGGATACCGCTTTGGAGACTATTGGCGGATGGGTCTGCCGCTGGAGGCTATCATCATCGCCGTCGGGGTCCCCTCAATCCTGTTTTTCTGGCCGCTGTGAACCGGAGCGATGCGCAAGGCCTAGTCAAGCTCAAGGTCACGCCGGTGGGGGTGCACTGTGGGGGAGCCGAATGAATTGTCCCTAGCCCGGTAGACTGGTGCAGCGTCAGGGAGACCTTCGCAAGCTGGCTTGGTCGAACTACGACGGCGTCGGAATCAGCATTCGTCAGAGCAAGGGCGGTCGCGCTGTCTATGTCACCTGCACGCCCGCACTCAAAGACATGCTGGACCATCGGCTCTACGGGACCAGTCCTGTCCCCATGCGACATGAAGCGCCAGCATTTGGCGCCGGGGCTCAAGGCCCCGACGCCTCAAGACGTGTTGCTCAGCTTAGTTCGCTTCAGCCCAGCTCTTCACGAGTTCATCATAATCGACCGTTACCGGCTCTTCGTCCTCGTTGTCGAGCTTGAGTTGCGGAGCGAGATTGCCCTTGGAAGTGGCATCCTCGTTCCAGTAGGCGAGATCGTGTTCTTCGGCCAGCTTGGGACCGATATCGCCCTGCACACCAGCGCGTTCGAGGCGAGCCATGACGCTCTCCTGCTCGGCGCACAGCGAGTCCATCGCCTCCTGAGGCGTCTTGGCGCCAGAGGAAGCGTCGCCAATGGCCTGCCACCAAAGCTGAGCGAGCTTCGGGTAGTCCGGAACATTGGTGCCCGTGGGGGACCACTGCACGCGCGCGGGTGACCGGTAGAACTCGATCAGGCCGCCCAACTTGTCAGCCCGTTCGGTGAAGCTGTCATGCTGGATGGTGGATTCCCGCACGAATGTCAGCCCCACGTGGGACTTCTTGACGTCCACGGTGAGCGAAGTCACGAACTGGGCGTAGAGCCAGGCCGCCTGCGCACGATCCACCGGGGTGGACTTCAGAATGGTCCACGAGCCCACGTCCTGATAGCCGAGCTTCATCCCGTCCTTCCAGTAGACGCCGTGTGGCGAGGGGGCCATGCGCCATTTGGGCGTACCGTCCTCGTTCATGACCGGCAGCCCTTCCTTGACCATGTCAGCGGTAAAGGCGGTGTACCAGAAGATCTGCTGGGCCACGCCACCCTGGGCCGGCACCGGACCGGATTCGGAGAAAGTCATACCCTGCGCTTCAGGCGGCGCGTAGTTGTTCAGCCATTCAAGGTATTTGGCGATCGCATAAACCGAGGCCGGGCCATTGGTATCGCCGCCCCGCGCCACGCACGAGCCGACCGGACGGGAGTTCTCGTCCACCTTGATGCCCCATTCATCAACCGGCAGACCGTTGGGAATGCCCTTGTCGCCATTGCCAGCCATGGAGAGCCAGGCGTCGGTGAAGCGCCAGCCAAGCGAGGGGTCCTTTTTGCCGTAATCCATGTGGCCATAGACAGGACCATCGCCCATGTCGCGGCCGGTGAAGAATTCGGCGATATCCTCGTAGGCGCTCCAGTTGACCGGCACGCCCAGATCATAGCCGTACTCTTCCTTGAAGTCGGCCTGGACTTCTGGATCGCTGAACCAGTCATAGCGGAACCAGTAAAGATTGGCGAATTGCTGGTCGGGGAGCTGGTAAAGCTCGCCATCCGGAGCGGTGGTGAATTCGAGCCCGATGAAATCATCCAGGTTGAGCTTGGGGTTGGTGACGTCAGCCCCCTCATTCGCCATCCAGTCGGTGAGGCTGCGCGCCTGCTGATAGCGCCAGTGGGTGCCGATCAGGTCGGAGTCGTTGACATAGGCGTCATAGATATTTTCGCCCGACTGCATCTGCGTCTGCAGCTTTTCAACCACGTCGCCTTCGCCGATCAGGTCATGCGTGACCTTGATCCCGGTCAGCGCGGTGAACGCGGGAGCCAGCACCTTGGACTCGTATTCATGGGTGGTGATGGTTTCCGACACCACCTTGATGTCCATGCCGACATAGGGGGCGGCTGCTTGCATGAACCACTCAAGCTCTGCCTCCTGCTCCGCCCGGCTCAAGGTAGACAGATCGCCGATTTCCTCATCAAGAAACTTGAGCCCCGCCTCCATGCTTTGCGACCAGGCTGGGCTCGACACTGACAGCGCCAGTAGCGCCGCAGTCGAGAACAATAATTGCCGTTTCATTCCAATCCTCCCTTGGATCGACGTCATGCGATGCAGGAGAGACAGCTCTTTCAGGCCGTCCTCCTGACTTTCCTCCCCTAGACAAAGCGGAACACGACTATCGCGTAGGCCACCGATAGGGCGAGACTCCACCATAGCTGCGGCCCGATCAGGCCCAGCCATGCAAGATTTATGAACGCGCTGCCGAGCAGCGAGATAAATAGCCTGTCTCCTCTGGTCGTCTCGAACCGGAGGATGCCCACCCGCGGATTGCCACCGGGCGCGCGCCATTCCCAGACGGTCATTCCGATCAGCAGCAAGGCGATGATGGTAAAGAAGAGCGCCGTCGGCCAGGTCCAGGCCATCCATGAGAAATTCATGTGGTCCTCCTCACACGCGGCCCAGGGCAAAGCCCTTGGCGATGTAGTTGCGAACGAAATAGATCACCAGGGCGCCCGGAATGATCGTGAGCACCCCCGCGGCTGCCAACACACCCCAGTCCAGCCCCGAAGCCGACACGGTACGCGTCATGATTGCGGAAATCGGCTTGGCGGCGGTCGTGGTCAAGGTGCGGGCCAGCAGCAGTTCTACCCATGAGAACATGAAGCAGAAGAAGGCTGCCACACCGATGCCCGAAGCGATCAGCGGCATGAAGATGCGCACGAAGAAACGGGGAAACGAGTAGCCGTCTATATAGGCCGTTTCGTCGATCTCCTTTGGTACGCCGCTCATGAATCCCTCCAGAATCCAGACGGCGAGCGGCACGTTAAAGAGGCAGTGCGCGAGCGCCACCGCAATATGGGTGTCGATCAGGCCGAAGGCCGAATAGAGCTGGAAGAATGGAAGGGCGAAGACGGCCGGCGGCGCCATGCGGTTGGTGAGCAACCAGAAGAACAGGTGCTTGTCCCCCAGGAACCTGTACCGTGAGAAAGCGTAGGCCGCCGGCAGAGCCACGGCCAGTGAGATCACCGTGTTCAACACCACGTAGATGATCGAATTGATGTACCCCGAATACCAGCTTGGATCGCTGAAGATGACTGCGTAGTTCCGCCAGGTGAAATCCCTGGGCCACAACGAAAAGGCCCCGGTAATTTCCTGGTTGGTCTTGAAGCTCATATTGATGAGCCAGTAGAGCGGCAGCATCAGAAAGAGGATGTAGAGAGTCGGCACTAGCCAGCCCAGTCGCACGGAGGAGCGACTGCGATTGAGCGATGCGACCTTGCCAGAGGTCATCGACCTGCCTGCTACCTTGGGTCCGGAGGCGACGTTTTGCTCGCTCATTGTTCGGCTCCCTTCCCGACATTGGTCATCACGGTATAGAAGACGTAGCTGACCAGCAGCACGATCAAGAAGTAGATCAGCGACATGGCCGCAGCCGGCCCGACGTCGAACTGGCCAATGGCCATCTTCACCAGGTCGATTGAGAGGAAAGTGGTTTCGTTACCGGGTCCGCCGCCGGTCACCACGAATGGCTCGGTATAGATCATGAAGCTGTCCATGAACCGCAGCAGTACGGCGATCAGCAGCACCCGTTGCATCTTGGGCAACTGGATAAATCGGAACACGCTCCAGCGTGATGCCCCGTCGATGCGGGCCGCCTGATAATAAGCGTCGGGAATAGAGACGAGCCCCGCATAGCAAAGCAGCACGACCAGGCTGGTCCAGTGCCAGACATCCATCACCACGATGGTCGCCCAGGCATCGAAAGGGTCCTGCACGTAGTTGTAGTCAATCCCCAGGCTCGCAAGAGTGCGACCAAGCAGACCGATATCAACGCGGCCAAAGACCTGCCAGATCGTGCCGACCACGTTCCACGGTATCAGCAGCGGAAGCGCCATCAGCACAAGGCAAACGGGCACCCCCCAACCGCGCTTTGGCATGTTCAGGGCAATGAAGATGCCCAGGGGTATCTCGATGGCCAGGATGATGCCGGAGAACAGCAGGTTGCGCCAGAGGGCCGCCCAGAACCGTTCCGAGTGCAAGGTGTCGTCAAACCAGTCCAGGCCCGCCCAGAAGAACTGGTTGTTCCCGAAGGTATCTTGCACCGAATAGTTGACGACCGTCATCAGCGGGATGATTGCCGAGAAGGCCACCAGCACCAGCACGGGGAGCACGAGAAACCAGGCCTTGTTGTTCCAGGTTCTGTCCATCGTTACGCCTCCAGCGTCTGACGCCAGGAGTCGGCGTAGATGTTGATGCCCTTGGGGTCGAACGTCACGCGCGGATCGGAAGGCAGTTCCTGATGCTCCGGCACAATGGCTGCGATGTCGCTGCCCTCCAGCGTGCCGCGCACGATGCGATGACGGCCAATATCTTCAACCGCTTGAAGCTGGATGGGCATGCCTTTGTCGCCCACGCGCACATATTCGGGCCGCACCCCCAGTTCCAGCCGGGCGCCGGAACCGGCCTTGGGTGCTCCCGGCAATTCGATCACATGCGGTCCGAGATGGGCTTGGGCGCCCTCCATCTTGACTGGCAGTACGTTCATGCCGGGTGAGCCGATGAAATAGCCGACAAAGGTATGACTGGGCCGCTCGAACAGTTCGGCGGGCGTCCCGATCTGCACCACCTGCCCCTCATACATCACCACCACACTGTCAGCGAAGGTCAGCGCCTCGGTCTGGTCATGGGTCACGTAGACCATCGTGTAGCCAAAGCGCTTGTGCAATCGCTTGAGCTGGCTGCGCAGCACCCATTTCATATGCGGATCGATGACCGTCAGTGGCTCATCAAACAGGATCGCGTTGACGTCCTGACGGACCAGGCCGCGGCCAAGCGAAATCTTCTGTTTCTGGTCCGCGGTCAGCCCTTGGGCGCGTTTCTTCGCCCAGTTGGCCAGATCGATGATCTCCAGGGTCTCGTTGACACGCCGCCTCACATCGGCCTCATCCACCCCGCGATTGCGCAATGGAAACGCAAGATTGTCGAACACTGTCATGGTGTCGTAGATGACCGGGAACTGGAAGACCTGGGCGATGTTGCGGTTTTCGGTCGGCAGGTCGGTTACGTCCGTGCCATCGAACAGGACCCGTCCCCGGGTGGGGGGAACGAGCCCGGAAATGATGTTGAGAAGGCTGGTCTTGCCGCACCCTGAAGGTCCCAGCAGGGCATATGCGCCGCCGTCCGCGAAGGCATGGTGGACTTCCTTGAGGGCGTAATCCTCGTCACGTTCGGGATTGGCGAGGTAGGAATGGCGGATATGGTCGAGATCGATTCTGGCCATTGCTGTGCTCCTACGCCGCCATGGCCTGTGGCCGACCAATGGCCCGGCCGTCACTGTCAAAGACGAGCACGAGGCCCGGATCGAGGAACACCGAGATTTCCTCGTCAGCTTCCAGCCTCTGGACTCCCGGGGCCAGCATGATCCAGTCAGCATCGGCAAATCGCAGGTGCACGAAGCTTTCGGAACCAGTGATCTCCACCGAAGTGACCACGGCCTGCATCCGAACGGCATGCGGAACGCTGGGCTCAAGTGTCAGATGATGTGGCTGGAAGCCGACGGTGTACTCTCCGTCGGCAACCGCGGCCAGATCCCCGGACGCTGGCATTTCCACCCTGCCCTCCAAAACATATGCGCTCCCACGCTTGCGCATTGCCAGAGTATTGAGCGGCGGGTCGGAAAAGGTGCGGGCCGTGATCAGGTCGTTGGGCCGCCGATAAACATCGATGGTCGGACCAAACTGCGTGACACGCCCCTCGGAGAGCGTCGCCGTATTGCCGCCCAGCAGCAAAGCTTCTGAAGGCTCGGTGGTGGCATAGACGAATATCGCGCCGCTTTCGGCAAAGATGCGCGGCAGTTCCGCACGCAGTTCCTCGCGCAGCTTGTAGTCCAGATTGGCGAGCGGTTCGTCGAGCAGCACCAGACCGGCATTCTTGACAATAGCACGGGCCAGCGCCGTGCGCTGCTGCTGACCACCCGAAAGGTTCAATGGCGTGCGGTCCAGATACGGCGTCAGCTTCATCAGGTCGGCGGCTCTGTGAACCGCATCATCAATGCTCTTCTTGTCCGCGCCGGCGATACGCATGGGCGAGGCAATATTTTCGTAGACGCTCATCGAGGGGTAGTTGATGAACTGCTGGAACACCATCGCGACGTTTCGCTTCTGCGGCGAAACGCCGGTGACCTCGACGCCGTCGAAATAAATGCTTCCCCGCGTTGGCCGATCAAGGCCAGCCATGATGCGCATCAGGCTGGTCTTGCCCGACAGCGTCGGTCCGAGCAGTACGTTGAGTGTTCCGCGTTCGAACGACAGCGAAATGTCATCGAGATGCTTCTCGACACCCACTCGCTTGCTGACGTTTCGCAGCTCCAGCATATCCTACCCCTAATCGGCAGCCGAAACGGCTTGCAGCTTCAGATTGGCAGTCGTGGCTTTGCTATCGCGCGGCAGCATAGCACCATCAAGCAAGCTTGGTTCATGGGGATGCCAGTATATTTGCAGGTGCTGCCGCAGCCGCCGAGCATGGGCACGCAGCAGCCCCTCGCCGGCGAACGCGCAGCCAGCACCCGCCGCAGCCCCGGCCGAGTGATAATCCCGGATAGCCAATCTGTTCATCCTCCCGTCCCAACGCCGGATACCCGATCTTTAGGGACCCCCAGAGGCTAAAGCGAAAGCCAAATGAGTGTCAATCGAAAACAAACGCGCCATTGTTGATAGTCACTCGAACGCGAAAGCGGACCTCGCCATAGCGCTATAGCGACAGGCCTCGTCGCTCGCCGATGCTGGTCTAACGCGCTCAGTTGAAAGGCATCACCGATCAGCGTCTGGCCGTGACCGGGCAGTGACGCTTTCCACCCCTGGCTTCGGAAGTCAGCGATCTAGCTATATAAGACCTCAAGGCACGGCTATCGGCACGACCGTGAGCGATATCGCAGTGGTCAAAATCTGCTGTTTTCCGCCTGGTTGCGCCGCACGTGGCGCTGGCCGCGACGATCCTGAGACTAACTCAAGCCATAGTGCTTGCCGCAAACCTCCTGGGCGGCCGTGATGGTGCTGCTGCGCGGGGAGCACTTCGCCGAGGCTTCGGAGCCGGCAATCTCGCCGGGGCGGTGCAGGCGGTGCTCGAGTTGCAGCGGCAAGGCCATGATCTTGGCCCCGTTTTCTTCGGTATCAATTGCCTGCAGACAGCCTCGCGCGACCTGACGACGGTTCTTGACGCGACTGCCGTCACCTTTGTCTGAGCAGACTGACGACTCTCAAGTCATAGCGAGTTCGGTCTGAATGGCCGGGTAGGGGCGGTTGCTGCCAGCGCACCAGCGATAGAAACAGCAATTTCGCGAATTTTCAGCCCGATTGCTAGCTAGATAGCTAGCATAGTGGCGCGCCGCTCAGAACAAAACTGCGAACACCTACTGCATTGAAATCAATAGATAACTCTGCTCCGCCACTGATTCCATTCTTCGTTCAGGCCCCTCCCTGTCTGAAATGGGGCCGGTTGCGGTTAGTCTGGTTTTGGAGAGCGGAGCCTAGATAGCCGACTGTTGGTTAGGATCATGCTGGAGAGTAGCGTCCAGAGAGCCAGTTCAACTATCATCAGGTTGTCAGCGAGCGAATCGTAGGCCAGCGGCAAGTTGCTACAGCCGCCGACATAGGCGCATTTAAGCTCACGCCGATCCATGTAGACCACCTCGAACACTGACACCGCTCCCCGCGGTGCCGATGACGAGCGCAGTGGGAATCGAGGGCCATGTGCCCCCGAACACGGTTGAACGGGCGCTATAGTTGAACGCGCAAAACGCTGGCGAGCCAATCGAGTGCTTTTTTAGAGATTGGCCGGTCCTCCCATTGCTCAAGCGTAATGGGGGTCGATTTCGCGAGATCTTGTTCGAATATCTGGATTTGCTCACGTGCGAAGTCAGCACCGAACAAATTTAGGTTCGCCTCGTCATTGAGGCGAAACGATCTCTCGTCAAAATTGGCAGAACCAACCGTTGTCCATCGGTCATCCACTACCATGATCTTCGCATGGTACATGGTCGGATCGAACTCGTAGATATTCACTCCAGCCCGCAGCAAATCCCCCCAGAAGTGCCGCGACGCGGACCGAACCACGTCTTTGTTTGTGTGTTTGCCGGGGACCATTATGTCTACCCTCACGCCTCTCTCCCGCGCAGCGAGGAGCTGTCTCAGTGCGATTTCATCTGGCACAAAGTATGCCGTACCTATGCGGATGTTGTTCTGGGCGGCGGAAATCGCAGTCATGAGCATGAGATGCATAACGTTGCGTGCACCCGTCGTCGAATACACCAACTGGGCTAGTTGCCCATCGTCGCTGGTATCAAGTTCCGGGAAATAGGCCGGCCCTTGCAAAGTGTGACCAGAAGCCTCCACCCAGTTAAAGACAAAGGCCCCTTGCATAGCGGCAACTATCGGACCCTCGACGCGGTAGTGGAGCTCGCGAAACTCGTCTGGGTTTCGAGCATCTCCCAGCCATTTGTCGGCGATGCCGACACCGCCGATGAAGCCTATCCGGCCATCCACGACAAGCAGCTTTCGATGGGTACGGGAATTCAGCCGATCTATGGTGTACCAGTGAACAGGCCGGAAGCGCTCGACGACAACACCTGCTGCCGTCATGAGCTCGATAAGCTCGGGATGCATCGGCACACTACCCTGCCAATCCAATAGGACATTGACCTCTACGCCCGCCGCTGCGCGCTCGGCCAGTGCCTCCGCGAAACGAGCACCGATGGCCCCGCTCCAATAGACGTAGGTTTCTAGATTGATTGACGCTTCCGCGTTGGCGATCGCGTCCAACATCGCTGGGAAGATCTCGTCGCCGTTCTGCAAGGTGAGGACCTCGTTGCCTGCAGAGTATTGACCCGAGTGAATGCCGAGCATGGAGCGCACAAAATCGGCTCTGCTCGTCGTGCTGAGCGTGGCGGGAACCGGCCCTGTCAGTTCATGGGGCTCGGGGGTTAAGATGACGAAAAGAAGCGTTCCTATGGCCCCGATTACCGCGGCCAAGGTGATGGCGAAAGTGCGTTTGGAGAAGAGTGTCACACGGCCTCCGGTCGGTTTGCGCTGGCAAAGGGTCAGCGGCCGCAATGTGTCGTACCTAATTCGTCACGGCGCCCCGGAACCACACTAGACGGCCAGAGCTTACGGCAACCTTACACAACGTGTGATCTAAATATCATCGCGAAATCAGTTAGTTACAAGAAACCTCTCGAAGGGTCGCGCGTTCCTTGTCACGACAATGATTGGAGAGCGAACATGCCCATAGAACGAGAAACAATAGTGGAACGTCCTGCGAGGACCGACACGGTAGTCGTCGGTGGCGGGAGTCCGTTTGGCATAATCGGCGGCATAATCGCCGCCATCCTCGCAGTATTTTTGATCATCTGGCTGGTAAATGGCGGAATTTCCGGCAACGGCGGCTCCGTCAATGTCGATCTGCCTGAAGTCACCGTGACTGAATAGCCCTTCAACCTCGAATTACAAGCTGGCCTCCTGAGGGCTCAGCAAAGGAGATTATCATGAACAAGCTTTTTACCCTGACAACTGCCGCTGTACTGGTCACAACTGCCATGACGGGCGCGGCACTTGCGCAGACCGCGGCGGCAACCGCGACGACAGAGCTCAACATCCGCTCTGGCCCGGGACCGCAGTTCGAAGCGGTCGGCTTTATCGCCTCGGGGGATAGTGTGACGGTTGAAGGGTGCCTGGACGCCAGTAAATGGTGCCGTGTTTCCTATAACGGTGTTACCGGTTGGTCCTACTCAGACTATTTGACAGCTGACCGCTCCGGCGCCGTCGTAGTGATGACGGATAGCTATGCCGACGTCGGCATTGAGACCGTTACCTATACCGACAGCGGATCTGCAGCGGGCGGCGCTGTCACTGGGGCCGGGAGTGGCGCGATTGTGGGCGCTCTGGTCGGCGGCCCCATAGGCGCAGCCGTTGGCGCCACTGTGGGCGCCGCAACAGGCGCGACTGCAGGGGCTATCATTGATCCCCCCGAAACCGTCCGCACCTATGTTGCATCCAATCCTGTGGACACCGTCTATCTGGAAGGCGAAGTGGTTGTCGGCGCAACCGTCCCAGAGAGTGTGACCCTCAGCGTAGTGCCAGACTACGACTACCGATACGTTTACATTAACGGCCAGCGTGCACTGGTAGACCCGGGCACCCGGCAGATCGTATACGTCATCCGCTGAGAAGACTGTGGCCTGGCACTAGCTAAGTGGTGCCCTCAATATAGCCATGGTATGGCGGCGCCACCTTGACCTCAGTGGCGTCGCCCATCCGTAATTGGCGCATGTTCAGCTGCCCGTTTAGCCCCGGCCGTCTTAAAGTTTTAAGATCAGAGATATCAGCGCGGTTCGTAAGCTGAATGTCAGCTGAGATAGGATATGCTGGCTCCATGTTCGCGCGCGCAAACTTCCTCTTCTATGCGGTACTGGCATCGAGCGTACCCAGTTTTGGCCAAGGACTGAGCGTGGACATTCCGCTCAAGCTCCAGGCGAGCGAGGATGCGGTTGGGACCGCTCCAGCAAGCCCGGCCGTCCCCTTAATCCCTTCTCACGCGTCCTCGTCCGCCAGCGATCACGTCCCAAGTACTGGCAGGTCGCAGACAATGGAAGAGCCTCACTCTGACGTTACATCACAATCACGGCGTATCTTGTCGCCCGATGACGTGCTCGAGGCAATCGAGGAGCACAGTGCATTGCCGCTGGCACATTTTGCCCGGCGGATTGAACAGCAGCAAGCCGGCCAGATCATCGATGCTGCTCTCCTCCAGATTGGCTCCGCATTCGTGTATGAGATTAAGGTAATTGATGGCAATGGACAGGTGAACGTGCACCATTACAATGCCCGGACCGGCGCCTATATCGGGAGGCGATAAATGCGCATTCTCCTGGCTGAAGACGACTACCATGTCGCAGCGGCTCTCATAACGACCTTGGAAAAATCAGGGTTCTACGTCGAGCATGAAAGCGACGGTGAGGCCGTTCTTCATCGTGGAGAGACAGAGGCCTTTGACGCGGTCCTGCTCGATCTTGGGCTTCCGCAAATGGACGGACTTTCGGTATTGCGGCATTGGAGAAGGTCAGGACGCACAATGCCTGTGCTCATCCTGACGGCGCGTGGACAATGGGAAGAGCGGGTCGAAGGTATCGAAGCGGGCGCCGACGACTACGTGGTCAAGCCGTTTCACATCATGGAAGTCGTGGCGCGGCTCCGGGCACTCATTCGAAGAGCAGGCGGGCTGGCCTCATCTCGCACCAAACTGGGGCCGTACGAAGTAGATTTACGTTCGCAGCAGATCTCTAAAGACGGTGTGCCATTGGATCTCACGCCACAGGAATATCGGCTCATCTCTTACCTGCTGCACAATCGCGGGCGCGTCTTATCTCAGCTTGAAATTACCGAGCATCTTTACCGTCAGGATTATGAACTGGGATCAAACGCTGTTGAAGTCCTGGTCGCCAGGGTGCGCAAGCGGCTTGGACAGGACGTCATCACAACCCGGCGAGGCTTCGGCTACACATTAGGCGACGGGTTTTGAATTCCCGGTCCATTCGACTTCGGCTGCTGGGCCTAGCCACACTGTGGGTGGGCGTCTCACTGGCTGCCACGGCTGTTATACTCCACACCATATTCGTGGCGAGTGTTGAACGGGATATTGTAGAGGACCTATCGGCAAATCTGAATCGCCTCATCGCCTTGATGGACGTGGAGCCGCCCGACATCAACTTCGCTGCCTCGCTGCCTGATCCTCGCTACGAAACGCCTTTAGGAGGGCGGTATTGGCAAGTTCAGGGAAATTGGCCGAATGGCTTGGCCCGTTCGCGATCCCTGTGGGATATGATCATACCGTTGGAAGGTCTCAATGATGGTCTGCATCATTTAGATGGTAGTTCAGAAGAGCACTTCATCTTTCTCGTCCAGACTATCTGGGTGAAAGATCAATCCATTCGAGTTGCCGTGGGAGAAGATCACACTGCGGTGCACTCAACGGGCGCTCAGTTTTCCGGCGGGGTGACTATCCTGCTTGCCTTGCTGGGTGCACTGATGCTCGCCTTCGGTTGGTTGTTGATACATTTTGGCCTCCTACCTCTTGATCGTCTTCGCAGCGCTATCGACGACATTCGGCAAGGTAGACGTAGCCGTCTCGAGCCACATCTAGCCGTTGAGGTCCAGCCCCTGGTCAACGAGATAAATGCGCTCCTGGGTGAGAGAGAAGAGACACTGGAGAAGGCACGGCAGCGGGCTTCCGATCTCGCGCACGGACTGAAAACGCCCTTGGCTGCTCTTCAGGGGGTCACCCATCAACTGCGAGAACAAGGCCAGAGCGCGGAGGCAGACGCAATCGACGATGTGGTTTTGGAGGCTTCTAAGCACATCGACTATCATCTAAGGCTCTCGGTCCTTCGAGCCCGGCGGGGTAGTCAGCGCGAGAGTGTCTCCCTCACGAACGCCGTGGTCAGAACAATAGCCGTTCTGAAAAAGACTGGAAGAGGAGAACGCCTCTTCTGGATGGCCGAGCTTGATGAGGATGTCCAGGTCAATGTCCACCGTCAGGATCTCCTGGAGCTTATTGGTGTAATCCTCGAAAACGCTGCAAAATGGGCAAAGGAGCGGGTTGTCGTCCGTGCCAGCTGTCAATCAGAATACGCGCATTTGCAGATTGCAGATGACGGTCCAGGGATAGACGACAGCTTGCTTGCTGAAATCGGACAGCGGGGACGCCGTTTGGACGAAAGCAAGCCAGGTAGCGGGCTAGGACTCGCCATTGCCTCTGAAATCGTGGCCCAGTATGGGGGCCAGCTGTCATTTGTTCGGGCGTCTGAAGGCGGGTTGGAGGTGCTGATTATCTTGCCTCTGGCACGCTAGACATACCCTGCCGAGCGCGCCTTGTATCTGACGACTGACCAGACTGCGGGAACAGCAGCAACCAGCTTGCCGCGCTGCCGAAAACGAAGAAAAATCCAAAAAGCAGAAGCGATGTCATTTGCCGGACCCCATAAAGCCGAAGTCATGCCTGCTCGGCCAACGGGTGCCCAGATAAGCAGTTCCTTTAAGTGGTTGAAAATTTGATTATTTTTTCTTGTCTTGGCATGTCAGCGTTTTGTCAGGTGTTGGGTCCTACAAGGATGCTCCTGAGAGATTCAATTCGATGAACTATCCCGACAGTCAAGGAGAACCCGTGGACCACCTGAAGTCACTGTTTGACCGTGCGCTCGATGCGGTAGTGGGCATGGATCGCTCTGGTGCTGTCATTGCCTGGAATACCGCAGCCCGAGAGATGTTTGGCTGGTCGGAGCGGGAAGCCTTAGGCGCCTTGATGGCGGACCTCATTGTCCCAGTCCAGCATAGGCAAGCGCACGCGCAGGGTTTGGAACACTACAATCGGACGGGCCACGGTCCGGTGCTGGAACAGAAAATTACGATCACTGCGACCAGGCGCACTGGGGCCGAGTTTCCTGTCGAACTCTCAATTTTTGCGGTCCACGACCAAGGTCAACCCGCCGTCTTCTATGCCTTTATTCGCAGTCTGGAACTGGAGGCGGCATTCCAACGAAGTCAGGAACTACGGGCATCAGAGGCGACTTTGCTTTTGAACCTTGGGCTCAAACTCATCGATGATACCCCGTTCGATGATTTCGCCCGCTATGCGCTCGCACAGGTTTGTAAGTTGGCCGAGTTGGATGCCGCACACGTATTCCTGAAACGCACTGACAATAGCGCGGAGTCACTTGCATCTGCGGGCATATGGTACCTGCAAAACGAAAGGTTTCGTCCTGTGGTGGACGTGACCTCAAAAATGACCTTCAGGCGCGGCGAGGGCTTGCCAGGTCTGGCCTGGCAAACGGGAGAGCTTCAGCTTCTCAGCGACATCGTTCAAAATCCTAGATTTTTGCGCAGGCAGGTGTTTTCCGAAGTTGGATTAACACGTGCGGTGTCATTGCCAGTCATTGAGGGCGGAGAGCTGCGCGCAGTACTGGAATTTTTCGGCAGCAGTGCCTCGCGCATCGACGACGAGATATTGCAAGTTCTCAAAACAGTGGGAAGCCAAGTCGGCGCGGCAATTCAGAAGAAGAGAGCAGCCGAAACCCGCCAGCTTCTGCATCGGGAAATGGTGCACCGTCTTGGCAACAGCCTGACCGTTCTGTCATCTATCTATCAGATATGCTCGCGACGCGCCGCCACCAAGGATGAATTGGACCAGTCGTTTCTCAGCCGCATTGCCGCGATGGGGCAGGCCAATCGCATGTCCATCATGGAAGCGGAACAGGGCGTATTGCTTGATCGCGTCATTATTGGAGCGCTTGGGGTGTTACCCATGCAAGACGATATCCTGCTCGACGTTCCGCCGATGATGATCAGAAGCGAAGCCGTCATGCCATTGTCACTGGTGTTCAATGAACTCGCTACGAATGCACTGAAATACGGCAAAGCCGAGCTGGGCGTGCGGGTGACGATCCAAGGGCGCGTTGTCCAAGACGATTCCGAGCTGGAGATCGAATGGATCGAGCCGGACAATCGAGTGGTAGAGCCAAAGCCATTCAACGAAGGCTTCGGTAGCCGCCTGTTGCGGACGATGATTGCCGGCCGGTTGGGAGGACGTTACGAGAGATTTCTAGACGCGAACGGATTTCGTTTCGTCATGGTTTTGCCTCTCACGCAGGTCGCCGCGATGCATTGGGAGTCGCTGTAGTAAGCTAGGACCACCGACCGGCTGAACACTCCAGGGGTCTAGGCAACGTGTGCCCGATGAACTTTCCCGGCCCTCTGCCGTTTTGATGCCAGCAGCACCTCGAGACCCCTTCATGCCCAAGCGCCCTCCGAAGCTTTCTATTGTAGTTCCAGCTCCCGAAGCGCCTACCCCCGTGAATGAATCTGCTGCAGACACTACTGGTCAGCCCTTTGAGACCACCGATCCAGCGAACCAAAATCCTCCGAGTACGACACAGGCAGCCGTGGTGCTTTTCCGTGCTGCGCTCCGGGACCTGCGACAGCTCTGGGTGAGCTTACAACCACATTTCATAAGCGCGGGTACAGCCGCGCGCAACGCGGTGACTTCCCTGATCGAAAGGGCTCATTCAATCCGGAGCGGCAAGGCGCCCGTGACGGCTGAAGGTCAAAATTCCGCACCGGATTCGGAACAGGATAATCCGGACGCCGTGCCCCGCTCCCGCTTAAGCCGGAAAAAGCTGGCGATCGGTGCTGCGGGGCTGTTGGTCACCTTCTTTGTCACCGTCGTTGGGATCATGATCTGGGCCTTGCACGATGTGCCGCTGGACCGGATTGCGGCGGGCCAAATGGGGAGCCAAGTTATTGTTCTTACAACGGTCGACGGCTCACCCCTCATCCAGCAAGGACCGTATCAGGAAATACCGGCTGGCTTGGATGAGTACCCTGATCATGTCGTGGAAGCGGTGATCGCGATCGAGGACCGGCGCTTTTACGATCATTGGGGCGTAGATGTGTGGGGCATCGGCCGCGCATTGTCGCGCAACATCTTTGCCGGCGAGGTGCGGGAAGGTGGAAGCACCATCACCCAGCAACTGCTCAAGATCCTCTATCTCGAACCCGACCGAACCGTGCGGCGCAAGGTGCAGGAGGTCTTCCTGTCGTTGTGGCTCGAACGATCACAAAGCAAAGACGAGATCCTCGCTCTATACCTCAATAATATCTATCTTGGCGCCGGTGCCACCGGCATGCCGGCAGCAGCACGCGTCTACTTTGACAAGGGCGTCTCCGAACTGAGCTTGGCAGAGGGCGCCCTCTTGGCAGGGTTAATTGCCTCGCCCTCCGCGCTCAACCCACTCGGAAACCTGGAGGGCGCCCTTGACCGGACTGGGGTGGTGCTAAATGCCATGCTAGCCAGCGGCTATCTCAGCGAAGACGAACTGTTAGAGGCTCAGTTGCATTCCGCGCAATTGCGTCCCCGACGCCCAGACCTCGGCACGGGAACGTGGTTCGCTGACTGGGCGATGGCAGAGGCGCAGGACATAGCCGGGCAGTTTAGCGGCAGTGCTATAGTGACCACTACCTTGTCCCCGGATCTGCAGTCAGTGGCTGAACAGTCTGTTGCAGCGATCCTTGCGGAACATGCCGCCGGTTCCGGGGCATCTCAAGCAGCTATGGTTGTGTTGAGCCCCGAAGGCGGCGTTTTGGCGATGGTAGGCGGAGTGGACTACAACGAGAGTCAGTTCAATCGAGCTTTGGCGCCGCGCCAGCCTGGCTCGACGTTCAAGGTATTCCCCTACTATGCAGCCTTGAAATTAGGCGCTCAGCCAGACACGCAATTAGACGACAGCCCAATCGAGATCGATGGCTGGTCGCCAGAAAATATCGATGGGGAGTTTTCTGGTCGCGTCACCCTCGCTGAGTCGTTTGCCCGTTCGCTCAACGTTGCTACGGTGCGCATGGGCATGGAGATCGGTTTGCCTGCTGTAGTGGAGGCCGCACGCGAACTGGGAATAGATGCTCCGCTTCAGGAGACGCCCAGTATGCTGCTCGGCGCCTCGGAGGTGACCCTTCTCGATTTGACCGGTGCTTTCGCCTCGCTTCGAGCCGGTGCAGCGCCAATTCAGCCTTACGCGATCGAAACTTTTCAGGCGCCACGGGGACAGCCCTTCACCATCCGCTCGGGCTCCTCGGCCCTTACAGACCTCAGTCAGGTGCATACCAACATGTTGGGTCTTCTGCAGTTGGTCGTTGAGCGTGGCACCGGTCAGGCCGCCCGTATCGACAGGTTCGCGGCCGGCAAGACAGGCACCAGCCAAGACTATCGAGATGCCTGGTTCATTGGCTTCGACGAGAACTACACGGTTGGCGTCTGGGTCGGTAACGACGACAACTCTCCCATGGAAGAAGTGACCGGAGGAAAACTGCCCGCGCTGATCTGGCAGCATTTCATGACCAGTGCCGTGTCGGCTGAGGGGACTTCTGATGGATCGATAGTGCGGCCCGCGGCTGGCGCATCGTCTTCAGCAGAAGCGCCGCCACTATGCAACATTCAGGTTTGTTCCCAGAGCTACCGCTCCTTCCGAGCTTCTGATTGTACCTTCCAGCCCTATTCCGGTCCACGGCGCATCTGCGAGAAGTAGCGCACCTTGCCCGGCTGGCAAGTTGCGGTTCGAGGCATTTGCCTTGTGTCAAGCAGATGGGACTATAATTAGGTCGCAAACCGGTGCTGAAGCCAAAGCGCGGACGCAAGAAGGCTGAGGCTGGGCAGCTCCTCACGCTATCTGTCCCGTGGATGCTGCCAATGTCGGCCGCATCGGTTGGCCAAGTGCTCTGGACGGGCGGTAAGGCGCATTTGTCGTGCGCTGCTGCAGTATAATATTTGGCAAGCCTACCGCGCGGCGAACTTGCTCACAGCCGCGATGAGACTTTCAATGTTGTAAGGTTTAGGCAGCCAGCCGACGGGTTCGGCTACCTGAGCACGGGCGACATTTTCGGGGTCCTGGTTGGCGGAGGTAAACAGTGAAGCCAGGCCGAAGCGACGCCTAATCTCGATCGCCGTATCCACACCATCGCGCGAGGAGGCAAGGCGGATATCCATCAGGACCAGATCCGGCCGTTCCCTCTCGGCGATGCTCAATGCCTGCTCGAATGTGGCTGCCACCCCCACGACGTCGAACCCTTCGGCCAGCAGGGCCTCCTCAGCGGATAAGGCAATCAGGAACTCATCTTCGACAATGAGAATGCGTTTCGGAGCATTTGAATTGGACCGCGGGGTGGCAGCTTCTGGAGTCATGATGGCACTGTGATCTGGAATCGCGTGCCTTGTCCCGCCAAGGGTTCGATGGTCGCGCCGATCTGTCGCCGCATCCCCTCGACCAGCTTCATCCCCAGCCCGGAGCCTTTCGCTGCTTCAGTTGGAGTCTGTATCCCATATCCATCGTCAGCAATTTGCACGACGATCTCCTCGTCATGGCACACCAATGTGATGTAGATGCTGCCCTCCTCACCCTCGGGGAACGCATATTTGATGGCATTGGTGACCAGCTCGTTGACTATGAGACCTAGAGGCACCGCTCTGTCGAGATCGAGCATGCAATGATCGGCCTCGCAATGGAGCGTGATTGCGGTTCCGGACAGCAGCGATTTTCGGAATTTCTCCGCAAGCGCCTCAAGGTGGGCCCCGAAATCGATACGGCCCACCCCGCCCTCGGGGCCTAGCTGCACCTGCAGATCGCTGATCGCCTGCACACGCTCGATGGTGCTTTCGAGGGCCTGCCTAGAACCTGCATCTGTGAGGCGTGACAGCTGCAGCCGCATCATGCTGGAGATCATCTGCAGATTGTTTTTAACCCGATGGTTAAGTTCCTTCAGCAGCATCTTTTGGTGGTCGAGCGCTGCCTCCCGCTCTTCTTCCCTTCGCTTCCGGTCGGTTGCGTCGAAAAGCGCGCCGATCATCCGCTCGGTGCCGTCGGCCAACTGCCTGTAGGAGCCCTGTGAGGCAATCCAACGGATCGCCCCGTCGGGCGCGAGGATCCGATATTCGAGCGGGATGGTTGCCTTTTGTTCTACTCCTGCGAGAAGGCTGTGCCGAATGCGATCAACGTCATCCGGGTGGATGGCCTTCAAGTACTCTGCGACAGAACGCGTTGCGCTATCCTGAGGAAGGCCAAAGATCGGATTGGTTGCGCCTGAGCCAGTGATGGTCTGATCCTGGGGATCGAATTCCCAGGTACCTATGCCAGCGACCTCCATTCCCATGTGCAGCATTGTCGCCGCACGTTCGCGTTCTCCCTCGCGCCGATGCTGATCCGTCACGTCGAGGATGACGCCATCCCAGATCAGGGAGCCGTTGGGACCGGGATGCGGACGAGACAGCGACCTAACCCAGGTCACTTCGCCATTATCGCCCAGAACGCGCCCTTCGAGGTCCAGTGGCGACAGAGAGTCTGCCGCCTTCCTGAACCTGTCCCTCATCGCAGGGAGATCCTCAAAGTGGATCAGCCTGGAGACATCCTCCATTGTCCGCATTTCTGCGATCCGCTCTGGCGCAATGTGAAATACGGACCCGTCAACGCCGCTGAAATAGGGATACTCTACTCGTCCGTCTGGATAGGTGATCCGACGGAAGATTATGCCCGGAAAATTTGCTGCGATATCGCTGAGGCGCTGTTCGCTTTCCCGCAGAGCTTCCTCGGTTCTTCGCTGTTCCGTCGTATCGAAATTGACACCAATCATCCGCTGCGGCCGGCCTTCGCTGTCACGGACGACGCGTCCACGGCCCTGGATCCAGCGTATACCGTCTTCGGGATGAATGATCCGAAACTCGATCGTCAACTGGTCCGCATGCTCGACGAACTCACTTGTTTCCCGATCTGCCCGCTCACGATCTTCGGGATGCAGTCGTTCCAGCCAGGCGGGATAAATATTCTCAGGGGCGGTCTCTGGATCAATCCCATACAGCCGAAACATTTCAGGCGACCAGGAGATCGCATTCCCGCCGACGTCCCAGTCATAGGTTCCCACAGATGCCGCTTCCTGGGCAAGCGCGAGGCGCTCCTGGCTTCGCTGCAATGCAGCCTCGGCCTCCTTGCGTTCAGTGATGTCGACGCAGGCACCGATATATCCGTCGAAGGAACCGTCGCTGGCGATCCTAGGTCGGCCGCTATCAAGCATCCAGCGCCATTCCCCGTCGTGACGGCGAAGGCGGTACTCCGCCTGGAATGGCGCGCGGGCCTTTAGCGCATCAGCATAGGCCTCCACGGCACCCATGTCGTCAGGGTGAATCCCCGACATCCATCCACCACCGGTTTCCTGCTCGAGCGTCCGACCTGTGAACTCAAGCCAGGTTCGGTTGAAGTGGGTGCCGCTATAGTCAGCGTCTGACAGCCAGATGAGGACAGGCACATCGTCGAAGGTATTGATCATATCTGCCGCTATGTATCTGTCAGTTTGCCAGGTGGGAATCGAGATGGTCGTATCGTTTCATGACTGCAACATATAGCGGTCATTTATGGGAAGCGAGCCATCCAAGGATCCTGCCGTGTCGGCACGATGCACGTCGCTTTCTGAACAAAGTCGTAGGTTTCCGTGGGCCTCATGCCGGCGTTCCACGCCATCGATTGGCTTGCGCGGGTCCTCTGCATCCTGGCGGCCATCCTGGTCTTTCGCATGGCACGTTGTGGACGCTGGGCGCTATCGGCCTCGGCACCGGTCTTCTGCCATAGAACAGCCACCCTCATGGGCGAAAGAAGCCGCGCCGAGGTGCCGCACCTCGTCTTTAGCGCGCATTAACCAGACCGGGGCAAACTTAGAACCATGCGAAAGTGGCCAATCACATAGCTGACGGCGCTCGTCGCCCTGGTCTTTGCTTCGCTGCTCGCCACGCCTGTCGTGGCTTAGGCGGCACATTCGCATGTCATTGGCGCCGTTGTCGAAGCCGTGGAATCGCACGGCCACGCCCATGGTGATGTCGGCGCGGATATCCACGACGCCACCGATCATGCCCATGACGTGCCCCATCATCCAAGTGTCCAGTCGCCTTGGTCCATCTTTCGCCCGATTGGCCCGGCGGCGTGGTCTTGAGCATCAAGAGCTCGATCCGGTTCGGCACCGAAAGACCACCTAAAACCTTGCTGTGACACGCCAGGGGCAAGCCCCTCACGTTCACATGCACGGACCAATTCTATGACCCTCAATCTCCCGCGGGCGATTTGGCCATTCAGGCCGATCGCAACCGCTCTCCTGGCGCTGGCGGATGAACATCGTGGCGTGGAATGTATTTTTCGTGTGCCTGAACCTGACCCAGATCGTTCGTCTTCTGTTCGCGAGAAGCCCAAGGAACGGCCGCTAATAGTAACTGAAACACCGCCCGAACGCAGAAATTAGGCGCGTTGGTGCCTGTGCGAAATGGTGTGCTGAGGCTGCCTTCCTTTGGTATCAAATAGTCGGCCTTTGTCACCGCCCGCAGTGGTTTTCCTGAGCACTTGGTTGGCCGGTTCGGAACAGAAGGCGAGTGTTGTCGTTTCCTTCCGATGGAGAACATCGGATATCACGCCTCGCACGAGCAAATCGACCCTGCAACCTTGCTCAGGGCGGTCGTCAGCGCAGAACAGGCCGGCTTTACTGCCGCGATGTGCTCCGATCACTTTGCGCCATGGAGTGAACGCCAGGGCCAGTCCGGCTTCGCGTGGTCGTGGCTGGGGGCGGCGCTGCAGGCTACCTCGCTTACCTTTGGTGTGGTGAACGCCCCAGGTCAGCGATATCACCCCGCCATCATCGCCCAGGCCGCCGCGACTTTATCGCAGATGTTTCCAGACCGGTTCTGGTTGGCCCTTGGTTCGGGCGAGGCAGCCAACGAGCACATCACCGGTGACCGCTGGCCGGACAAGGCGGTGCGGAATGCCCGCCTCGGCGAGTGCGTCGAGATCATGCGCCAGCTTTTTGCGGGTGAAACGGTCAGCCACCAAGGTCTTGTCACCGTTGATCGCGCCAAGCTGTGGACGCGACCAGAAACGCCAGCGCCCATGATCGGCGCGGCGGTCAGCCCTGAGACGGCCCGTTGGGTCGGGGGTTGGGCAGACGGGCTGATCACCATCAATCAGCCACATGACAAGCTGCGGCAGGTGATTGACGCTTTTCACGCTGGGGGCGGCGAAGGAAAACCGATCTATGTTCAGATACACCTCTCCTATGCCAATGATGCCGATCGGGCGCTTGAAATCGCATTTGAGCAATGGCGCTCGAACGTCTTCTCTCCGCCAGTGTGCTGGGACCTGGAGCTTCCCCAGCATTTCGACGAGGCCTCCCGGTTCGTACGCCAGGAGGACATGCATGCTTCGGTGCTGATCTCTCACGAGCCGTCTCGGTTTGTGGACCTGCTAAGCGAGCTGGCGACCTTGGGCTTTGACGGCCTCTATCTGCACCATGTCGGCCAGGAGCAGCAGACCTTCATTGAGACATTCGGCGAGAAGGTGCTGCCACATCTCAAAGGGATCTGACGATGGACATCTCCCAGACCAGCGATCTGTGGTGGAAGAACGCCGTGTTCTATTGCCTCGATGTAGAGACGTTCCGCGATGGCGACGGCGACGGCAACGGCGATTTCAAGGGTCTGATCGACCGCATCGATTATCTTGCTGGGCTTGGTGTTACCTGTATCTGGCTCATGCCATTCTATCCAACCGCCAACCGGGACGATGGATATGACATCATCGACTATTATGCAGTCGATCCGCGCTACGGCTCTCTGGGGGACTTCGTCGAATTCATCAGAACCGCACGTGATCGCGGCATAAGGGTGATCGCCGACCTTGTGGTGAACCATACGTCCGCCGAGCACCCGTGGTTCAAGGCTTCCCGTTCCAACAAATCCTCACCGTTCCGGGATTGGTATGTCTGGCGTGACGCGATACCGGAACGGGCCTCGCAAAGTTTGGTTTTCCCGGACGAGGAAACTAGCAATTGGGAGTTGGACCAGGAGTCCGGGGAGTATTTCCTGCACCGCTTCTACAAGCACCAGCCTGACCTCAATGTGGCGAACCCCCGTGTTCGGGACGAAATCCAGAGAATCATCGGCTTCTGGCTTGAGCTCGGCCTCTCGGGCTTCCGCGTGGATGCCGTTCCCTTTCTACTAGAGACCGAGGGAATCGCCCAGGCGATGGAGCTTGATCCGCATGATTGGTTGCGAAATCTGCGCGGCTTCCTGAGCCGCAGACGCGGTGATGCGCTGCTCTTGGGTGAGGTCAATCTTGAGTATGAAGGTGTCCGTCAGTTCTTTGGCGATGGCGGAGGCGATGAACTCCACATGTGCCTCAACTTCAATCTCAATCAGGCTTTTGCCCTTGCGCTTGTGCGGAAAGACGCGGGCTCGTTGGTGCACAATCTTCGGGCGATGCCCACACTGCCCAAGGATGGAGCCTGGGCGAACTTCGTTCGCAACCATGATGAATGGTCGCTGGACAAGCTCACCGAGGCTGAACGGCAGGAGGTCTTCGAAGCCTTTGGTCCCAAGCCTGACATGCAGCTCTTCGGGCGGGGGCTCCGCCGGCGCCTGCCAACCATGTTGAACGGTGACCATGCACGATTGCGGATGGCCTATAGCTTGATGTTCGCTCTGCCTGGGGCGCCGGTCCTCTTCTATGGAGAAGAGATTGGCATGGCCGAAAACTTAGAGATTGAAGGCCGCATGAGCGTGCGCTCGCTCATGCAGTGGTCTGATCGGGAGAATGGCGGGTTCTCTGAAGCGGCTTCGGACATGCTCTGTCGCCCACTCATGAAGTCCAAGAAGTGGGGTCCTTCCGCCATCAATGTAAGGGACCAAGAGCGTGATGCAGATTCACTGCTGATCTGGATGGAACAACTCATTCGTCACAGGCGTGAAATGCCTGAGATCGCCTTCGGTAAATGGAGTTTTCTGCCTATCGCCGACCCGGCGGTATTGGCGCTGAGCTATGAGTGGGGTGACCGCAAATCCATTATTGTTCACAACCTTGCCTCCGAAGAGAAGAAGGTCACCTTCCGGTTGAGCTCCCCGCGCCACAAGCCTTCATTTGTCGATCGTTTCGGTGACGGTCACATAGACATTGCAACAGATGGCACCGTATCGCTCCATCTTGCAGGTTATGGATACAGATGGCTCAAGCCATTGTGAGACAATGCAGTTCTGCGAATGAAGCCCATGCTTAGCTCCCTCCACTGGGCTTGGTCCAACGCGTATGTAGACGTTCATCTAGTCTGAGAACAACGGAAGCTGTCTAGCGCGCACCGGTTCGAGCGTTTTTGGCTGCTGGCCGAGACACCTAATCGGTCCCGATTAGCAGGTGTGGCGATCTAGCGACTGAAGTCCCATCGGCGACTAATCTTCGAGCGGCGCGTTGTTGCCGTGCGCGTGCTAACCCAGTGGAGAGAAACATGCAGACCTATGATCGCGTTCAAGGGAACGAAACTGAAGCCTACATAAAGGCTCGTATATTTAATGGCGCCCAAGAACCTGAAGCAGAACTGCACAAGGGCGGGCCGGACACGGAAGGCGCTGATTCAATTTCTGGGCCCATGAGCGTCCTTCAAGCTCTTGAAAGAGGCAAAGAGATTGCCTCGGAGAATGGCGTTCAGTTTCTCATTCAAATGGATGGAGCGGCTTGGGACGAGACTTGGGGCATGTTACGCGTTTAGCTCACTGAGTAATTCATGGACTTTGCCGACACTTCCGTTCGAAGGACGCGCTGGCCGGTGCGTCCTTGTGCCGCCATATCGAGAGGGGCCTTATTCTCCATGGCCGACATGGTGGGCCTGGCGGCAAACACAGAAGGCGGCGTCCGCTTTCGGGAAGGCGCGAACAACCGTTGGACGGCTTGATCGGGGCGCGGAGCCGATCGTCGGCTGACAACCGAACCCCACCCAAATTGCATTTTGTTGAACCCCAAAACGACCATTTTTCGCCCTGCATCGACACGCAGATGATCGGCTTCGAACCGCCCACTCCCATTGAAGGCAACGGGGCATAAGCAAGAGCCGTTGTCCGCTAGAACGCACTATCGCTTCTCGCGTTTCAGTGCACTGGCGAGCAGGGCAACACCGGCCATGGCGAGGAAGACAAGGACGCCAATGCCAACAAACAACCAGAGAATTTCCATCATACTACCCCGGACGGCACGGCCAATGAGGCTGCATTGTGTCGTTGAAATGCGCGATGCACG
>Ga0208794_1000485_pt1 | contig 25513 bp, 15 predicted proteins | sample 32_taG_FD_184106 | JGI IMG/M metagenome (GOLD analysis project Ga0208794, IMG submission 184106) | Marine viral communities from the Gulf of Mexico - 32_GoM_OMZ_CsCl metaG (SPAdes) (version 2) | ecosystem: Environmental > Aquatic > Marine > Oceanic | place: Atlantic Ocean: Gulf of Mexico... | reverse complement strand
ATAGGTGCTGGAGATAAAGCTATAGTTTATAGGGGATAATATGGCTAATAACAAAGCGTCTATAAAATTAACAGCTACACTCTTACCAGATGATATTTCTAAAACTCTATCAAATCTTACGGTTAATTATCAACCTGCAGATACAACTGAGGGATGGTATTATCAATTAAGTAATATAACGACTAGTTCAACTAGTTTGATAGCAAATAATAGTTTTATTCAAAAAGGTGTAGGTGTTACATCTGTTGCTGCAGGCACAGGTGCTGCTAGTGTTTCTGGCAGTGCAGATAAATGTAAATTTTTATTTATAAGACATTTAGGACTGCAAAGTGATGGAGCTACAGGAAATACTGCAGATAGTATTTATGTAACTTTAGATAATAATGCTGCGGCATATACAGAAACAGATGCTATAGAAATAGGACCTAATGAATGTTGGTTTGCTAAATTAAATTGTCAAGCAGATCATATTAAAGTAATATCAGATCAAAAAGATAGAGGTAGTGGGACACCTCAAGGTACAATACAAGCACAAGTATTTGCAATCATTGATGATGCAAGTTAAAAAAAAGAGGAATATATTATGGACAAAGGTGTTGTTAAAAGAGTAATAGTTACTCCAGACAAACATTTTCCGCTACATGATCAAAAAGCGATTAATGTTTTAAAGAAAACAATAGAAATAGTAAAACCAGATGCTTATATAGATTTGGGTGATGTAGGAGAGTGGGAAGCTTTTTCTGCTTGGAAGTTTAAAAGAAAAAAGGCGCCACCATTAGAATACTTAATAAAAGATTTTGATAAGGATATAGTAGATGTTAACAAAGGTATGGATCAAATCGATGAGTCGCTTGATAAAGCAAATTGCAAAGAAAGATATATTACTGAGGGTAATCATGACAATTGGCTTAATTTGGCAGTTGAGAAATATCCCTATATTCCTCAGTATAGATTTGCTAATGCTGTTAATCTTTCTGATAGGGGTTACAAATACATCAAGTTCGGAAAGCATCTTAAATTGGGAAAACTATACTTTTATCATGGCCATCAATATGGTGGTCAATACCATGCTGCTAATCACATTAGGAAGCTTGGATGCAATATAATGTACGGGCATTGGCACGACTTACAACAAATGTCAATGACTCACATGGATGGACCAAAAAGCGCATGGAGTATAGGATGTTTAAAAGATATGGGGCCAAAGTCAAATGAGTGGTTGGATAATAGAAGAATTAATTGGGCTCATGCTTTTGCTATTGTTGATTTTTATAAAGGCGGCTTATTTACGGTACATATCATACAAATCATTAACGGAAAAACATCCCTTTGGGGACAATTAATAGAAGGATAAAAATGTCAGACAAAAGATTCGATATAAATTGGAATGATTCTGAACTTAGAACATTAGACGTTCCGTCTCAAGGATATAACAATAGAGTATATAAATCTCAAAGCTTACCAGAAGCTCCTGATTATACTCCTGCTAATTATGATTATAAATTTTTAAAATCTGCTTTGTCAGTAAAAGATTTAGTGTTATTTCAGCAAGGAAGGCAAGCGGCTAATGATGCTGGGCACACAGCTTTTAATGTGATGGGATATGATGAATTAAGAAGATATGTATTACCTATTCAAGAGCATTTAGTTGAAATAGGTTATTTAGATGAAGGTGATGCTGATGGTATTATGGGACCTAAAACAGAAGGTGCTATTAAAAGATATGAATTTAATAAACCTGGAATGATAGAGGAAGCTTTCTTTAAATTAAAACAGTCTGATTTAAATATTTTTGATTAGGAAGATGAGTAAGTAATTTATGAATAATAGCAAAGTATTTAATATGGTATTAGATGAAGCTGCTGATAAGGAAATGTTTCGAAAAAATAAAGAATTTTATGAAGAAAATCCTATAGACTCTTTAAAATTAATACCTACTGAATGGAAAACTGAGCATGGGAGAAGAGTTTATTTAGATCAACATGGTGTACATCATTCTGAAATTACAGAAACTGTAGGTTTAAATGTTAATGGAAAAGAAGTTTTTGTTAATGTTCCTAGAATTTTTGATGGAAATATTATCAGTGTTGATGAGGCAATTAAAATAATAAAAGATAATAAGGGTTTTGATCCTGAAACTGGAGAGAAATTACTAACTTATAGTAGTATAAAGGAAGCTACTGAAGGAGCTGAAAATAGAATGAGAGAGCTAAACAACCCTGAATCACCATGGATGAAATAAATGGACATATTAACAATATTGGAACAATTTGGAATACCCGTTGCAGTAGCGATGGCATTTGGATTTTTTATATGGAAACAGAACAGGTTTATTCAACAAACTCTAATGACAGAACTAGACCAAGACTTCAAGAGGTTGGAAGGTATTATTATTAAATTAATAGATCAACAAAAGTTAGTACAAATGGAACAAAAAAAATTAAACGGAATATTTAAAGCACAAGTAGAAATCATCGCAAGACTTTCTGGAAATGGTTTAAAAGATAAATTCCTAAGAATGATGGAAAAGGGAGGAATGAACGATGATTGATACAACAATTAGCGTTGGCAATATATTTACAGTAATAACAGTAGCGGGTACTTTGTTTTTTACAACAGGTACTTATTCTAGTAAAATAGATACTCTTGACACACAGCAAGAAAAAACTGTTGTTAGAGTTAAAAAAGCTGAAAGTGATATTACTGATTTAAAAGTTAGTGTTGCTAAAATAGAAACACAGTTAGACGATAGATTTGATAGATTAGAAGAATTATTAATGGAGATGGAATAATGGCTAAAGGTTTATACGCAAATATACACGCTAAAAGAAAAAGAATAAAAGCAGGTAGTAAAGAAAGAATGAGAAAACCTGGAAGTAAAGGCGCTCCTACTGCTAAAGCATTTAAAAGATCTAAAAGGACAGCAAAAAAATGATATTATCTAAATTTGTATTAAATAAGATTATAGAAGTTTTAGTTCAAAAGTTTAAGATAGATAAAATGTTTAATTATGTTTTTGATGATAACGAGCTAGATGATAAAGTTAAAAATTTAGAAAGTAGAATTATACTTTTAGAAAACGCAAGATTAACTTGCAATTGTAAAAAGGAGATAAAAATGGCTTATGGTAAAAAACCTAAACCTATGAAACCAATAAAAAAGAAACCAACCAAAAGGAGAAAATACTAATGAGTGGATTTGGAAAAATAGTTGCTGGATATATATTCAATGACGAAATGAAACAAAAAATGATACAAAAGATGAATGACAACGTTGACATTCCTATTATTTCTGAAAAGACAGAAGAAAAGATTCTTACTGCTATTTGGGAATCTATGGAAGAGGTAGTTAAAGAGGCTTTAATAGAAGATTAAGGAGTTGCTTGGGGGGGATATTCCTCTTTGTGCTTATGTTGTTTACCTGGTCCCCCCTTAAGCTAAATTTATATGCCAAAACAAATATACAAAATAGACAACTTTTCAGGTGGTTTAAATACTAATACTGATAAGCAAAATATAAAAGAAAATGAACTAAGCAAAAGTGAGGGTGTAAAAACTTTTGATTCTGGGAAAATAAATTCTTTAGAAAAGTTTAATACTGCTACTTATGATGGCTCTAATATTGCTGACCCTAATTATATAGAATGCCATCCAGGCACAGGATTATTTTATTTTAAATCAGATAAAGTTAACGCCAATATACACCATGAACAACAATATGGTACTGTAAGTAATTATTCAACAAGTTCTGGTGAGCCAGATAGAGCTCAATTTACATTGGCTTTTTCTTATACTGCAGATACTGTTCCAGCAAATGCTTGGAAAGATAGTGAGATTTATATTAGAAGTAGCTCTACTGCTTCTATAGTTGGAGCCAAAGCTAGAATATTATCTAATACTGCAGGTACTAATAATTTAACTTTTGTTATAACTTCTGCAGATGCAGGCTATACTGTTGATTTAGATCATGGTGGTACTGGTATTCCAGATAATACTAAAATTTTACTTATAGCAAAAAATGAGAAAGTTGAATATTTGGCTAAATATTATAACGAAAGAGCAGCTGATGATTACAATAAAACTAATAGAGGTGTTGCTTTGTGGGATAGTATTAAAAACTCTTGGGGGCCAGGAACTTATGGTTATACAAATACTATAAAACCAGATGCTCAACCCAAACCTAATTTTTACTATATAGATGGTGGGTTAAGATGGTGTGATGGAGAACCTAGAAATTTACATAATACTGCTGAAAATAATTTTTTAGGGTATGTTAAAACAAAGATTGAGCATGATGTTTCAATAAATAATTCAATTCAAGGTAGAGCAAGCGCAGCAGAAGTTAACATGTGGGTTAAAACAAATCAGCAGCTAATAGCTCCTGAAAATAGTCACATTGCATTATCTTCATCTACACCTACAGTTTCTAAAAAGATACATGTAGATATTACTTTTGAAAATACCGATTTTGGAGATGGTTATGGAACTTGGGAACCAACTGAAGGAGGATATTCAATATGGGCTAGCTATATATATAAAACAGGCGGAGAAAGTGATTTGCACGAAATAAATAATTGTGTTGGTGAAAATAATGGAGTTAATGCAACATTACAAATAAAATGGAATTTAGATGATTTTCTTTATGATAAAAGAATTGTAGGGTTAAAACTTTATTGGGAAAAGACTGATGATAGTCAATTTACATCAAATTTTTTAAGAAACTATATGCTTTTAGGTGAATTTCATTTAGAAAAAGGCTTTAAAGCTGCAAATGAGACAAGTTATAAAAAATGTTTTTTTGATGGCAACGTTCTAATGACCAAACCTTATGTTTTTTCTGATCCTCCAGCAATTTCAAGTTATGAGTCAGAGTTAGGTTATGATTCTGCAGATGTTTATAATGAGCTTAGATTTACTACATCAACAATAGCAAATAGAAGAGCTTATGTTGCAAATGTAACTTATGATGGTAAAAATTATGAGGATAGAATTTTAAAAAGTCCTGTAAATTCGTTTGACATTTTTCCAAAATCAAATACTTTAGAAGTTTCTAGATTAGATGGTTCTGAAATTGTTTGTTTAGAAGAATATGCAGACAGGCTTCTTTGTTATAAAAATGATAGACTTGATATAATTAATATATCTCAATCAGTTGAATTTTTAGAAGAATCATATAAATTTAAAGGTGTAACAAATCCAGGGTCTGTATGTAAAACAGATTATGGTATTGCTTGGGTAAATTTACATGGTGTATATTTGTTTAATGGTTCAGAAATTATAAATCTTTTTGAAAAAGAAGGTAATATTATTATAGATAAGTCAGAGTGGGACACATTTATAAAGTTTGGAAAAACAAATGATGCTAGTGCTGCAACTACTAGAGGTGAGGTGTCTTTATCTCCTATTATTGGGTGGTTACCTAATAAAAGGCAATTAATTATAACAACAGCAGATAATTATGTTTCAGACAATACTTATTTTTATATGTTTAACTTACCTTCTATGTCTTGGACAAGATCTAAAGCTTCAGAAACTGGTTTAGTAAATGGGGATAGTTTAAGACCTGCTTTAACTAACTTTGTCACTACAGATAATGGTGATTTAATGTGTGGTTTAATGAGAGTCCATTCTATACAAGCTAGTAATTCTTTAATAAAGATGTACGATTATACTCAAAAAACCAACCAAATAAATATAAGGACTAAAGCTTATGATTTAGAAAGTCCAGGAGTTAATAAAAAAATATCAAAAGTATATTTTCATTACAAAGGTGAAGGTAGTAAACTTAATGTAGTTGCATATTCAGATATAGATGGGAGTACTCCTCATTATTTTTTAAATGACTCAGGATCTCAAGATGCTAGCCCTTTAACCGATAGTACAAGCACAGATATTGTTAAAGGTTTTAAAATCCATAACAATAGTTTAAAAAATGCTAAAAGAATATGGTTTTCAATTGCAACTAATACACAACTTTCTCAAAATTTTGAATTGTATGATATAAATATAGTATATAAGGCAAAAACTGTAAAATGAGAGATATTAAAAAAAATCGCAGAAATACTAGGGTTTTACAAAATTCTAAACAACCTATTATACATTTAAAAGAAAATGCTCCAAATTTAGCCAATTTAGAGGAAAATGTTCCTGAGCTAAGGTTTACCCAGGGTAAGCTATATTTTTACGTAAAACATGGCAATAAGCTCTATAATCTTAGTTTTAATGCACAGAACCAATCTTCGCAAGGACAGCCTGTTATTACTCAAAGTGCTCAAAATAATGCTTTAAATGACAATTTGTATACTAGTCCATTTATTTATTATTCAGAAGAAATTGATGGTGAAATATATAATATAATAAAAAATAATACTATTAAACGTAATGATCCTATTTGGATTAAACCAAAAGAGTTTGATGACAATATAAATGAAGATATAAGTGTATTTAGACTTTCTGCTGAACAAAACTCTACTAACATTGGGACTAAGTATTTTGCGTTAAATGAGTTACATTTAAACAATATAAGTGACTCTGCTTGGTTAGATAACAATTATTTTATATACGCACATATTAATGAAAATGCTGGGGTAAACTCTGAAAGTACACCTAAGTTTACGGTTAATGATTCGGGTAATTTATATACTTCAGGAAGTTTAACTGTTGGAGGATTATCTCAAGCTTTTTCAGATACAGATAAATTTTTAGTTAGTGATAGTGGTACTGTTAAATATAGAACAGGTGCACAAATACTTTCTGATCTTGGTATATCGGCAGACGAAATAATAGACTGGACTACTGACCAGGGCTCTACAAATATACATGCTAACAATATAGTTATAACTCATAATCAAGTTACAGATTTCGATACTGAGATTACTTCAGCTATAGACGCTCTTATAGATAGTGCTCCAGGAGCTTTAAATACACTTAATGAACTTGCTGCCGCACTTGGTGATGATGCTAACTTTTCTACTACAGTTACTAATAGTATAGCAACTAAGGTAGGATTAACAGGTGATGAAACAGTAGCAGGACATAAAAAGTTTAGTGATGATGTGTTAATAGCAGGAACAGCAGCAGACACAGGAACAAATGATGAAGTTAGTTTAGGTGTAAATTCTGCTCAATTAAGAGTACATACAAATTATGGATATGTGCAAATAGGTCCATCAAATGAAAATTGGTCACATTTTTATACTGATAGAGATAGATATTATTTTAATAAACCTGTTACAGTTGATGGCGAATATATTGCATCTTATAATCAAGATTTGGTTCTTCGTAGAGTTTATAATGATAGCTCTTACAATCAAATTACAATAGGTGATGATAGTTTTGAAATTAAGTTAGATAATACTTCAAGATTTAATATAGATGGTAGTGGTAATATAGCAGTAACAGGAACAGTAGATGGTAGAAATTTAGCAACAGATGGAAGTAAGTTAGATGGTATAGAAGCAGGTGCAACTGCAGATCAAACCACTGCAGATATAATTAATTTATTAAATACAGATATAGGTTCAAACTTTACTATAGGTAATCAGACTGATGATATGTGTACGTTTACTGGACCTTTAAAATCTACAGGAACTATATTTGCTTATAGACAAAATTATCCTCAATTAGCTTTAAGTGATGATAATGGTGCAGATAAAATGTATATAGGCGTAAGTAATGAACATGCATATATAGAGTTTATGGATGACCAAGGCGCAGGTTCTGTTAATTCATTAAGATTTAGAGGTGATGATTTAACAGGAAGTGGTGATTATAGTGATGCAGATGTAATGACTATTAATTTTGCTAATAATAGAGTTGGAATAAATACTACAAGTCCTCAATCACCTTTTCATGTTGCAGAAGGTGATATAAGAATTTCTACTGCAACAGATGGAACACAAGCTCTTAGATTTAGTGAGGGTAGCGACACAAAAGCTACATTACAATATAAATCAAATGAAAAAGAATTAAATTTTACAACTGAAGATGCTTCAAATAGTGAAGTAACAAGAATGACTATAAAGTCAGAACAAGATGCTACACAAGTAGGTATAGGTACTGATAGTCCTGATGCTAATTTACAAATACATTCTACAAGTGGTACAAAATTATGGCTTACTGCAGCAGGTAGTAATCCTGCAGATGCTGCAAGTTTAAGATTTGCAGAATCAGAAAATGGTAATAATTATATACAACTTAGTTATGATGGTAGTGCTAATGAATTATCAGTAGATAGTAATAATAATAATGATATGACTGTATGGAATAGGGTTAATAACAGAGTAACTCATGGTGCATCAACTAGATTTTACAGAGCATGGCCTCAAGTTAGATTTAGTGATGATAGTGGTACTGACTATGTAGATGGAGGATTGTCAGGCAACACTTTTCTTTTAAAAACATCTGATCATGATATAAACTATCAATGGCAAAATAATAATGCTGATGTATTATTGTCTATTGATTCTCAACAAAAAACAGTTACAATAGGCGAAGGTAATCAAGATACGTATGCTTTAAAAATAGGTAATGGTGGTAGAATGAATATGCCTCTTAAGGGTTTAGAGTTTGAACATAATCATGGATATTGGAATGCTCTTGGGGAATTTGGTCTTACTCATTATTTAACTGCTACACAAAATGATTTGATTAGACATAGAACACCATTAACATTAGAAAGATGGAATGGTAGTGCTTATGTAGATGCTTTATCAGGAACAACAAGTGATAATAATCCTACTAATAATTTACAAGGACTTAAAAATATATTAGATGGTTCAAGAACTACAGCTTGGCAAATAGATGATGAGTGGAGAAAATTTAGGTTTGTTATAACAAGACAACAGTCTTGGGCAGAAGAAAATCTTATATATTTAGATTTAGGTTGGTCTAGTACTAATTTTAATAGTGGTAGTTCTGCAAGTGGTTCTATGTGTCCTACTTTAACAATAGAGCAATTACATTTAAATGAAGGCGAAACTTGGGATGCAAGTGATGATTCTAATAACGATTGGACTACTAATGCTACTGTAACATCAGATTGGCATAGTACAGGAATAGCAAGTCAATATGGAACTTTTTTTATATTTAATAATTCAACACACCATTCTGAAGTGCATGTTAGAATAACAGTAGAATTTCCTGCTTGGGATGCTTCTGAAGGTGGAAACAAAAGGTTAAATATAAGAAATGTAGGGATGTTATCACAATCTGCTTCTGCTAGAAATACTGAAGTATGGACTACTAACTGGGATAGAGATGCAACAGGATATGGACATGTTAAAATACCTGATGCACATAGTTATTATATAAACAATGTTGCTGTATTAGGATCTACTACATTAGGTAGTGGCGTAGTTAATTCATCACTTACAAATCTAGGAACATTAACAAGCTTAACATCAAGCGGAGTTGTTAATATAAATGGAACTTCAGGTAGTAGGTTAAACATAACCAATACAGGTGATACTGCTATGTTAACAATAGAGTCTCAAGGTTCAGGCTCTTCAGGAAGAAGTAATATTAAATTTAACACTAATGGCGGTGACTGGGAATTAGGAGCAAGAAATAGTAATGGTAGTCCTGATAATTCATTTTATATATATGAGAACGGCAATACTGCATACAGACTTGTAATAGAAGAAGGTGGTCATGTTGGTATAGGTACTACAAATCCTGCTCAAAAATTAGATGTTGCTGGAAGCATTCAAACAAATGCAAATTTACTTTTTAATAGCGCAGGTACACATTATTTAAAACATAATGGAGGTACTGCATCAAGTGATAATTTTACTTTTAGATTTAGTGATAATGAAGATGTATTAGCAATAAGAGGTGATGGCAGAGTAGGAATAAATACTACATCACCTGGAGCTGCTTTAGATGTAGTAGGTACTGGTTGGGCATCAAAAGGAATAAGAATAAAATCAACTACTACAAGTGGGGCTGTATTAGAATTAGAGACTACTGCAAGAGGATTTGAAATTGCTTCAAGAGATAATGGATTTAATATTAGAGATACTGATGGTGATACATCAAGATTTACTATTAGTAGTGGTGGTAATATATCTTTTCATGGTGGTGCAATTACATCAGGTGAATGGCAAGGTACTGCTATTGCAAATTCTTATGTTGCAGATTTGCCTACATCTAAAATAACGTCAGGAACAATGGCTGATGCAAGAATAGCTTCAAGTAATGTTACACAACATCAAGCTGATATAGATCATGATAGTTTAAACAATTTTGTAGCTAATGAGCATATTGATTGGACTACTGACCAAGGTGGCACAAATATTCATTCAGGTAATTATACAGATACTAACACCAACCAATTAACTACTTTTGTAGTTGAAGATGGTGACGGTACTGAAGTTACTGTAAGTCATGGTAAACAGTTAAAGTTTGTTGAAGCAGGTGGTATTAATATAAACTTTAGTGATACTGATAGTGGAGCTGATGGAGATGAATTTGATTTAAGTTTTAATGTGTATACTGCTCAAACAGGTATTACCTCTATTTTAAATAGTTCTTTAGTAATAGGTAGAGATTCTGGTAATCAAATAGATTTTGGAACTGATAATCAAATTACTTTTAAAGCTGATGATGAAACTGAGCTTGAATTACTTTTTAATACTTTAAGACCTGCAGCAGATGGGGGTCTATCTCTTGGAAATTCAAGTTATACATGGGCTAATTTATATCTTAATACTGGCTCAACTATAAACTGGGGAGCTGGAAATCTTATTGCAACACATGCTTCAGGAAAGTTAACTTTTAATGGAGAGTTAGAAGCTACAAAGTTTGATGGACCATTAGAAGGTAATGCAGATACCGCTACAGAAGCAACTAATGTTACTGTTTCTGCAAATAACACAACTGATGAAACTGTATACCCTGTATTTGTAGATGGAGCTACTGGAACTCAAGGATGTGAAACAGATACAGGTTTAAATTATAATCCTAGTGGAGGTCAATTAACTGCAACAACATTTAGCGGTAGTATTAAAGTTGGAGGACATACTTTTGATGATATAGATATTGCAGGTGAGTTTACAGATAGTGATAGCCACATTATGAGTTCTGCTGCAATACAAGACCAATTTCCAGGAACTGTAACTAATGTAACAGGAGGAGAAGGTATTGATGTTTCTTCAGGAACTTCAACTCCTAGTATAGTTTTAGATTTAGCAGAAGTAGCAGATGGTACAGGTGATATAAATGGAGCTGCAGATGAAATTATATACCTTGATGTAAATACTGGTGCTGGAACTAAGACACAAAAAAGAAAACAAGTAGATGAATGGAAGTTAAGTCAATTTAATGATGATATTTCAAAACCTATTGATTGGACAGTTTCTACAGGTGGTTATTTTACTGCTAATGACACTACTGCAAGAACACAAAGTTGGCAGGCTGATGATTCTTGGGGGAACACTGTTTCAATTACTGCTGGAGCAGGAGGCATAGGTCAAGTTGTAAATTATTCTGATGTGTATGGGGGTGTATGGGTTTGTCCAGCAGACGCTAAGGTAACTAAATGTAATATGGTTGTAAGAGCCTTAACTTATGCTGATGATTTAAGAATAAAACTTTGGAAAGTAAATACATCAAATTTACAAGTTCAGTTACTTTTTACTCACGATATTTCAGTGCCTAATACAAGTTCTATAGTAGTAGTTGACGAAGATATAAGTTCTGGAAATAGTATAGGTGCAGGAAATGTATTGTTAGCTACTATGGAAAAACAAGCAACAAGTGGTTCAAGTAGGGCTTATTTTACTTGGACAATATCAGGAACATTTGATTAGAGATGAATAATTATAAAATTAACTATTGGTTTAATTATTATATTGTAATATATTAGTTTGATAAATTCTATTAAACTTTTACATAAAAAGGACTATTATGAACGGTTTAACAAAAGATATAAGATTACAAAACTTAAAAGGTTTAACTGATTTTCAGTATAAAATGATGATTGCTCAAATGGAGCGAGAAGATAGAGAGGCTTCAAGAGCAAATAAAACTAAGTTTGCTTTACAGATAGGTAAGAGCGCTTACGATGCATACAAGTCTGATAAAAATCTTGAATTGGCAAAACTTTTACGACAAACTGAAGATGGTACAAAAGTTTATGAATTTAGTGATGAATATTTAGATTTGCCTTTTTGGAGTCCTAAAAAATTATTTGCAAAACCAGAAGATATGGTTCAACATACTGCAGATTACACAGATATGTATGAAGGGGTTTCTGTAGGTGATATTACTGTTAATCCTGAATCTGCCAATCCTACAACGGTTAGCTCTGACCCTGTTGGAGATACAAGTTCTATAGTTGGCGAAACAGTAAGTACAGGTTTAGATGTAATAGGTACAGCTGCAACAGTAGCAGAAATAGGTTCTAGTGATTTTAAAAGGCAAGATCAATCTTACAAAGACGCTACAGGACTACAAGTAGGTCTTAAATTAGCATCTTTTGTTCCTGGTCTTCAATTTTTAAAACCAATTAGTGCGTTGATAGGATTGGCAAAATGAGTAGTTATAATAATATGAAAAAAGTAGCGAAAGCTCAAAATGGGAGATATGGCGATACAGAAATAAGAAATGTAGACGATATACCTTCACACGTTAATTTATTTGAAGCTTTTGTAATTGATAATTATGGAACATTAGGAGAGCAAATTGTAAAAGATATGGGCTCTGGTACAACTAATCCTAAAGATGGGGCTCCTGAATACTTTTTAAAAGGATTTATTGACTGGCTTACACCAACTGATCATACAGGTTGGTTTAGTAGTGCGTATACTAAAACTACTGCAGAAGATACTGCAAGAACAGTAGTTTCTGAAGGGCAGGAAAGTTTATTAGAGCAATCTAAAATGTATTTTGGTAAAGGCGGTTTATTCGATAAACAAGAAGATAATGTTATAGGCGCAAATATTGCAAATGCTTTTAATTTAAATACTCAAATAGATGATATGATTTCAAAAAGTGATATGGCAACTACATCAGCAGAAGCAAATTCTAAATTTAACGTTGCTAGTTTAATAAATCAAAATCAAGCAACATTTAATGATTTAAATAAACAAAAATTTGATATGAAAATGGATTTGCAAAATAAATTAAATGAATTGTTAATGGGGTATGCTCAAGCTACTGGAGAAGGTATAGAGCAATATAAAATTGATGAATTTAAGGCAGAATTAGAAAATACTTTTGGATAAGGATTAATATGGCAGATAGAGATAATGAATTAGCATTAGGTGTATTAGCTACTATAGCTCAAGGGTTTAGTCAAGCAAAGCAATCTGACGATCAATTTAAGTTAGGTCTTTTAAATGCTGAACTAGAAAGAGAAAGACTTAAGTCTGCAGAAAATAGAGAAGACTTTAGATTTGCAATGCAAGAATATCAAGATGTAAAAAAAGAATATAATCAAAAAATTGAAAAGTTAGAAGCTTTTAATGTAAGTGGTGTAGACGTTACATCAGGTGGTGAAGAATTATTAGAATATTCTAAATTACGAGGAGACGAAAGAATTGATGCTGTATTAAAAAATATAGATGTAATATCTAGTAGAGGTGACAAAATAGATAGTGCTTTAAAATTTCTAAATAAAGAAAAAAATATATTAGATGCAAGAATGCCAGATTACGCAGGAGAGTCTGGATATTTAAACCCTAAAGAATTTGATAGAATGTTTAAAGACTATACACAGGATGAAACATTGCCGAGTTATGCTGGAGCAGGGTTAAAAGCAGAGTATCGTAAATTAGGTACTTATGCTCAGCATACAAACAATGAAATGACTATATTAAAGGGCAAAATCAATGAAGAGACAACACCTTTAAACGCTGATTATAAAGTTTTAAAAGCTGCATTTACTCCTGAATATGAAGAAGACGCTAATGAGGCTAGCAGGTTAGAATCTCAAGAAAAGTTAGCTGAAAGCTTAGGATTACCTCTTGGGGTTTATCAAAGTATGCAAAATGTTCTTTTAACATCTGACCCTATGCATGCAATGGCTGAAATTTATACTTATGGCATGGCTGAAGGTGGCGCAGAGTTTTTAGAAACCTTAAGAACAAATCCTATAACTATGAGTTTATTTAAAAATTTAGAAGATAAATATAGTGAAATTGTAACCTTGCAAAGAGAATTAGATGGAGAATCTTTCTACTTATCTAATGGAGAAGATGCTATTATTAATGCTACTGATGAATCTTCTGTATTGTCTGTAATACATAATGCAGTTCAAAGTGCGCCAACATTTGATGAATTAAATTCATTGTTTGAAAAAGGAGCGGCAACATTAGGTGTTAGTGTAGAAGATTTACAAGAAACTTATACAGCCAAATTTTTAGACCCTACATCTCAAATAACTAAAGGTAATATTAATGAGAATCAAGAAGACCTTAGCACAAGAGATCATGTAGTAAGTTTTTATAGTACAGAACAAGACGATATAGATTTAAAATATGAACAATCAGATGATAAAACAAGAGAAGCTGAGTTTATAGATACTGAAAAATATGGAAAAATATATATAGGTGGAATATTTGATGAATTAGACAAGATTACAATAGAAGGTACTAATGTTCTTGAGGTTGAAGATTATCTTCTTTCTTTGGCTGATAAAAAGAGTCCTAACTATAATCCTGCACAATTAGAGTTAATTAGAACAATGTATGATAGTTATACTTTAGTTGGTCCAAATATGTTTCCTGCTACTCATTTTAATTATAATTTAGCTGATAATGATGATTATGCTAAAGCTTTAATTGCTGGAACAACTGGTAATTTTCAAGGCATATTTCAACAGCCAAACATGTTTGCAGGAACAGAACCAGGAAGTCCTGACACAGGAACATTTTTTGGAAGTTTTCCATTTGTAAGTGGTGTTTTTGATAAGCAGAATCAAAAGTTATGGCTTAGAAACAAAGATGGTGAAGAAATTCTTGACGAACAGGGGAACAGAATTTTTGCTTATGAATATTTTAGAGAGAAAGGTGGAAACTTCTTAAAACCTACTTTAGCCAATAGTATGGGTGTAGGTAAGGCAAGCTTTATTACAGAAGGGATTTATTTAAACGCATATAATGAAAGTATGGAAGATTCTTTTACTAAGCTTAGAAAAGAAGTAGACTATCCAGGATTGGATTATGCGTCAAGCGCCTCAACTGTAGGAGAAATTTATATTGGAGCTAATATAGTCCAAGAATTTGGAACTAAAGCTTATAACATTGCTCACAAAACAGCAAAAAAAGTAGCTAGAACTAAAATGATAGAACGTATAAAAACTATTATAGAAGACCCTGATACTGATAGAAATACATATAATGCGATTATGGATGCATTAGTTTTAGTTAAAAATAAAGACCTTTATCCAGATAAAGAGTATAGTGATGAAGAGAATTTATATAATTTAAATGCTCTTTTAAAATGGACTGGCGCTTCAAATCAAGAGAGAGTATTTGGTTATAACAATACCACTGAAAGTGTTAGAAACAGATTAGGTCTCCCTGGTAGATACACAATATCAGATATTTCTTTAGAACCTGAACTTATAGAAAGTAACTTGCCTTCAGAAACTGAGCAAAATATAGAAGTTATTACAGCTTTAGAGGCTATAAAAAATTATTCTTCTGCTGAAGGTCAAGACATATATTCAATAATGGAAATATATACTGACTTATGGGAAAATTTAACTGATACCGAAAGAGCTGAATTTAAAGATCTAGAAGATTTTATCAAAAAAACACCATTAAATTTATAAATATAACAGAGGATATAAATGGCAATATCACAAGATTTTTACAAATCTATTACTACACCTAGAGCAACAGGCTATTCTTACTCAAAAAACCCTGTTTTGCCCCAACAAAACCCATTTGATTTTAATTTATATGAACAACCTGAAACTGAACCAGGTAGTTTATTAGATTTTGTAGGGTCTGCTGTTTGGGGAGTAGGTTCTGCTTTTACATTTGGAGCTACTGAATTTGTTAATCCATATGCTGAACAACCTTGGGAAGAAAGAAGTGGATCAGCTAAAGCAGGTATGATACTAGGTGAAGGTCTTGGACTTTTTGCTCCTTGGGGTGCATTTGGAATGTTAGCAAAAGGTGGTAGAGCGCTTACTAAAGCTGCAGGTGCAAATAAATTTATAGGTAACGCTTCAAAGAAAGTTGTTGGAAATTTAAATACAAAGTCTGTATCTCAACTGTTTGTAGATGATCCTAAAACTGCAAAATCTATTTTAGATGCAGCAGAAGGAATTGCTAAGAGTAAAAATATGTCTAAAGATGCTGTTCTTAGAACATATGGCGATGATATTATTGAAGGTTTAAATAAAATATCTGCTGACGATTTAGGTCAAGGGTGGGTAAAAAGTATTAATTCTTCAGGTCAGATTGCTAAATCTTCTAAAGACAATCTTATATTATCTGGTGAAAAAGCTATTAGTGACGCATTTCAAAAAAATGGTATCAATATATCTAGGTCAGAAGCATCTTATTTGTCTAAACAATGGGTAGATGAACTTGGTAAAGGTAGATATGTAAACGATATAGCTGAATGGGTAGAGAGAACAATAGGTGGCGCTGCTCCAGGTGTGGTTAGAGAGTCTGTATCAAAATACTTAGGTATGGCTACACAAGATATGATACTAATGACTACTCATGGATTAATTACTGGTGCAGTAAAAGAAGCTGCTACTGGAGAACTTTTTGATCCAATGGATTCATTAGAGCATTCAGCCTTAATGGCATTAGCTTTTCCGCTTATAAGAGCATTTCCTATGGGTGGTAAAGACAACCTTATGACTGGTTTTAATGCGTATTTCTCAAGATTTAAAGCATCAAACTATAATAAAATGGTCAAAGACTTAGGGGAAGGTCCTGTTAGAAATCTTTTAAGAATAATGGCTACTGCCCCTGAAAAAAGAGCGGCATGGAATTGGTCTATAGCTGATAGGTCTTGGACAATAGGTAAGGGAGCAACAAAAAAAGTTTATGGAAGTGCTGATGAAATACTAAGAGATTATAATAGTATGCCTATAAATCATGTTATTGAATTATTAAACAAGATGAACAAAAAAGTGTCTCAAGATATGTTGGGTAAATGGGGACCAAAATATTTATGGGATTTTACTAAATCTATACCAAGAATGGTTGGAGGAACTGTTATAACAAACCCATGGATGTTAGAAAAAGGTGCTTGGGGAGCAATGGATAGTCAAGAATTAGGCGCTCATGTAATGATGTCTTTTATGATGACTAAAGGTAGAGGTGCTTGGAATGCAAATAAAAAACAGATATATTTTAAAGATTTTGCAGGACATAGAGAAGCTCTTAGAACTTTACATATAAAGCCTGAAATGGCAGAACATTTAGAATTAGTTTATAAAGTAGATAATTTTGAAATTGCTACAGGTGAACAGGCAGCAAATACTAAAGTTGGTAATCAAATACTTAAATCTTATGATGATGTAATTTCTTCAAAAGACACTTCATCATCTAGGGAGAGAATTAATGCAAATGATGAAAACTTATTGTTAGTTACTCAATTTGCAGGGTCTTACGACAATATGAAAAAAGCATCTAATCCAGATCATAAGCCTATATCGGATAGATTAACTAGTTTATCTAAAGAGCAGATATATAAAATAGCTGAAAATATTAAAAATGTAAATATAGCTGAAAAGGGTGCTGAGCCTGTATTTTTAAAATCTCATGGTAGAGATATGTTTTGGCAAGGAATGCTGCATATGTCTTTAGAGCCTTTAAATACAGGTATGAAAATTTATAGAAAAATGTTTAAAGAGTTAAGCGAATTAGGGTTTGACATAACAGTGCTTCAAGATGGTAGCATTGAATGGTCTAAAACAAGAACAAAAAAAGAAGGTGATGACAGCCTAGGTAGAATGGTTGAGATAAATGCTGTTTTAGAAGGGTTCTCTAAAAATGGAGATGCAAAACCTGAAAAGGCTATGCCTAAAGAGGGTGCTGAAAAAACTTTTGATAGAGTAGCTAAAGATTTAGGTATTACAACAGAAGCATTAAGGGCAAGAGTTTCTGAGATAGTTGAAAGAAACATGGAGTTATTAGGGTCAAGTATAAACAGTAAAGGTGAGTTTATTAATGCGCATGATAATAACTTTTTAAAATTTTACAGTTCAGCAAAACAGGTTGCTGTTCATGATAGAATATATAAAATTATAACAAATAAAGCTCTTAAAGGTGATCAGCAATTAACCGAAATACTAGATTCTATATTTATGATAGATGGCAAATATGCTAATGATATTCAATCTTATAAAGATAAAATAGAAGGTTATGTAAAAAATGCTAAAGAAGGTCCAGAAAGAGAAGTTGCTGAATCTATATTAGAAAATCTTTCTATAATAGAGCCTTTGTTTAGTTTAAGAAAAGCTCATTTAGGAGGCGGAACATCAAGAGCTCCAAAAGCTAATGTGTCACAAGATCAGTTAAATACTGCAGCACAAAAAGTAAAAGATCTTTTTGCTAGTTTGCCTGTTGATATTCAAAATAACTTTTCTAAAGAACTAAAAAATGTTTATATGGAAAGAATCTTATCTAATAAAGGTATGGATTCTAGGTCTATGAACTTAGCTTTTTATCTTATAGAAAATAGATTAGGTGTATATCAAGATGGTAAAATTCAAATAGCTTCTCCTGAGGCAATGATTCAACATTTAAGAGAAAAACATGGTGGAAATGTAAAAGATTCAGAGTTAAAAGCTTATGAGATAGCTATAAAAACTATTAAAAATGTATTAGGTGATACTGTTAAATTCACAAATAAAATACCTGTTGATGAATCTAATGCTGTAATAACAGATGGTGTTAAATTAAGTAATTATGTTAAAGCATATAAAATGTTGGCTAATGATAGTATTGTTGCTTTATTAACAACTAGCAGAAAAGCTATTACTGATATTAAAAAACATATGAATGGAAGCACTGAAAAGCTTGCTGAAATTACTAATAAGATAACAAATCTAGTTGACCAATTAGAAGGTGTTGCTAACAATAATTTAGACCCAATTAAAGAAATTAGAAAAATATCAGAACAGTTAGATGTTATTAGAGAATCTTCTAAGAATATTAATTTAGATAAGTCTAAGAGAACTGATACACAAAAAGATATAGATGATATTAATATTGTATTAAAACAACTTATTGATGGTATTGATAAACAAACAGGTCAATGGAATATGAGTGTTGATTCTGTTAAGAAGTTATTAGGTAGTAAGTATGAGGGAGATACAGATCCTACAGGATTAATAAACTTAATTAAAATGCCTATGCAAGAAAAAATAGGTAGAATGTTTGAAAGAGAACTTGAAGCAAGAAATGCTTTTGAAAAAGTATTAAATGATTTAGAAACAGTTGCGCTACAAGGTGTAAAGTCTTACGGTTTATCTGTAGAAGATACAGCATACGTATTAAATCAATTAACTTTACAATGGAGCTCACTATATAATAATGTAAAAGGTAAGGGACAAAAGTCTTTAACAGAGCTTATTGAATTAACAAATGAAAGAGGTTCTTGGGCAGATGTAATGCAAGTTATACAGTCTGCTAATAAAACTATTAAAGAAAGACAAATTGTTAATAACAAAAATCACCCTTTAAACAGCGAAGAAGCTTTACTCAGAGAAAGTATGTTAAAAGGACACACAGATAAAGAGAAAAGATTGAAATCTCCAATGGAGATTATGAAGGAATATGGTCTTGTTGATAAAGATAATAATATAAATCAAGACTTTAAAGAAGGTATGTTATCAGGAGAAGCTACTAAGATATTTGAGACAATGAGAACTCATATATTAAACAATTACTTAGATGGTAAAAAATTGTCCGCAAAAGAAAGAGCAGAAGCTTTTAACAAGTTTAGAAATAGAGATGCTTTAACAATTATTAATTATCTTAGCAATCAAGTACCTATTAATACTATTAAAATAGCAGCAACAAAAGGAGCTGGTACAGAATCTATAATAGATTTTAATACTGGTAAAGTTGTTGTTAACCATCCTAACATTAGATATTTCCGTGAAAAAGGTTATGATACAGTATTTCTTGAAGATGCGGTTGCTGTAGTTATGGGTGGTAAATTAAGAAGAGCAAGTTTAGATATGGAGTTTTCTAGTCCTGAACTTGTACAGCAAATTATAAATCAATCTATTAGAAGATCTACTAAGCAAAAAGATATACTAGAAAAATTAAGAGACAATCTTAACTTAAATGAAGCTGATATACAAAACTTAATTTTAGAACAAAACATAGATAAAAGCTTTTATTATGTAAGAGTAAGTCCAGGTAGCAGAATGCTATTTGTTGCCTCAAAAGCAAACATGGATGCCTTAAATAAAGACTTTAATACTTGGTATGACTCAGCTATTAGCAATCTAAAGAATAATGGTAAAACAGTAGAAGCAAAGGCTTTAGAAAGTGTTTTTGGGGAAATTAGGTCAAAACAAAGTTCAGAAGGTGATGCTAGAAGAATAGTAGAATTAAAAATGATGTTACCATTTCTTGACAAAACTATGAAAGGTAACTTTGAGTCTTGGTTAAAAGCTTGGGGTGAAAGTGGAGATCAAAAAACTATTGCTAAAATAGAAGCCAATTTGTTTAAAAGAGGATTTCTTGTAGACGGTGGTACTACACAGCCAGTATCAAAAGATGTTTTAAGATATATAACAGGAAGGACTGTAGATCCTCAAGGTAATGTAAAATATTTAGGTCATACAGACCCAAGAATTAGATCTTATGCAGAAAAGCTTTTAAGACAAGATGGTTGGGAAACTGTAGTTTTTAATGATAGTGTAGCTCAAGAAAATTCTAGTCACCCTTTAAGTATAAGAGGTATTGTTGAGGGTAAAATAAACGCTGAAATAAGCAGACTAAAAAAAGCTGCAGCGCTACCTTTTGATAATCAAAATTTACTTATTATACAACAGCATAACAATACTATTAAAGAAATAAAAAGTTTAGATAATTCTTTGTTTGATGGCGCTAAGTTTGCTTCTTTAGAAGCTATGAAATTTATAATGGCTCAAAAAGGTGTAGATGCTGATCAGTTTATAAATTCAGCAAATGGCGCTAAAACAGTAATATTTGCTACAGGAGACAATCAGTTACTTGGTAAAGGATATTTAATATATCACCCTGAAATAGCTGCTAAAATGCCTGCTGGTGTAGATATAGCTTTAGGTACAGAATCTGCAAAAGCTTATTCTGGCAAATCTAAAGCCAATACTGAATATACTGCTTTAGATGTTAGTACAGGATTAGATGCATTAACTAATGCGGGAAATAGAAACAAAATGATTATACCTGTTGAAGGTATAGGTATTAGTTTTATGTCTAAAAATTCAGAAAAAGGAGTTATATCTCCTTCTATATTTGATTTCCAAAATTCTGCTACCGTACAAAAGGCTATGACATGGATGAATTTTGAATCTATTTATAAAAATATAGCTCTAGACTGGAACTCTGCTCATGATATAAGTAGACAGCAAGTAAAATGGTTGTATAAACAAAATGAAGAAGCAGGTAATCCTTTAGATCGTGGTGATGCAGGAATAGCAAGAATATTATTTGAGTTTGGGGCAGACCCTAACACACCTTTAATTGTGTCTTCAATTAAAAGATTAATGAGGTCTCAACATTATCAAGATGTAAATACAATAGAAAATATGAGAGGTGGTGAGGACAATTACTTAGTTCCTAACGTATCTGGGGATTTAGCTTTACCAATATACGCTAACCTTACTACTAAAAAGGGTAATGTAACTCAAGATCATTCTAGAACAGTTATTAATTATGGTGGTACTGGAATAAATAAAAATCAGGCATCTAGAATACTTGGTAGCCAAGTTGGTAGACCAAGTATAAATCAAGAAACTTTTATATTTAGAGACAATCAAGGTGTTGATATTATAGTTCAATATGAAAATGGTAAGTTTAGATACCAAAGTAATTTTTATGATTTAATTAATTTAAAGTCTATAGACGGTATAAAAGGTTATGATGATGTTGGTAAAAGAAACGTAATTATTGATGCTCAAAATTCAAGATACACTGATGGAGCTAGAAGATTTAAAAGAGGTGGTTATCAACAAGTTGAGTCTTTATTAAATGAGCTAAATCAAAAAGTTAACAAATTTCAATTAACTTATGGTGAGACTATGAGTTTATTAAAAGGCAATCAAGTTAGCAAAGATTTAGGAGAAGGTAATGTTACTGTTGCTTTAAAAGCAAAATCTGTAGATATGGCTAAAAAACTTAATCTTGAGTTTGGTATGCTAGGTCACGCTATTCCAGCTATAGGTCACGACAAGGTTATATTTAGAGTTAACAAAGTTAGCGATAGATTAAATGGATTGGCAGAAGTAAACGTGTATGATTTAAGAGTAGCTATGCAAAGAGATAATGATGGAGACCACTTTTATATGCACCAAAAAGTTCCTTTTGAGCTTTTAAAGTCATTTGGAAAGCAAAATGGTAAGAAAAATGATTTTAATATGTTTAATACAGACCATGTGCTAAATAATGAATATGTAAATATTTTTAGTATAGATCCTAACACAGGCAAAGCAGGTTCTGTTGCTGGAGGTGGCTTTCATAGTTATGCATCTACTCTATCTCTTGCTAAAAGAGCAATAGGTTCTACTATAGGAACAAGAAATGCTATATCATGGATGGAAAGAACTGGTATTAAATTTGGGGGTGAAAAGCTATTTAAAGATTTTTCAAATGAAGATAAAATTACTATTGATTCTCAAACTTGGAAATGGTTACAAAAATATTATGATGTTATGCAAAACAGTGTAGATATACATAGTGGAATACATGAAATTATAAGAAATAATAGGACTTTAAATGATTTCTTATTTTATGGTCAAGTAGAGAGTTCTATTTTTGAAAAAGCTGTAAAAGATTATGAACTAGGTAGAGGTGACTTAAGGTTAAATAAGTATATTAAAGATCAAAGTACTCCATTTAATATTGATAAATTTGGACAAAAATCAATTGAAAAAGAAGTGTTTAACCTTTTATTAAGAACATTTAAAAAAGCAAATATGATTTCAAATGATGTTTATGATGAAGCTGGAAGCAGAAATCCAGAACCTTTTGAGATTAAAAATGCACATAATGATTTAAGGTCGTTCTTTATAAACCCTGATAATTTTATAGTTGACAAACTAAGAAGAAGTATTCAATATAAATTAAAAAATGCATCTACTAGAGATTATGGTAAACTATTACAAACTGAATTTATGGAAATGTTTTTTCCAAAAGTAAAAACTGGTCCACAATTTGAACAAAAATTTATGAGAGATTTTTTTAGAGAAGGGTTTATTCAACCTTTGTCTAAAAGAATATTTTCTTTTGATAATGTAACTACAGTAAATATAGGTACAGGTGGTAGCCGAGATCCTTTTATGATGTCTATGGGAGGTTACCATTTAAATAGATTTGCTAATTTAGATGGTTTTCATAGCAAAGGTGTAGATGGTATAAAAAGAATAGAAAGTAATCTTAAAAAGTCTAATTTAGAAGCTGCAGGATTTTTTGTTGATCGTGTTGAAAGATTTGTTGAAACAATGAATATGTTTGGCAGAGATCCAATAGAAACATTTAATACTATAAAAGATGGTGAGTTTGTTTATAATGTTGATAATTTTTCTTTTGGACTAAATAAGCAGTATGGTAATTGGAATGCTAAAAAAGCATTTAATAATGGTATACTTAGAAGCTTAATAGATAGGCAGATAAAAGAAATACAAAATTCTATAGAATACTATAGGAGTGAAAAGTTTACTAATCCCAATAAGATTGATCGTTTGGTAGATAGGTTATCTAATTTAAAAGTTGCAGCAGATATTATGGATCATCAAACTGTTAGAGATATTACTGTTGAAGGTAAAAATAACTTTATAAAAGGTCAAGGTAAAGATGTTTCAAATCTTTTAAAATCTTTTACTAAGAACAAAAAAACTATTGCAGTTTGGGAGATAAAAGGTGACGTTAAATATAAAGGTAAATTATTAGATAAATCTGATAAGTTTGAAAATGAATCTTTATCTCAATTTACAACAACAGAAATGGCTTCTACTAAAAAGTATGTAGACCAAAAGCAGTTAAACTTTATAGGATACTTCAATGAGACTTCATTTAAGGGAAATAAGAAACAATTCTTCCAAAAGGGTAGGACTTATATAGTTGACACAAAACCTAAGAAATACGTTAATATTAGCGATTTAGAATTAAAGTGGAATAGAGCGTTATTTAATGCAACATATGGTAAAGAGACACTAGATCACTTTTTCTTAGAAAGAGGTATGATTAACCAGTTTTATGCGGACCTTAAAAAATTAAGAGCACAAATTAGTACTGGTCATTTCTCTACTGTAAAAGAAGCGCTGCTACAAAAAGTGTTAAGTAAAGATTTTTATGCTATGGAAGAAGCTCAACAATCATATCTAATTAGTAAGTTTATTGATAAATATAAAGGTTCAATAAGTAGAGATGTAGATAGAGTTGATTTTCTACTAAGAAATATACTTAAACCTCAAATAGCTGCTACATATACTAGTGATGATGCTGGAAGATATGTGCCAAACTTTACAACAAATCAGCACTTACAAAAAACTGTATTTAGATGGTCAATTAATGCGGAAGGTGGTAAATATAAGTCTTTTCTTGAAAACTTTATCAAAGATGTTTCTTCTTTTTATAATGGTACAAAAGAATATAAATTAGAAGGTTATGATAGAGCTGTAAGAAATGAAGTTGTTGAAATGGGTACACCATTTGAAACTATGTTAAAATATATGGATGTATTTTACGCTAATCCTTATATGGAAATGCAGGCAGGTAATCGATATAACAGTAGAATGAGTAGAGTAAGAACTGAAACTGATCAGGTTGGTCAACAGCATGAATATATAACTGTTAATCCTGTAAAAAGAAAACCAAGTAGTTTTAAAGGTGATTTTAATAGTGCTTTAAATGGTAAACCTAATGGATGTTAGTAAGAGGAGAGCTTAATGTCAATATGTAATTTTGAAACAAGAACAAAGCGAGAATGGAAATCTATTCAAGATAAGATTTGGGATTACTGGATTTATGATAGAAATGGTAATGAAAGACTTGATTTAATTTCTAGATTTACTGATAAGCATGAAGGTTTTAACCCTCAAATGGCTGCCAAGAATTTGAAGTGGTTTATAGAACAAAGATTAGAGTTACCTTTTAACGAAAATTCATTTAATGTATTTACTAAAGAGCATATAAAAAGAATAAAAGTTGAAATAGATGCTTATGCTAATGCTTTAGGTGGCAAATTTTCTAATTTAGCTTACGTTGTACCTGAACTAATATCAAAACAAGATCCTACTTCACGTAAATTTTATAATGATTTAAATAATATCTTAAACACTGAAAGAATTAATGTAAACAAACTTTCTAACAGGCTTGCCA
>Ga0208794_1000484_pt1 | contig 25593 bp, 18 predicted proteins | sample 32_taG_FD_184106 | JGI IMG/M metagenome (GOLD analysis project Ga0208794, IMG submission 184106) | Marine viral communities from the Gulf of Mexico - 32_GoM_OMZ_CsCl metaG (SPAdes) (version 2) | ecosystem: Environmental > Aquatic > Marine > Oceanic | place: Atlantic Ocean: Gulf of Mexico... | reverse complement strand
CTAATTAGGGGATTATCAAATATACTGGTAGATCCAAAGGCAGTATCACCAATCGCACCTTGTGCTGATCTCACCCCGCCAAGTGGATTTTGAGTTTCATTAATAATACCTTCTAATGTTTCCTCTTTGAATCCAAGACCTGCACGCCCAATAGAATCTAAAAATCCGCTACCACCACCATTTTCTCTATAAAGCACTCCCTTACCAACTCTTCCACCACTTGCTGCAAAAATTTGAGCGTTCCCTTGATTAACAGCTTGCATTGCACCGGGACCGTATTGATCAACAGAAGATTTTTTAATGACAAACTCACCGGGAGTAAGCATGGCTGGAACAGTATCGGTGCCTTTAGGTTCAAATGGAACCATCATGCCTCTTTGTGCATAAATACCATTAACCGCAACACTTCCTCCAGTATTACCTTGAGCAGGCCCAGCAAATTGTAAACCTTGCAGCCATCTTCCAAACTGTGCATCTCTTGCCCTAGTTTCATCTTGAACAGTTTGCTTAAGCTGATCTATCAGTTCTTGAAGTTTTTTATTTGTTGTGGTAGAATTTACGCCTAATTGTTCTATAACAGGTTTTAATTGATCTCTTCTAGCTACCAATTTTTGAAGCTCTCTTCGGGCGTCTTCACCTTCTTTACCGGGAAGTTGTGTTAAACCACCTTCTAATATTGCTTGAATGCTGTTATTCGTTCTTTTCCATTCCTCTGTAATTTCTTCTGGAGTTCCCCCCCAAAGATCTCGGAATGCCCCCCCAAAGAAACCTTCATCGGCAACAGAAGTAGGAGCACCGGGAAGGGGAGAAAATGTCTGTCCCGGTATAAGGGGTACATCATCAATATCTGATGGTTGACCAGCAAACTTATCTACAGCAGCAGTAAATTCTTTAACAGACTCCTCAAAAGTTTTAGCAAATCCTAACTCTAAGAATTTTCTAAGAAGTTGTGTTTGATTCTGATTTTGTTTTAATAACTCTTCTCTGATCTGTCTTTGTCTTGCGGCTCTAGCTTCTGCAATTTTGGCAAGCTGATCTTTCTTCTCCTCAGAGAAAGCAATTGCTTGTAAAAATCTATTAGCAGATTGACCAGCAATACCACCACCAGCAGCTAATCTGCCACCAAGCTGTCTGAGCAATAATCTTCTAAGTTCTTTACCTGCACCCTCTTGACCAGCGGCTACATCTACAAGTGCCTGATTGCCTTCGTTTTGTAAGGCTGTTAAAGCTGTTAATGCCTGTGGTATATTCGCTGTACCACTAAATGCTGCTCCAATAGCACTCTGCTGTTGTGCAATTTGTAGTACTCCCCTAGCATCTCCAGAAGCAACCTTTCCTATAAGATCATCTAGACCAGTTTCTAGGGCATTAATGTTTTGTCCAATTTTTGCAGCTTTCTCAAGAATAGCTTGGAATACTTCACTTTCGTTAGCTAATCCCTCTAAAGCTTTTGTAGTATTATTAATTTCAGTTTGTAACTGAGCACTCTCATTAACAAACGCATCACTAAATGGATCAATAGTGCCCTCTCTAACTCCCTGCTGTAATTCAAACTGCCTATCAAGTGCAGACTGTCTTCTAGCTAATAAGACTCCTGAATCTGCACTCCCTGCCTGTGCTCTTGCTCTAAGTGCCACATTTCTTTCAGCAGCACTAATACCATCCCCAACTCCAGTTCCAAGATTACCAGCTAAAATTTGTTTAGTTCTTTTTTCTTGAGCAATGATAGAATCAGCGATTGCCTGTCTAAATTTAACTTGCTCTTGCAAAAGTTGAGCTTCTATCTGAGTTCTTTGCTCAGTAATCTTAATGGCTTTATTGTATGCCTCTACAAAATTATCTGATGCTGCCGCTGCTTCTTGGAATATCTGACCGAATGCTTCTTGGAGTTGTCCTGATTTAAATAGTTTCTCTAATACATCTGCCGGTATAACACCATCTCCACCCTCTCTTTTTAAACCTTCTTCTATAACATTTCTAACACCTTCAGGTAACTGCAATCCCAAACTAGCAAATCTTGCATCTAATGCCGCTAATAACTCATCCCCAGTAGAACCTCTAGCATTACCTTCAGAAATAACATCTTTAATAATGTTTATTCCTTCAGATCTTAATCTTTGAAAATCTCTGAAGCTATCTAATTGTTGCTCACCAATGCCGGGAATTTGTCCCAATCTTCTAAAGAAATTTTCTTGAGCAGCTTCGCCTTGAGGATTATTCACATCAAAAGGATTAGTAATCTGACCAAGATTGGCAATTCCAGATCCAGAAAAGATATTGGAAATGTTGGAAGCAAATTCAGCAAGTGTTATGGATGCACGATCTAGAGAAAAGTTTAAATTATTTGTAGCATTTCTAAATACTAAAACAAGACTCTCTACCTCTTTCTTGATGTTAGAAATAGCAGCATTTAATTGTGCTTGTTGGAGTACCGCTTGTTTTTGCTCCTCTATTAACTTCTTCTGTTCTTTTATTAGTTCTTTATACTGTTCATTAAGAATTTTTACTAAAATATCAAACTGCTTTTGAGAAACTCCTAAGCTCTTTGCAGTAATGCCTTGTGACTTAAGAATGTCTTCAACTTCTTTGTCACTAAACTCAACATCTGTAACATTAACTCCTGTTCTAGCGGCTTCGCCTAAAGCAACCTGACCTATAGCTTGACTTCCAGCAACAAGTTGATTAAATGTCCCTTGTCCCGCATTAAGTGAGGGATTTCTAAAGATATCTGCCAAACGTGCTGTGACTGATTCTTCAGCGAGAGCCGATGTAACCCTACCTCTAATAATTGTATCTGTAGCATTTAATATGTCTCTAGCAAACTTATTGCCAGAATCAGCAGCATTTAAAAGTGCTTCATCTAATGCTTCTGGTCCCTGTAGATTTTCAAGGTCTAATGAACTTACAAATTCAAGTAATCCTTTATCTAATTGTGCAGATATTCTAGCAACTTTTTCAGGTGGTATCAACTGAGATAAAGAATCAAGAGCTTTATTTATGTCTTCCTTAATTTTTACACTACTAAAAGTAGTAAGTTCTCCAAATATACTTCTTTCACCTGCAAATCCTTTCACTATAGTATCAAAAGAACCAGCAGCAAGATCTAATTGACTGTCAAAATCAGAGATAACTTTACCAAAATCAACACCTGTAAAATCTTTTTCTAACTTTTTCAAGCTTTCATCGAGCAGCTTTCCTCTCGCTTCAATACTTTTGGCAACACGAAAACTTGCTTGAGTTGCCGCAATATCTAATGGTTGGGTAATTGCACCCACAATTGCACCTGTACCAGCACCTATAGCAGCACCAATAGCAGTGCCAATTACGGGGACAAAACTTCCAAGAGCAGCACCAGCAGCAGCACCACCAAGAACAGCACCACCAAAACCAAATGCTCCTCTGGCTTGTGCAGTTCCACCACTCACATCTCCCTTGATACCAGCCACTTCTTGTCTTTTATCAAACAGAGCATCAGCTACTGACTCACCGATAGAACGACCAGCAAAACCACCAACAATTCCAGCACCTGCAACCCCTAATCCACCAGCAGCAGCACTACCAACACTAGCACCAGCAAATTGTGGAAGAACACCAGTAAACTTATCCTGAGCACCAATCGCTTCCGCAATTTTTCCTACCGGAATAACAGAACCTAACAAGCTTAAAGTTAAAATAGTATTAGAAATAGACTGAACCAATCCAGCAGTAGCAGAATCCGCATCAGATACAGTACTTGTTAAAGTTTGCAATGCAAATGTTACACCTAATAAATTCTGCCCAGCATTTGCGAGACCAGAACCTAGACCTGCCTTACTAGATGCATTAGCTTCTTGTAAGTCTGCTTGAGCGGCTTTATTAGAAGCAGCAGCTTCTTTATTGGCAGCAGCAGTAGCTTTTGCATCAGCAAGAGCTTTATTCTGAGTATTTTTTGCTGCCTTAGTTATTGCCTTAGTAAACTGGTCTATTTGTTGTTGAGCCTTGACTATACCTGCTGAATCCCCTGATTTTTGTGCAAAGCGTAAATCTGCTTGGGCACCTCTAAGACCTGCTCTTAAATCTGCTCTACTAGTACCACCATCTCTGAGAGATTGTATTCTGCCAACTCCACCGCCTCTTCTCAATCCTAAGTACTTCTTAGTAGAAGCAGCATTGACAACAAAAGCACCTTCTGGTAAAGTAGTAAGGATACTATCAGATGTTCCAGTTCCCGGTCCTCTTGCAATAGTTCCAGAAGCAAATCCACCAGTAGCAAGTTTATTAATAGATTGTAGTTTACCCCTATTAGCGGCAACTTCTTTAGGATCAGTAACAACCATCTCACCATTAGAGATTCTAACGGGAACTTCTCCACCACTAGCAAATGTTAAAGAGCCAAAACCTCTTCCTGTAGCTCTACTTTTACCTTTTTTACCACCACCTTGTCTAGCTAATGCTTCACTAACCGCTGGATTTTTGCCAACATCAGCAGCAAGTTCTCTAAGGATTTTTCCACGAATATTACTATCTGGAGCAGCATCTTTACTAGATTTAGCATCAACAAATTGACTAGGCAATTTACTAAAGTTATCAGCAAACGGACCCTGTAAACCATTTGGAAAATCAAAAGGTCTGGCAAAATCAACAGCACTGTCAAATCTACCACGATTACTCAGAGAGGATAATGCAGCTTCAAATAAATCACCACGAAGAGCAGATCTTTGAGACTGGATAAACTTAGTTTTGCTTGCTTGATCAATGGTTGTAGGCCCAAGACCCAAATCACCGCTAAGTTCACTTGCAGCAAAATCAACACCTTTAATAAGACCTTCAGCTAATACTTTATTGAATCTTTCAGATGTTTTCTGATTTAAACCCTGCTTAACGATACTATAGTTTTTACCCTTAAATACTTTACTAACGCCACTTTTTCCGGGTGCAGTGCCCTTATTGAATCCAATCGCGGCCTCAACATCTTTAACACTAATCTTAGTCTTTCCATCTGCAACATCATCTGGATCAAGGATAGCAACACCGACACTGTTAGCTCTAACGATGTCGCCAGTTGCAAGTTTTTGTATAATACCACCTGCTGCTCTGCCTGACTTTCTTGATTTTTGTTGTCTTCTATAAGCTGTTAATCCGGCTTTATCTAAAGAAATTTCAGTGAAACCACTTAACGCTATATTGTCTTTACGAGAAGTTAATGCTTGACCCTTAAGCTGCCTTCCTCCTTCAGGAGAGAATTCTTGCCTTAATCTTTTATCTAACAAAGTGCTGTCTGCAACCGCTGTTCTTTTAACTTCTGCTAGTCTACCATTAGACGCAAACTTTCCATCAAGAGGACTAGTTCCTGATGTAAATAATTTTAGTATTCCAGCACCCTCTAAAGATTCTTCAAATCTTCTACCTTGAGCAACTGAACCTCTAGCATTAGCAATACTATCCCTTTGTGACTTATTAAATCTTTTATCTGTAAATGGATTTATGACTTCTCTTGTAATGTTTGATGACACTTGATCTGATGAGGTAAAAGCATTCTGACCTAAAACAAAAGGATCATTAGAAGCTTTTGCTAATGTTTTTCTTCCGCGATATATGTTGGATCTAACTAAAGAACTTTTTAAGTCAGTTATTCCACCAGAAGCAAATCCCGGTATTAATCCACCCGCTGCCGCTCTTTTCAATGCCTGTGTCTGCTTATTTACAGCGATAGGCTTAACGCCTTTAACCTCTTTTGCTTTAAGTACATTCTCAATGGCATCATCAAGGAATAAAATCGAATCATATTCTTTGGAAAGCTCTGCTAAGATTCTTGCTTTCTTACTAGCAGTAGAAAGTTGTCTAGTAGTTCCGGGTTTCTTTCCGGGTTCTCTTTCACCTTTAAATAATCCACCAGTGAAAATAGTTCTTCCCGGCTTGATTCCACCCTTTACTAAGAAGTCTTGTAATGCTGACTGATCTCCGGGTGTGCCGAACCTAGCTGTTAAAACATGAACATCAAATCCCTGCTGACTTCTTTTCCTAGCAGACTCAGCAAGAGATGTAGCTCTAGCATTTCTAAGTTTAGCTTGTCTAGATGCAGCAAGTTCTGGATCATTAGAAAATAACTCTTTACCAGAAGAACCACTAACTCCTAATGTATCATCAAAATCAAATACATAAGCCCTATTACCTCTTCTACCCTTACTAGCACCACCTTTAGGGGTTCCTTTAGCATATTTCTTAGGAACTACATACTCACCACCCTCAAGTTCTGCAATAACTCCACCAGCAGCATGAGATGGTCCATAAACCTTACCACCATTAGCAAACTTAGGAATTACTCCACCAGATGCTCTTCTTCTACCACCCACGCCAGCAATTCCACCAGTAGGCTTAGTAGCAATAGCCTTTGCAATCTGATTGAATCCTGTTGTATTAGCTTGTTGAAGACCAGATAATTGACCAGATATTTTAGTTAGAAGATTATTGGTGCCCGTTATTAATTGCGTTTGAGATGTAACTGCTGCGGCAGTCTTCTGTGCAGCTTGTGCTCCAGCGGTAGAACCAGTAGCAGATGTAACAGCACCACCAATACCACCACCAATAAGAGAGCCTAAGCCACGACCAAGTTTAAATGCACCTAAAGTACTTAAAATGGGAAGGACTGGTTCAAGGGCAGATACAATATCATTACCAAACTTTAAAAAGCTTTCTGCTGATGCTAAAATGTTTTTACTAAAGTTCTGAAATGAGTTAGATTCAAATACAGATCTGATCAACTGATTAAATGTTTCTCTAACTCTTTTGACTCTATTATCAATTGTATCTAGAGCTTTAGTTACATCTCCTCCAAGACCCTCAACAGCACCTTTTTGTGCCTCAGTTAATGCCTTCCTAGCCTTATCAAACTGAGCAATAGCAGGTAACAACTTACCAATCTGTCTAATACCACCAAGTTCTTCAGCAATAGCACTTAAAGTAAGAGCATCACCTTTCTTGATAAGTGTATCAAGTCTTTGTGATAATTGATCAAATGCTGGGAAAATACCTACAAACTTTCCTTGTGCATCTGTAAGATCAACACCAAACTGCTTTAAGAAGTTGATAGTTGTTCTTCTCTGAATACGAGAGAAAATAGTTCTCAAACCAGCAGCAATAGTGTCAGCAGACTCTCTAGTAGTAGATCTAACGGCTGTGAAAACAGCAGTAAGTTCTTGCAATGCTGCTACAGTTCCCTTACTATCACCAGCGGCTTGTGCAAACACACCACCAGTTCTACGAATAACAGAAATCAAGTCTTCCGCTTCAACAGCAAACTCTTTAGAAACTTTATTCAAAGATCCAAGTACTGCTTCAGCATCTTTACCTTTAAGTCCAAACTGACCAAAAGCAGCAATCAAACCCTCAGTGGTATCTGTGATTTTACCAAAGGTTGGAGCCAGTGTTGATCGTGCAAGAGCACTTAAGACCTGCTCAAGATCTTTACCACGAATACCAGCTTGTGCAATAACCCTAGAAGTTTCTGCTAGTTCATTCGCACTAATACCTAGACTAGTAGCTAACTTATTAATCTGATCCGTTAGACCACCTAGTTCCTGAACTGATTTACTAGTGACCTGAGATATTCTGACGATTTCTCTTTCAAATTTAACAGCATCCCTAACAGCACCAGTGAATGCTCTTTGGAGATCATAAATCGGCCTTGAGATTACACCAAAAGCAATTGCCTGTTTAGCAACAGATCCAAATCTTTTTCCTAAAGTACCAACTAAAGCACCTTGAGTCTTCAAGGACTGATTAGCCCTAGTAACTTGAGTATTTAATGTTCCTTGTGCCTTAGCAACATTACCAACACCTCTAGCAGTGTTATTAAAAGAATTACCTAAAGCACCAACAGAACCTTTAGTTGAAGATAAGTTAGAATTCAACTTGGTAAGGCTACTATTTAGACTTGTAAGTTGTTTATTAAGATTTGTTAACTGTTGGACATTACCAATTTTTAAATCTATCTTGGTACTTTTGCCCAACTGCTTACTAATCTGCTTACTAACATTGTTCAAGTTTTTAGGTTGAGACAATATTATTTGTGCATTAATGTTAAAAGCCATTTACATCTCCGAATAAACATAAAGTGACCGCAGACACCCAATGCATTATAGAGTACTATCCACGGTCACTATCCACTTATAACATCATGCATCAGCATCAACTGTTTCTACTGTTTCTGCTTTTTTAGTTGTTTTTCTCTTGCGAGTTGTCTTTTTCTTTGGTTCTTCTGCAACCTCTTCTTCATCTGAAATAGGATTGCCATAATCGTCTAAAAATGGTGCAGGCTCATCAACTACAAAGTTGCCAGTCTTTTCATCCAACCTTCTACCATTTAAATCTACATAATAGTAAGTCCCATCCTCATTATACTCGATGTAGTTGCCGTATTCATCGACATATCTACCTTCTCTATCAACAAGGCGGGCACTTCCCTTTTCCACCAATCTATACTTAGCATCAACAAACTTAAACTTTTTCAAGAATTTATTTTCTGGAAGTCTATCATCCAGATTCTCTGTTCCGCTTAATAGATAGTAGAATTCAGTTGCACCTTTTACAGCGATTGGGTTGTCCATATCAACAACATAATCCTCTAATCCATTTGGATAAAAAGGTGTCAACTCATCATCATTATACACCAAACTATGTGCAAAAAGAAAATTAAACCTTGCGTTCTCAGACTTGCCTTCACATGTCTGACTGTCAAGATCTGAACGTCCAGAAAGCATGTCAACCATACGTTGTCTTTTCTCTTTCATCTCCAATGCAAGCTCTTTTGCATCCACAAGTTTGATACCACCCTTTTGAAGTTGATATTCTCTATCAAGGATCTCTTTTCTCAATGTATCGTATTCCATCTGCCTTTGATCATTCCAAAGTCCCTTATTACGCAAGATGTCTTCAAGCTGATCCCTAAGCATGTCACCTTGGTCTAAAGATTCCCTAAAGACCTTTGACTTTAACTTATTAGCCTCTTCCATAATCTTATAAGCAGGTAATCTTACAGCGAATTCTTTATCTACAAAAGTAAAATTACCAGCCTTATCTAGCTTAGGTGCTCCATCTTGATCTGTATCAATAACTTCAATAGTAAATACTCTTTTTGCTACATCTGCCATAACTTATTCTCCTTGATTCCTAAAATTGAACTTTGTAACGTATCTATTCCAACTAAGTGTATACTGTGAGATTTCCGACTGAGCACTCCTCAGATTGAAATTCCCATTATCCAAGATCTTCGATCTAACTTCATTCCACATATCTCTGAACTCTAACTCTTGATCTGTTAGTTCAGAATAATGTTTCCCATGTCCCCATAGATAACCAAACTCTTCCTCAAAAGCAGCTAGACTACCTATTATAGTTGTATCAAACTTCTTTTTTATGTTATTAAGAAGCCTTTTCTTTGAGCTTTCTCTGTAATCTTCATGTCCCATAATTATCTCCTAAATTTTTCTCTCATTTCTTGAACTGCTTGCATTTGCAAGTCTCTTTGAACATCTGGCATTTGCTGTTCTAATATTTCTTTCCCGTCTGCGTTTCTAATAACTTGTCTTCTTGTTTCTATCACAGACTTTCCAGAGGCATCATTTTGATTGAGAATAGTATTCACCTCATCCTGATTTCTAGCCATTACAAACAGTTCTTGCCTTCCTTTACCCTTATGATTTCCAAAGTGATGATCAGTAGATTTTTCCTGTTTAGCTTCTTCTCTATCCTTTCTTTGTTTAATAAACCAACCATCTAGCACATCGTCATCATTAATAACTTCATCAGGAGGACATTCAGTACTCTCATAGACATTATCATACATCTTTGAGAAAGAGCAAAGTATCCTTTGATGCTCAGTCCATTCTACAGATGGTCTTCCAATAGCATCTCCTTTATGTGCTATCCACATACTTCTCCATGGTTCTTGTCTAGCAATTTGCCTAACTTTATCCATAGCAAAGCTTGGTCTTTGTTCTATAGCAGACTGTATTAGTGAATTATTACAGTCCCAAAAACTATCCATATTATAGAGCTTGTTGCCACAATTATCTCTAAAAGACATAGCAATTAAAAATTCTGATCTAGTATTTTCTGCATGTGATTCTTTTGTGGCATGATAGAGCTTGTATTTTGTTTGATTAGATCTTGCGATTCCACTCTGCACTTGTTTTAATTTTTTTCTGAGCTTGTCAACAGCCATAGGATTGGTATAATTTAGATACATCTGAAGCTTGGTATTCTCTACCATTTTATCTAAATCTTTTAAACCGGCTTCATCTTTATTAGTCCATTTACCAGTTAACTCAGAAAGTCTTTGTGCCTCATCCCATGTAAGCATTTCTTCATACTTAATGTCCTGTATGATTTGCTTGTAAATAAGAGATGCTTCATATTTGTCCTGAAGAGTATTTGGGACACAAGAATATCTTACATTATTGTAAGTAACATAGTATGTACCGTATAAAATGCTATAAAGCATATTATCCAATTCGACCTGTTCCATATCCTATAAAATCCTATAAAAATGTCAGTAACGTACTCGCCCAATCCGGGTGATATTGCTTGTCAGGGCTATCGCATGTTACTGACTAAAAAGGGGGTTATCGTCATCATAACCCCCGTAATTAGTCTTATCAAATTATGCAACCAAAATAGATCCAGAACCTGAAACTGATAGTTTGTTATAAGTAACATAATCAAATGTAGTTGTTACGTTACCACCACCAGCGTCACCTCCTCCGTATGAAACAGAAGAAAGTTTATTCTTTCCGCCAAGATCCACAACAGTTCCATCACAAGTCTTCAAGATGATTGTTTGATCACTCAACTGATTCAAAGATGCACAGTTTGCAACTGAAGTACATCCACTAGAAACAGCATTGATCTGATCACCACCAGTTGAAAGAACTTCAAAAGAACATGAAACTTCAATTGGGAATGTAGCAGCTTTAGCGTATGGACCCTTGTCACCTAATTGGAACAAGTCTTCTCTACCAAAGTCAGCAGAAACATTGATAGACTGAATCTTGAAACCACTGTCAGGAATCTCATCAGGTAAAGTAGAACCTGCTCTATCAAAGTATTCTCTTCTTTGAACGCCCATAACAGCGTCAGGACTATCAGCACCATCAAAACGTCCACTACCTAAAACGAAACCGCTTGCCCAAAGTGCATTTGTACAAGTAGCAGGATCGCCTAAATACCATGCTTTTTCATTAGATGAGAAACCAACTTCTTCAGTAAAGTTACCATCAACACCCATGGTATAAGCAACATTGGTCATAACTGCATCGACAACAGTGACCTGAGAAATTGGAGTATTGGTTCCGACAGAAGCATTTGCTTCATCGAAGATGCCCAAAGTAATACCAACTTCATTAGTTGCAGCAGTTGTAACAACATCTGCATTTTCAAAACTACCTGCACCCAAAACATATAATGGAACAGAACCGTCAAGAAGACGATTAATTGTCATTTCAATAGATGGAACACCTTCAATGTTCTCATAAATTTCAACCTGTCCAAGCTCAAATGCCTGCTCAAGTGAAAAACTGGTAGTCATAGAAACAGACTGAACACCGGGAACAGGCTGATACTCAGCAAGAGATGCTGGTCTCGTCTTCCTGTTCGATGGATCTACAGCTACCTGTTGCATAGCATAGAAAATTCTATTATTAGCCATTTATAACTCTCCTAATTTAGTTATTAACAAAAAAGGTTGTATCAACACATTATACACCATTATCAATTTACAAGCTCAAAAGTCGCTCTAACTGTGCCTTGATAAAGCCTTGAATTTATTGTATTTAATTCTGTAACAATACAATTAAAAAACCTCATGTTCTTATAAGGATAATCTGTAGCTAGGCATGGATAAGTTTTTGAACTGTCCACTAACATTCCTCTATAATCTAGAGGATAAGCACCGCTTTGTGCTACCGTATTATTATCATACATCTTTATAGTTGTGTCTTTTTGCAAAGAGACAATATCAACTAAGTTATTTCTCCACCATCTTGTATCTGCAATAATGTGGAATAAAACATCTTGATAAACAAACTGAGAAACATCTCCCATTTGGAAGGGGGTAAAAGTTCTTCTAGGAACTGCCTCAACAACAATTGCAGGAAGCTGAACTCTATGATTTGATAAAATACCCCAGTTACCAGAACCAATTTCATCAAATGTAGTATCATCAACTCTCAAGGAATTTTGTTGAATCTCATCCCACCATGGAGCTTGGTCTGCAATGTATGTTTGCACATTTCTATAGCTGTATTCTAATTTAACAGAAGATGTAGTACTAACTGCTGTATCAAAAACAACTCTACCTAATGGATAGTTATAATGATGTGCATAAGTTGCATCTCCAGTTCCATAAGTAGTTCCACCTACAGATACTCCTGTAATAGCAATAGGTTCTACTCCAGTAGGAGTTCCGTCAGACAAAACTCCAGAATAATCCATTCCAGTTTCCCAAACCCAATCTTTTCTAGCAGATTCCCATACTTGTCCATCTGTATAGGCAGGGTCCGAAACTGCTCTTAATGTATCAAAAGTTCCACCAAATGCACCAGATGTTGGAGTTTCAATGTTGGTCCATCCACCAACACTTAACAATCCCCAATCCAAATAAGTCTTGAGTGTGCTTTCCATTTGATTAATAAGTAGATTCTCACCTACATGATTAACCTTTACAAATTTTCTATCTAAATCGCAACTCATTTGAGTATCCTTTTCAATTCTTGATTTACTATAATTTTAATGTCTTGCTCTATGTTTTGGAGTGATCGAGTTAAGATATTATTATCTGCTGTTCCTGCTAAATCTGAAGGTACTCCCCATGAACCACCCGCAACCATTAATCCTCCACTCGTTCTAGAAAATGGACTTGCTAGTGGAGAAAATTCAAATCCACTAATAATCGGGCCGCTTCCACCTAATAAAATCCATTTTAACCATTCTAAAACCCCACTACCATTAGCACTTGTATAGGCGTAAACAGCTTCGGGCAGAGACAATACATCCGAATAATCTTGTTCTAAAATGTTAATTCTTATCTGTATAGAATTTGAAAATGTGACCTTTACTCTCACGTTCTGAGCAACTGCTTGTACTATTGAGGTTAATCTAGTATTAATGTCTGGCACACCAATTTCTGCTAAATCCCTACCTTGTATACTGGGTAGCCCAGATACTAATCTCTGGAACACAATCTTTTCTATTCTTTCATCTAATATTCTTTGTATTTTGGGAATGTTCTTAGCGACTATTTTCCCTGCTGATGCATTTATTTCTTTCAAAATTTTCCTTGTATCCAAAGTAATATTAGAAGCCATCCTTAGACCCTTTTCCATGTGCAAACGCAAAATGTGCTATTTCCAAAACCACATGGAGTTGGCTCATCTATTCTTTCGTATGTTCTAGTAAATACATTATTTATGTCTGTAGATGCCTTTAAAGTTTTTGCTCTTTGAAATTTGGTCATGTAAGCTAATCTACCCATAGTTTGTATAGTTCCTTCTGGAACATTTACTGAGGTATCATAGTTCATAAACTCTTTAGGATTATAAACAATAATAACATTAATGTTTTCTGTAGAAATAACTGGCTTTTTACCTTGACCATTGCATAACGGACATAAGCCTCCAAATGGAAATGGGACAGGACCACCTGCCTCATAAACATTAGAAGACTTTTTACCGATAGGATCATAGACACAGTTACTACAATCGTCCCACTTGGTAACTCCATACTCTAATGTGCAAGGAACAGTACATGCAACATTATCTACCATAGAACCTATGGCACTATCAAATATGGTTTGTAAACCACTGTAATCTATAGAACTGAAATCATCAAATAATCCCATTTTTCACCTATGAATTGCAGGGTGGGCAACCAGTAAATCTAGTATCATACTTTGTTTCAATTGTTCCAGTAGTTGGAAGATCTGTAGAATAAGTGTCAATTTCATAATTTGCAGAACCAGCACCGCTAACAGCTACAACACCTAAACCTTTAGGAGCCTGCACTCTAGCACCACCATTATCAATGGGTTCAACAGCATAAACTAAGTGTACTACATCTGGCATGACTAATAACCTCTCTGTCTAATTGGATTTTGTAAATCTGCCTGACCTAATTGACCCAGTTGATTACTGGGATCAAAATCATTAGCAGCAAATGGACTCATAACGGCTTTAATAATCTGCTTGCCCTCATAACTAAAGTTATACTCATTTGATAAGTTTTCATAACTTTTACAAGGCCCAGCAGTAAGAAGTTCTTTAAGATATGCTCCATAATTTGCAGTAGTAATACTAGCGGGACCACATCTAGCGGAAACACCTTGTAGCAGTGCAGAAGTTCTAAAGTTACCTTCATCAGCAATACATGCTGCTTTTAGTACCATAAAAGAAATAAAATCAGTTCCATCTGTTTGACCAATAGGATCTGGACTGATACTATATGCTTCTACATCTACTGTATAAGTAGTATTAAAATTAACATCAATAGGAAGGAGATAAGCAGCAGTAATCAACAAATCTTCTAATCTATCATTACTATACTTTGATTCACCACAACCCGCATCATTGAGCATGGTTCTTAACATTAATAAACTGGTATTTTGCCATGTTGCCATTTGTTTTTACCTTATCTATCTGAAACGTAAAGAATACCATCCCCTTGAAGGATCTGGGAAGCATTAGTATTGACAGTAACTTCTACACGATAAGTGTTACCAGTAGTGCCATCTTCGATAAACATTTCTACCTTACTACCATTAATAGTAGTTCCAGTAATAGTTAAATCAGTAGCACTGCCATCAATCTTTTCAGATGTGACACTAGCAATACTTGTTATTATTTCACCACTAGCCAACAATTGAGTAAAGTCCATGGAGAACTTTCTCTTCTCTGCTGGTTGCTTGCAAAGCCTTTGTTTTGCTGTAATATTTGACATGTAATATCTCCTTTCAAGAGATTATACACCATTTAACAGTTAGGACCACGTTCATCTACTATCCATGTCATGTCAACTTGACCAATTCTAGTCCATTCATTGCCTCTATGAGGGACACTCCACAAGACACCTCTCTCATCTAAGATCCAAGTAAGTGTAGCACCCACAACATCAATAGGTATGTCAAAGTCATTAACTATTTTAGTTAGTATTTCTATTGGCAAATTTTCAGTAGTAAATGCCGCTATACCTTGATTATACTCAATTGGCAGATTAAAAATGTTATTAATAATCGTAGTGCCAAGAAAAGATATAGGTAAATCATTACCAAGACTCAATGAAGAAATAACTTCTGTTGGAATGTCTCTATTTTGACTTACCCCTTGCAGATTAGAAATAGGCAAATCACCTATAACTGTTGGTATGTCTCTTAGATTAGATATTGGTATGTTATTTAAAAGTTGTATACTACTAACATTTTCTATTGGTAGATTATTGATCGCATTGATACTGACACCACCAATATTTTCTATAGGTAAATCAAAGTTATTTGATAAACTAAGTAATGTTTCTATTGGTAATGAAAAGATAGCAGCAACAGGAGTTTCTGGAGGTGGACCTTCTTCATCAAATAGCCAACCCCAAGTCCTAATAGACGAAATGCTGGCATCTCCACCAGCACTCGTAGGGAACCATCCCCATGTTCTAATTGAACTTAAACTCATGACCTATTTCTCTCTACGCCAGACTCGGTAAGTGTGTAAAGTACAGAAGTGTTATCCTGTGCATAGATATCATACACCCCAGAAGAACTATTTACAATCTTACCTTGTGCCATAGCGAGTAGAATAGGCATAATATCTTCAAATGCAACACCATCATAAGTTCCAGTATTTAATGTATTTACTGTGCTTTGTGCCAAACTTGTTAGTGTTTCTTCAGTGGGAGCAATCTGATCAATTAAGTTAGATACCTTACTAAAAGCAATAACAACTCCCGGCAATGTAACATATGGAGTATCAAAATCATCAGAGAATAAATTACCATCTATAATAGTTCCTTCAGATAACTGTATTCTCCAACCATTAATTGTGAAGAATGTAGCACCAAGAAACTGTCCTTCGGTCGTAGGGTCTCCACCCACCGTTCTACAAGCAGCTATCCATTTCAAATAATCACGAAGCTGTATCCATTCTTTCCAAGAAGAATAGATGTCTCTTTTTACATTTATATCAGTTTCGCCCGGATTAATAATGATAAGTTTGTTCTCACCATCGAAAGTTACCTTATGGTATAACTCCCAATAATCTTGACCAAACATACCATAGAGCATCATAGGATTTCTCTCCAGTTCATTGTGGTTAGGATTTTTGAAAAGTTGACCTTCTCTGAAACTTGTGCTGTTAGAGTTATACCCCCAACACCAGAACCTACAGCATCTTTACCAAAATAAGTATCAAAATTAACAATCTTGCCTAGAGAGTCAATAGATTCACGATTGAAAGAAAACTCGTTCCACAAACCATAGAATGTTGCCCACCAAAATCCATGACCCCAGTTTGCACTAACATTGAATGTAGCATTACTTCCAGCAGTTTCAGATAATCCTACCCCACCAGCCTTGTGACCAACGGGACTGGTAATCTGACCTAAATAAGAACCATAGTTAGCATTTGAAACACCATCTGTCTCTGTTTGATGACCAGTAGTAGCAGGTGCGACGATAAAATCATCAATAGCTCCACCTACCCCAGTAGAAAGAACTTGCAATACTGCTTGTCTTCTATTGATTTGTGAAGAATTCAATTCAAGTAAATCTCCAGCGGCATAACCAGTTCCAGAGTCACTAATAAGCAAACTTCTCAAATCAATCCTAAAACCAGTTCCATCTTCCTGCCATTCAGTTCCTGCTCTTGCAGCATTATGAGAACTCCAAATAGCATCTGCAACATCGGCATTTTTTCTAACAATAAAAGTAACAGGGGCATCTGATGGTTCTATCAGTTTATGATTACCCGGACTTCCAGTTCCAAGAGGAATGCCTGTAGCATTATCAATCGAATCATAGTAACCTGTAGCAAGTGCTACAGTATCATCATCTACAGCAATCGCATAATACTTGCCATAATCATCTAATCCAGAAACAGCAGTTGTCTGACCATTCTGTAAGTACTGAATAGAATCACCATCTTGTAGCCCATGATTTCTCAATGTTATCTGATTACTTGAAACACTTGCTCCATCAAAAGTTCTATCTAATCTAGTATCTATTAGACTTACATTGAAATCTTGTATTTTAGCAAACATTCTATTATCTACACCATTGATTTCTTGCCTAGCCTGAAGTCCAAAAATAGGAACTTGTCCCCTAGTATTATCAATAGCAACATGTCTAGTCATTGCCTGACCATGATGGAAAGATGTAGAGTTAGATCCACCCTGATCTTCTTCTAGTTTATAAACTGTAATCTTATTGATTTTCATAGTAGTATTAGAAACAGCAGCACTACCACCATGATTGACAACTTCTGCTCTGATTGGCAACGCATCTACAGGAGTAGGATTATAAGTAAAACCAGCAGCATTATTGAAATCAAAGATGTGAGCAATAATCTTTCTACCTTCTTCGTTATAAACCCCAAATCTCGCAGAACCAGCACCATTATTGGGAATATCAATCCAGAAAAGATTTGCTCTTGTAATGTCTAATGAAAATCCATTACTATCACTTCCATCTAGTTTATTTACATTGAAGTTTGATTGTAAGACTTGGTGATCCATAATACTACCATCAGCATTAGTTCTATGAACTACGCAGAGTTCAGTCTCCCCACCAGTATTGACACCGCTACTTGAAGGATCAAAAGGAGCAGCAGAACCATCATTTTGGATGACCTCCCAGAAAAAACCGTTGTCATCATCAAACATGCCGTATCTTCTGGTAACACCTTCCTGCTCTGAAGAGTGTGCCATACCCATAGTAATCTCTGTTGCCCTACCATTTCCAAAAGGAAAATACACATTACTACTTCTAGTAACTTTTAATCCAGCATTTTGACCATCAGTATCTAAATCAACCGCCTTTGTCAAAGTATTCAAGGTAACAGTAGGTGCTTTTACAACATCAACACTTTGAATGGGATCTACTTCTTTACTTCTAATAGTCTCTCCATCTTGAAAGTTACCTTCAACAGAATGAAGATACAAAAGATTATTAGAGGTATCAGTACTTAAAACTACAGCAGTTGCATTACTTGTCTGACCCTTGACTACCTTACCAGCAGTGAAAGGGGTATTGACTGGATTATTGTATAAAACAGTTATTTGATTATTAAATAAGTCTGGGTCATCATAATCATAGTTGAAGACTTGAGTGAAAACTGGACTACTTGTAGCAGTAATGTTAGAACCATTTTCACTAATTTGAACTTGTGGTAATCTTGTTAGCATTTCTCCTTCGTCGTTGATGTTGACAGAATGAGACATGTTATTGCCATCAACTATAGATGTATGCTGTGTATAAATAGTAGTAACAGCACCACCTTCGGCAGCAGTATCAGTATTTACATTAGCAATATAAACAGCATCAACTTGTAACTGTTCATCATTTGTATAACTTCCTCCCGTAATGTCTTCAATCCATAGATATCCTTTACCAGATGTAAATCCAACAGTGGTGATACCAACTATTTCTCCTTGAGCACTACTAACAGAGCCGACAACAGTTTGACCAACACTAAAAGACTGACCAGTTTGCAAATTATCAAAATATACAACAGTCCTCTCCGCAGCATGGACTCTTTTGCCTGTGCTATCAGGTGGCACTCTCACAAATGCATCACTGGCGTTTGACATCATTATCTCCTATTGTTTTCTTATTACATAAAACCCTCACCCCTCTATTATAGAGAGGTAAGGGCATTAATTTTCAAAATCTTAATTATTTTGATAGTTACGCTCAAGGTTAGCAACGAGTGAGAAGTTAACAGTATTAACTTCAGTAACAGTGTTACTTGTTCTAACCCACTGAGCACCACTAGTTCCAATAGCAACAACAGTCAATGGAGCATCAGCTTTTGAAGTGTTACCTCTTTGCTGATTATTGTCAAAGTCGTATTGGAAGACTAATTCATTTACTGTTGGTACAGGTCGATCACCCGCAATGTCTGTAGAGAGCATCTGGGCACCATCTTTGTCCTGAACAATAATGGCATTCTCAGTATCGTAATCTCTACCAAGATCGCTACCAGCATCATCATTTGTAAAGAACACTACAAGTTTAGAACTGGTATCGTCAATCAAGTTATCATTGACAGAAATAATCAAAGACACAATAAATGCGTTTGTTCTACCAACTCCAAGGATATCTTCAAATGTCACATTGTTTGAGTCAGTTGCATTTAAATCATCAATGAACATGTTGAGAGTAGTACCATTAGGAGAAGTGAAGTTCATTAAGAGATCAGTAACATCACCTCTGAATACTCCACTAGCGGTATCAATGTCAGCAATAGGAATACCAAGAGTATTATTAAGTACTGTATCAGCACCTCTTCTTAGTGCTTTCTGAATCCATTGGAAACATTGTGCTAAAGTTCCCTGATTGCCAAACAATCTCCAGTTATAACTGTATTTTGTAGACTGAGGAGAACGAATAAATCCATAATTACCACTAATAGCTGCGGTAGTATCTTCTGGATTAGTTGTAATGGTAGCATCAACTAACAATGTATCATCAGTATTCACTGTAGTTGCAATGCCAGTAATAACATAAGCACCATTATTAGCAGTATTCTCAGCACTACCAACTCTAACGATACCTCCTTCGATGTATCCAGAAGCATCAAGATTAGCACCACCTGAGAAAACGATAGAAGGTGGAGAGCTTACAAAGCCAAGACCACTACTACCGAAACCACCAGCAGGAATACCAGTTGCATTTACATTTTTAAATTGTAAAGACATTCCGGGCTTGTAAATTTCATAAGTGCAACTGTTAAAAGGACCATCTTCCCATAGCTGATCAGAACAATTAATCTCTAAACCAGTTTCGGATAGACGAGAAAGAATCTTATAAGTTCCGACTGGTTTATTTGTAGATTGAGCAATAATGGATAAAAAGTCTCCAGCGGTTACATTATCAGTAGCAAACTGAGCATTTTGAGAATAAAATTCACCAGTGATAGTGTTTACATATTCAGCCTGCCCGTTTGTACCAGTACTGGCACCACCACCGGCAGAATCAACTCCACGAATTCTACTTCTGACATTAAAAGGAACAGAGCCAAGAGTTAAAATGTCAACTCCGGGTTCTTGTAAACATGTTAATGTTGTAGATCCAACACTAGTAATTTCAAATAATGCATCTGTACTAGTGCCACCAGCACTACCAGTTGCAAGAACATCTTTAGGTCTGATGCCAGACGCAAAGAAATCTTTGCCAGTAGAAGTAAATGTAAATGTTTTTTCCTGCTGACTTGATGTAGATGCTGTGCTTGCACCATTAGAATCACCAAATACAATGGCACCAGCAGTATCTGTTTGCTGCCAAACACCAGTACCGGCTAGGGTTCCATCAGTCTCGACAATGGCAGGATCATCAATGTGAGCAAGTGGGAATCTATTAACGATGTTTTCCAATTGACTAACACCGATGTCTGCGATTTCAGATGTTGGGTATGACTTGCCCTTTTTACGAGCAAACAATTTTAGGAAAGCATCTTGATTACCAAGGCTATTAGTGCCTAGAGAATCATCAAACAAGATAGCCTGATTAACAACACCTAACAAAACAAAGTTTCTAGGATCTGTTGGAGTTCCAGAAGGAGAACCTGTTTGTTGATAATAAACCTGAGTATCACTGTCGAGACTACCCAGAGTAACAATACCAGCATATTTAGCCTCAATGACATTAGCTGATGTAACTTGGTTCCACCCAGCAGTTCTAATCAAGTTTCTAGTAGTATCATCTGTCCAGTCCCAGTTACTATGAGTTGGACCACCAATTTCAAACTGCTCTCTCGTAATAGATTCAAGAGGGAAGATGAACTGAATCAAGTCAGTAAATGTAACTTCACCAGATGAACCTTGAGTTTTCCATTCTTCTTTCAAGAAGGAGTAAAGAGCCTGCAAAGTAGCACCATCAGTAACAGAACCACCACTACCAGAGAAAACTCCGTAACTACCTGTGAATAGCTCTCCAGTTACGCCATCGGTAGCATAAGGATTAAATACCCCTAAAGTTGTAGGATCAACAAAAATACCAGTAGTGCCATCAAGCCCAGTCACAGTCCAATGGTTAATGTTAGGACCATCAACACAGACTAAAAACTGACCAGATTGAACACCGCTTGTACTAAAGTTTTTATTTCCAACAAAATCATAAAGTGCATTTTCACCAGAACGCTGAATACCACCAGTAGAAGGTGCGACGACTAAATTAGAAGTCTCAGTATCTGCTGCTCTGATGCTCATTTTTTCGTTTTCATAATCAACCAAGATCTGGAAACGATCTAGATTGTCAGGATCTGTAATAATCGCCATGTGTATTATTCTCCATTTATTAAGATTTCAGGTAAACCTAACTGTCTCCTTTGCTCTGCCTTCTTCCTCTCGTATCTTTTCACTTGTCCACACTGAACACAATAAATAGAACCATCCTGATCTAGGAAACATTCTTTCATAAAAGATACAGACTTAGGACATTTTTCATCTGAACAAGGGACAGTCTCAGCACTTGGACAAAATGTTTTCATTAAACCATATTCAACACTAATCTTACTCATTTATACACCTTTCCTAAAATATGTTTGCATTTCTTTCTATAATCTGCGTTACGAATAGCTGACTGTTAGCTTGAGCTAATGGGAAATCTTCAAAAGATAACCATTTATAACCTGTATCTGTTGGGCTAGTTTGGTTTTTCATAATAAATAAATCTATAGTAGAGCCTACTTCTGCACCCGCATTATAAACATACTCATAATTACCAACAACATCTTCTTCATTGAATCTTTCAACAATAGGGTCATTTGGATTTTGTCTATGATTTCTTGCGTATAATTCAGAATTGTCAACAAATCCAGTAATAGTTAGAGTAACAACATTCTGAACATCAATCGTTCCACCGGCAGGATTACTAGCTTCACCAGTAGCTGGACTATCTCCTGCTTGAACTTGCACAATAACATTGTCGGGAGTACAATTAATAACATCAACAGGGGTATTTCCACTCTGGTCTGAATTATTGGAGAACTGTAGATTAAATGGGTAGCTACCAGATTCCTGAAAATTAATCGCGAATACATTTCCAATAAAGTTTGTGTTTGTAACATCAAATGTAGTATCAATTTTCATAGCACCTAAATCATCGCAACCAGTAGTTGTTCCTGTGACAGGAGCATCAAAATCAGTGATAAACCCACCATCAAACACGCCATCATTTGCTTGTATTTGAGCACAGTTGTTAAACTGACAGGTATCAAATAAATAATTATCATTAGGGATTATAATGTCTCCAGTTACATCCCATCCAGCACCCTGATATGCAGTTCCTCTTAATGTTGTACTTAGCCCAGTACCACCGTAGGTTCCAATTTCATCAAATCTAGAAGAATAAAATCTTCCCGTTGCAGTTGACTCTAATAATAATTCATACTGTGTACCTGCTGTAAGAGTCGTAACACCACCCACTAGGTTTGACTGACCAAACTGAACTATTGTATCATCGCCAGAAATGTGATATCCTAAACCGCCGACTTCCAATGCTGGTTCGCTCGGTGCCAATGGATGAATTGTATTAGCTGATTGACCAGAATAAAATGGATCTACAAACACAACAGTAGAACCAACACCAGTAACTCTAGTTGTTTCAGTTCCACTACCTAATAATAATTTAGAACTAGACAGATAAATGTTATTTTCTTTAGTAAAAATACCAATAGGTCCAGCGGATGTATTTCCGGTCCCATCCACTGTATCAATAGTATATAAATCTTCAAAAATATCAGATGAGGTTCCAACAACATTTAAACCATTTCGATTATGAAGATCAATACTATCAATAAAAGTATTATCAACATTACCCGGAACAGTAACATTTTCTACTCTAAAATAACAACCTATGTATCTACATGATTGTAACTGTGCAATAGTTGGAGTATTACCAAGTGTATCAGTTTTAGTAGGGTCTATAAAAAACTTTTCCCAACCACCAAAGTATGTGTCTGCCCCACCAACATAATACTCAAAATTGTTTGCATTACCAGCACCCCAAGTCGCACCATTTGGACACCAAATAATCGAAACACCACCAGCCGCATATGTCCTCAAAATACCAGCAATGTTAGACAAAACCCAAATACTAATAACTTTATCTGTTACATCTGTGCTAGATCCAATATCAAATGCCCATCCTACTTGGTCATTTTTAGATAAAGGATCTGAACGACTACCCCCATCACATAAGAAATAATCAGTATTAGCATTAGCGGCACCACCATCAGTCACCCATGTTTCAGCAGCAACACCAAAAGATAATCTTTGCCAAGAATTATTAATAACACTAATTGCCATTATGTAGTTGTCCCATCTACTTGTAATCTATAAAAACTATTTTGAGAAGAAGCACCATTTGGTAAATCCAGTTCTAACCAAACACCCTGAAAATCAAGTGGATTTAAGAAACCATCTTGAGGTAATCCACTAGCACCGCTTCCAAATACAGAAACCCCAGTTGGAGCATTAGTTCTATTTAAAGTTGTCTCTGAACTTTGTTTAATGTTTTCCAATCCAAACTGAACAACATTATACAATCCAGTAACCACTTCAGTTACACTTACATTATTTAATGCTGTAGCAGTATTATTATTTTTTATAAAAACTTTATCATACAAGGTCTTATCGGCACCACCAGCAGCATTTGCAGTTGCATCATAGAAAACTCTTTGGAATCCAGATTCATTTGCAAATACAGTACCAATAGTTGTATCAGTTGAGGCATCTCTAACTATAATGTTTCCATTTGCTGTTGTATCATTATAGACAGATAAAATTCTTTCAAAGCTTTGAGATCCAGATACAAGAGTTAATCCACTCATAGTAATAGCTTCAGATACAATAATACCAGCAGAGTTTCTTCCTCCTACAGTAACAACTCCAGTATCATTTGCATTTGTTCCAGAAATTTCAACTGTATCAGTTGCTGCTATGTCTGTGAATGTAGCCCTAACACCACTATCAATAGCACCACCAGCAGTTGTCAAGTCTGTTGTTGGTTTATTCTCGCAATAATATATAACGATGTCAGATGCGGTTACACTCATTTTTTACCTCTTAATTACATGTGTTATCTGATATCCATTCACTTGTGCCTTCTACAAAGGTCCACTCTTCCTCGCAGTTTTCTAATGTCCAATCTAAAACACTATCTCCATGAATGGTCCAGCATAATGATTTAGCTTCAACAGCATAATAAGGAGCGGTATCAATAGGTAAATCACCAGAAGTTGAAAAAGCAACAGAAACCTGTTCTCCAGCTTGTGCAGAAATAGGTTCTTCTGATAATGACATACCACCTAGTATCATATTATACACCTTTTACTGTAAATTTTTATTATGCAATGTCGCCGTATAAAGTATAAGTATCTGTAGTTACCTGCTTTAGATGAGCAACAGCATACTGCCCTTCTATGCCAGTAGCACTATTAAAAGAGTTCAAAGTAACACCCGGAGCACCACTAATACCTACACCACCAGCACCTGCCTGCTCAAATGTAAAGATACTATTAGCATCGCATCCTAGACCAGAAGGAATAGTAATAGTTACAGCACTAGCACTAGTAGTTCTTAAATGCTTATTTGCATGTGAACTACAAGATAAAGTAATAGATGTTGTCGCATCTTCAACTACGGCAGCAGGCCAAGCATTTTTTTGAGTAACACCATCTGGGAACTGGACACCACTTTGGAAGATACCTGTAGCCCTAATAGTTAGAGAACCTTCAGGATCAACATAGATACCAGTAGCACTATTAGCCTTAATAACTATTTCACCCGCACCTGCTGTTCCTACCCCTATAGCAACACTATTAGCAGCCGCAGTAGCCGAATTGCCAATAGCAACAGCATTTGCTCCTAAAGTAGAAGCATTCGTACCAATTCCAACCGTTGCATCAGCATTACTGTTATCTGCACCTGCATTAGAACCAATAATAACATTACTATTAGAACCATTAACACAAGATACACTTTGACCAATAAGCACTGAAGAACTAGCATTTCCAACGGTACTAAAATTAGCACCTATAACAACACACCCACCTAATGAATTATTGGTGGTAGACCCAGAAGTTCCTATAACAATAGTATTAGTTCCAACTTCTACCTGATCACAATCTCCAAAAACTTCACTTTGAGTATTTACAGGATTAGAAAAATAACCACTGCTAGTAACTCTTGAGTAGGTATTTCCTGCACTATCTTGCCACTCTTGTAAGTTAGCAGTTTGAGAAGCAGCACCATGAACAATCAGCGGAATATCTGTTGATGCATTCGGAAGGATTTCTAAAGTTGCATCAGGAGTAAGGTTAGCAGAACCTACATTACCGATAGCAAGCAATTTACTTG
>Ga0208794_1000483_pt1 | contig 25594 bp, 46 predicted proteins | sample 32_taG_FD_184106 | JGI IMG/M metagenome (GOLD analysis project Ga0208794, IMG submission 184106) | Marine viral communities from the Gulf of Mexico - 32_GoM_OMZ_CsCl metaG (SPAdes) (version 2) | ecosystem: Environmental > Aquatic > Marine > Oceanic | place: Atlantic Ocean: Gulf of Mexico... | reverse complement strand
AAGCCACAGCTCAAAGCCGGGGTACTTCTTGTGGGAAAGTTTCTTACGAGGCAATTCCAGATGGTCAGCGATATGCTCCAGTTTGTTGCTGTCAAACCTGAAGTGTTTCTTCGCTACCTTCAGTGTGTCAACGGTACGGTATGGGCTAGGTGGATTGCCATCGCCACTACGTAGGATAGCTGTGTTGATCTTAGGGATATCGAAGCGGTCACCATTGTGAGCGACAACAACATCTGCTTCGTCCAACAGGTCAGCCAGTTCGTATGTGATCCACTGTTCATCAAGGTGCCCCCGGCAATCGTTGTACATGATCTCGTCTGACCCAAGCCACTTAGCTGCATAGGACAGGAGAGTGGAGTTCTCTTTCACCTGCTTGGGACTAACGTTCTCCTTGAAGAAACGCCACACGTAGGCAACGTTGGGGGCTGTCTCGATGTCGAGGATCAGCGTCTTCATCCCCAGTGTTTCACTCAAAGTCTTCACCTTAGTCACCCCATTCTAGACCGTACTCTTCAGCAAGTTCTTTGGTGAACCTTTCGGCGGAGTAGTCCGCGTTATTCTCAGCCTCATCTTGCCAAGAGCGGAACGCTTCATCCTGCGCTTCTTCAAAACTATCGGCGTCTATAACTTCGTAGTTGTCGCCAAACCCCGCGTCCCATTTAATCAAGTACTTCGGCATCTTCGTCTTCCTTTATCCCATAGTCTAGGCAGTCAGTGAAATAGTCTAGAGGTATCAAACCTTCGTCAATCAGATGGCTCACTACGTACTCATCTGTTATCATGAACTCAGTTAGCAGGTCCGTCAGGTCGAACGAAGCTAAGTACTGATGCACCAGCCTTTCGGTCATCCTTGTCCTCCTTCTTGAGTTCAACCTCGATCCATTCAATGGTGCCAAGGGCCCACATGCGGTGAGTGTCTCCGTCTACCACATGTAAGAAGTCATCGTCGTACACGATGTCCACGTTCTCGAAGGTGTACACCAGTCCAGAAGTGTTTGTACCAAACTTGACCTTGCGTCCCTTACTCACCTGTGTCTCCTTCGTACATGGACTCAAACTCTCGGTCGATAAGCTCAGCACCTACCTTGAAGTACAGATCCTTGAGGTCCTCTAGGGTCATGAGCACATGAGCTGGGGGTACAGTCTGATCCCGTGGGATATAAGACAGGTAGTATCTGTCGCGGGCTTTGTCGTCTCGGTTCAGGTATACGTTAGTCACAGTTCGTCTCCTTGTTTTGTGTCATCTGTGGAACACTAGGTGCCCTTACGGCTCACCGGTACTACAGTCCTTGTCCATTGATTGCCCTAGTTCAGCTAGTTCTTGCAGCGCTCGCTCGACACTTTCTTCACGCAGCTTCACAAGCTCAGACCATAGATCAAAGTAGTGGTCCATGTCAACTATCGCTAGAGGTTTTCTTCGGTTGGCTTTGACCACGAGAACAGGTTCAGCTGTTTCTCTGTGGCTTCGGGCTTGGTCGTAGTGTTTGTAGACAGAGAAGGTGGCGTAGGATTTACACTCGACGCTGATGTCGATCTTGTCTCGGACTGCCGGGGAGAGTTGGACGTCTTCCCCTCCGGCACCCATGCTAGTAGATCGAACGTCGTCTGTTCTGAACGAGTCATGTATCTCTCTGATCCTCTGCGCTACTTTCTTCTGGAGCTCTCGCCCCTTTGCCTTTGCGCTCTGTGTCTTCACTTGATCTCCTTCACGTTAGGTTCAACGACAACACGGGTCAAGTGACGTGGCCCACCTGAGTAGGCGAAGGACCGAAGCCCCGGCCAGCACTCACTCTTGTGTGAGCAGTAGGAGCAAGCAGCAGGGAGTTTCATGTTACCGCTCTTGCCATCCGGGACAGGATCGAAGGCACGCACGGGTGGCTTGTGTTCATTGACCATGAGCTTAATGCGCTCGAAGTCAGCAACCTTTGTTTCGATCTCGTGAGTGAAGTCGTATACGTCGAGACAGATGTGACCTGTGGTCTTATCGACAGCCAAGAAGGCACCCATGGTAGGATGGCTCTCGACCTCGTTGAACCTACCAGCGTAGACATAAGAACTCAGCTGGCTGATGTACCCGAAGGGATCGTCTGACCGCAGGGCTCCGCTCTTGAACTTGTCAAAGGCCCGAGTGCTGGCTGACTTGATATCAACAGTGATACCATCGATCACACAGTCACGGTGTCCCTTGATACCAGCGATCTCCATCTGGTCCTGCTCACCCTCAACCTTGTGTCCTGCTGCCTTGGCTAGAGAGATCACTACGTCCTCAAGGATGTCACCGTAGAGAAACTTGAAGCGAACGAAGGGAGGAAGATCTTCTTTGTCACTGCCTGTGTAGTTAACGTTGTACCACAGCTTGCGCTCACAAGGTGAACCCATGGCAGACATACGCAGACCGCCACGTCCCTGTTGTTCATCAGGGTTAAGACGAGAGCTGAGTGTCTCTGCGATACGATCACCGCAGTGCTTCGATACCGCTGCATCCCATCCGCCCTCACCTTGGATGACAGAGTAGATGTCTCTAACTAAGGTGTTTATGTTCTTCATTGTCTGTCTCGTATATGAACTTGCGGGATGTAGTGGACTCAGGTGGATCACATCGTACGGCTACTCCCACCGTGTGGCCTCTTGCTTGGAACGAAAAGCCGACGTAGTAGTGTTGCCCGTCTTCCCCTACGAAGTACCCGTGACCAGACTCAGGTAAGAAGAGCAGAGACTCTGGGTCTGACTCAGGTAAATCACGTATGACCTCGATGTCAGGTGGCTTAGGTTTCTTTCTAAAGAACATGCCGGGCCTTTATTCACTCAGTTCGGTAACGTTTAGAATCGACGCGTCTGTCACGCTGTCGAGACCGGGCGTCCACCCGGCGGTGTCGGCGTAAGCCTCGACGATCCGGCGAGCGTCGTCGGCGGAGCGCGCTCGGACAGTGTGGTAGAGTTCGCCGGTCACGGTGAGGGTGACTTCGTATGTTTTGTTGTCAGTCATCTGTCGGGCCTCTATTTGATCATCGGGGTAAGGGTGCCGTAGGGCAGCACAAAAGGGCTGTCCTCTGCGGCTGCGTCGATAGCATCAGCAGCGCGGCGTAAACAAGCCGCTGCACCCTCGCTCCTGACGTGAGTGAAGAACGCTAAAGGCGGCTGACGATTAATCCTTACAGCGTAATCGCTCGGCTCGGTGTCGGGCCGCTCGACTTCGGTTATATTTTGTATCCAGAGCGCCATATCCGGGCCTTTATTTCTCAAGTTTGTTGAGCGGGTTTGTTATCGGAACCCAGAACGTCACATCGAGCTTCGTTCCTTCGTCATCAGACCAGCCCGCAGAGCCTCTCCACCAGACAATCACCGGGTAGTCATATTTTGCGACCCATCCGAGAAGTCTGCGCCCGTCCTTTGGGGCTTTCTCTATCAATTGCCAGTCCATCATCCGGGCCTTTCGTCTATGTCTTAAGGGTGAGCAGTTTAGTGTCATGCTCAGGACACGCACGCCCGCAGCAGGTAAGAAGGACAGAAGAACCCTGCTTATAGGGACTCACGGGTACCAACCGTGGTGCTCCCCAAGGGTACCAAACCTTGGGTCTCTTAGAACGGAAGGTTCATTGGCTGATCGCCAGTGTCTTCCTTGTCTCCGTAATCCTCCGGCTCTTCACCATTCTGGATTACCTTGACTGCCTCAAGCCGACTGCCCTTGCGCCCTTGATTACCGTACTCGTAGACCTCCACGATAACCTCAACCTCAGCACCATTCCAGATCAACTGACTCTGGTCCCAAGCTTCCCCATCAGGACCAATGACACGAGGGACACCGCCTTTGCTAGGGATTTGAGGGTTGACGAACTTGCGACGCAACGTCAGATACATGCCGTCAGGTACACCAGCTTTGTCCGACACAATCTTCGGAGACAGTGAGGACTTGACTTGACCCAGAACCTTGAGTGTCTCAGGTGACGCCGTGATCTGCATCATCGTTTGTCCAGTCGGGGAGTACTCCGGGTCACGGTCCATGTTGCTCTCGAACAACTTGCACCAGTACGCCTGACCACTCAGCTGCACCCACGATGTCTTACCTTTAGTCTCCAGTACCTTACCCATGCTTTGCTCCTTTGTATGGGTTGCCTTATATAAACATTGTAGTCGATTTCTAGAGGATGTCAACACCTTTAATGTGTCTCAGCCCAATTTTTTCCTACGTTACCCTCAACACCCAGAGGACAGAACAGATCGAGGTCCTTTGATACGAGAGACATGGCCTCAGCCTGTACCTCAAGCAACACCTTGGCATCGTCCTCGTTCTCTACCTCCACCTGTACCTCATCGTGCACGAAGTCAACCAGCCTGTACCATACTCCCCTCTCTTCCATCATGCGTGTCCACTTCAAGATCCACGCTTTCATTGCGATAGCCTCACCATTCTGCAGGTAACCAGCCAACATCAGATGCTCACTGTCCTGTAGTACCTTGCGTCCGTCGAGCCCTGTGAAGTAGGCACGCTTGGCATCCAGTGGGATCACACTGTTCTTCACACGCTTGAGCTCAGGTAACGAGGTGAGGAAGTTATCAACAGCTATCTTAGCCTGCGGTCCGGTGCACTTCAGGATGCTGCCGATCTTACCCGTGGATGCACCAAGCAGCCATGCATAGATGAATGTCTTGGCGTGATCACGGGTCAGATGCTTAAGACCCAAGGCTCGTTTGTTAACGTTGTGAATGTCTGTCTCATCTTCCTTTCGTCCTGTTAGGATAGCATCCCGGTACACGTCGGACCTCATGTAGTGTGCAAGGATACGCAGCTGGATAGCCTCAGCATCTGTACCTACGAGCACCTTGTCCGTACACCAGAGGGCACGGAGATCCCTGTCGTACTTAGCTTTGATCCTTTCCACTGCATTCTTCGGCTCACCATGGAAGGGAGAGAAGATGTTAGCTTGGTTAGGATTAGAGTGGGACATACGTCCTGTCCATGCGCCGATACCGTGGAATGTACCATGGATACGGCCGTCATCAGCAACACACTCGATCCACTCGACCAGTGAGCTGCGTCTACCTTCGAGACACAACCACTCGGACAGACGTTGAGCTGCTTCCGGTGCATCCTCAGGCAGGGTAGCGAGGTTGTCCTCGTTCACCTTCCATCCGTAGAATGCGAAGTGCTCACGCTTCTCCTTGCAGTCCTGTGCAGTCAGTCGTGTCTTGCCCCACATCTCACCGGGCTTAGCACGAGCGAACTTGGCGTGGCTCTTGGTCTTGTCCCATGGTTTCCATCCTGCTTCCCATAGCTTCTCGATGCGCTGCTTAGGTGAGCCGGGGTTGAAGGACACGAACTCACGGACAATGATCTCGTCGCCTACCATCTGACTGTGCGGGTACTCCTGCAGTGTCTCGATGCAGTTCTTGTATAGCTTGCCGTCAGCCTTGCGCCGTAGCTTGATGCGCCGTACCTCCTGTAGTTCATCCGGCCATGCGTCACGGATCTCCTGCTCCAGCCTAGCTAGCCCATCCTTGATCTCTGCGAGCATAGCCTCAGCCTTGTCCACGTTGAACATGAAACCGTTGGCTGACATCTGAGCATTCACCATTGCCATGTCATGCTCAAGGCGCATCGCCCGTGTCCACTTGCTATCAAAGATGTAGGGCTTGAACTTGTTAAAGATCTTCCATGTGATCTCAACGTCACGCTTGCAGTACGTTATCATCTCCTCTGTCAGTGCACTGAAGTCATGGAACTTGATCTTAGGATACCCAAGCCGGTCACCCCATGCATCAAGGGAGTGGCTTGAGTACCTAGAGTAGCAGACCAGTCGGCTTACTACCAGTGTATCAACAACTCGACGAGCATCCAAGCCCAGACCAAGGAGACGGTTAAGAACAGGCACGTCAAAACCAAGACCATTATGAAAAACCCAAAGGTCAACAGTTCTTTCGTAATCTTTGAGAGCATCCCAGTTATCCTTTGTCCATACTTGAGGTTGCTTGTCTTCTTCTTGTGTGACCACGCACCAGATACGATCTACCCCGGCGTGTCCCTGCTTGGGTATCAGGGTTGTCTCGATGTCTGCTGCTACGATCTTCATACCCAGTCGTACTCCCCTAAGACTACTTGGTCAGGCTGCTCACCTGTGTACCCTACGGTTGTCAAGGTCGATGTTTCAGTATTCAACCACCACTTATATCCACCGATTTTGGTCTCGATAGTGCAGATGTCTCGGGCATCTTGCTCGTTACCTGCGATAACAACAAACCCGATAGCCTCATCAAAGGAGTTTGAAAGATCATCTCGTGTAATCAGGTAAATGTTCTTCATGCTATGTCCTTTCACTCAGTGTGAATGTACCCTCGTCAAAGTACAGTTGACCAGCAGGACCAGTGGTAGACGAAGGTCGGTTCTTTACCACGGTTAGCTGCGTTGTGTTGCGCATGTCGTCGTCGGTTGCCATCTTGTCACGGGACAACTTGATCACCACGTCAGCACGCTTGCCAATCATACGACAGTCACGGATAGCACCGTCGTCGTTCTCATGTGCGATAGTGACCACACCCACGTTCATCTCCGAGCACAGCCGCGCCATCTTGGTGGACAGGTTGGTAAGGAACTGCTCGGTGGTGCCGTCGTCAGTACGAGACGCTGCGAGATCTTGGATAGGTTCGAAGAACACATAGCGTACGCCATAGACTTCCGAGAAGTAACGGATCTGATCGAGGATAGACGTGGGGTCCTCGTCTACACCCAGTGTAAACTGGTAGAGGTTCTCGCGTGCAGAGATCTCACGGATAGCACGCTCAACATCCTCTTCAGGTACACCGTTGTATGTAGGCAGGAACACAGTCTCTTCTTCTCCTTCCTTGTTAATCTCTGTCTCTGTGTCCTGTTGTGTCACGTCAGCCAGCAGGTGGTAGGAAGCAAGACCAAGCAGGCTGCGCTTGCGTGTCTCTTCCATGTGCATGATAGCAATGGGCACAGTCGGGTGGTTCTTGATCAGGTTGTACTCAAGGTAGCGCATGAACTCTGTCTTGCCGATACCCTCCGGCGCTTGGAAGACAGTGAACCTACCTTGCATCAAGCCCCTGACTTTCGCATCCAGATCTGCGATATTTGTTGGGAGATACATGGAAGATTTCTCTTCACGCAGGATGGTGACGAACTCTTCGGGTGTGGACGAAACGTTGTCGGGTTTGTATGGAGTAGCGTTAAGCCACGCATAGAATAGTTCAGATCCATCATCACGGGGTAGTCCTTTGTCGTTGTCCCAGATGTATGCGTTGGGGTCCTTGTGCTTGCTCATGTTGACACGCTTGCACCGACCGGGGAAGGCACGGACAAACACGTTAGCTGCTTCGTTACCTGCCTTGTCACTGTCGGTACACAGGATGATCTGCTTGAAGGAAGACAGGTAGTCATACACTGCCTTGTTCTGCAGGATCTTCTGCGGTGAGCTAGCACCGGGGATGTTGACGACAGGGTACTTGTGTCCGAGTACCTGATACAGACTGGCCCAGTCCTCTTCTCCTTCTGTGATCGTGATCTTTTGAGACGAGCCTGCGTTGAACAGGTTCATACCAGCGAGGTGGTCGTTACTAAATCCTTTGTTGTCCTTCATGTCCTTGGGCAACCAGCGTGCCTTGGTGTCATGAGGATAGGGGTAGACACGGACAACAGGCTTGCCGTTCTTATGTCCTGTTGTGATACCAAGCTTCTCGTTTGTCTCCGCTGTGATACCACGGTGATCAGTGAAGGACCATTGGATATCCTTGTCTAGTTCATACTTACGGAGCACAGGTGCATCGTTGCCCTTCGGCTTACCACTGCCACGGTACTGCTCACCGGGGGGACACTGATGACAGAACGAACTACCATCAGTGAACACGGTGACACACCCCTTGCCTTCGCAGCCACCGTCGTCCTTAGACAGACAGTCGCCGTGTGTGCTTTTAACCTCAGTCACTCTTTTCCCCTGTCCAGCTTAAGTCATACCCAAAGTAAGCTAGGTCTGACTGGTGAATGTTAGTAGAGTCGTCTTCCCTGATCGTTTGGTTGATCACGTCCGCACACTTGGAGCAGTAGAAATCTCCTAGTCTCTCACGGTAGAGTGTCTTGGGGGAGTCACAACTCTTGCATCTCATTGGGTATCTCTAACCTCCTAGGCTTATAACCCTATTGTAATGTGTTTCTCTGGTTTGTCAAGAGGGAATTGCACCCTTGTCCTGAAGAAATCCTCTGACCTCATCGTCAACGTAGAGATCCTGCTCTGCTACATCGAACACCTGCTTGCGCAAGGCTTGAAGGACAGGGTCTTCCTCTAGGTACAAGCGGGTGAACACGATGTCATTGTCCTCACCCCATACTCTGACTGCGTTGATCCTCCATTCATACTCCCCTGTCTCTGCGTCTGCGTAGGTTTCCACGGACACAGAGGCCGGTGCTTCACACAAGACAAACCCGGCTGGCCCTAATCTCAGGTAAGTATCTACGTTAAGTCTGCCTTCATACTTCATTTATGTCTCCTTTAGGTATCCAAGCGTCACCGTATACCCAAGCGTTGCCGAATACCAAAGCGTTACCGGATACCCAAGCGTTATCGGATACCCTAGCGTTGCCGAATACCAAAGCGTCACCGTATACCCTAGCGTTGCCGAATACCAAAGCGTTACCGGATACCCAAGCGTTATCGGATACCCTAGCGTTGCCGAATACCCAAGCGTTATCGGATACCCTAGCGTTGCCGAACACCAAAGCGTCACCGTATACCCTAGCGTTGCCGAATACCAAAGCGTTACCGGATACCCAAGCGTTATCGGATACCCTAGCGTTGCCGAATACCAAAGCGTCATCGCACACCCTAGCGTCACCGTATACCCTAGCGTCATCGCACACCCTAGCGTCACCGTATACCCTAGCGTTATCGGATACCCAAGCGTTGCCGGATACCCTAGCGTTACCACATACCCTAGCGTCATCGCACACCCTAGCGTTACCGGATACCCTAGCGTCATCGCACACCCTAGCGTTACCGGATACCCTAGCGTCATCGCACACCCTAGCGTCACCGTATACCTCAGCGTTACCGGACACCCAAGCGTTGCCGTCTTGACTTAGGTTTTTCTCCGACTCTACGTAACCTCCCAAATCTCCTGCTTTCACGGTACCAAAGTCTTTGAGTGCCTTGACCCTAAAGAGGTGAGTGTCTTCCTGCTTGATAAGTTCATACTTCATGCTCTTCTTCCTTGTGCTTCTTCCTGTCGTACACTTTCTTGTTGTGCACTTTGCGTTGGTGGTACTTCGGGGAGTGTAGGTCACGGACTAGAGTGCCCTTTCCCGGCGTTTTAAGGGGGGCTACAGGCGTTTTCTTGTGTGCCATGGTGCTACCCTACCTTTCTGTGCTAGCGCCTCTCTCAGAGCCAGTCTTCGTCGAGTTCTATAGACAAATAGTAGTGCCCTACTCGGTTGCCGTTACTGTCTCGGCAGTATCCTGAGTCCCGGCCTTGCTCGATTAGGTTAGCCACGGTTCGAAGGCTAGCAGCCACCTCTTCCCGTGGGTTATCAACCAAAGCTTGGTTGCCACTGTCAATGTCGAGGGTAAACCTCACGCGCTCAATGATCATGCTCTTACTCTCCCAGCTCTACGGTCCAGCCATAGTCCCAAGCGATACCCTCTGCAATGTCGAGTGCATCCTCGAACGTCCGGCCCTCGATGACTAGGGAAGATTGCTCTTCCCCGTCGCTGTCTATGAAATAGAAAGTCCAAGTGTTCATTGCTCTATCTCCTCTACGATATCCAGCGTATCGTGTGGCTCTAAGGCAACCTCATACACGTGTTTACCTATGGCCCATGTCAACCCAACCTTACCAGAAGGTGAAAGATTTACAGCATAGATGCGGCCTAAGTCAGGGCGTTCAGCGAGGATCATGCCCGGCCACAGGTGGGATGCTTTGATTGTGCGTGTCATGCTACCATGCTCCCATTGCTTCAAGTCTTGCCCGGTCCAGATCGATACCGGCTTTCACTAGGCTATGTAGGTTCTCAGCATAGGTCACGCACGCATTGTAAAATTCACGCTGTTCCTGTGTCATGAGAACCAAGTGACCTAAGCCGACCTTGTAGGGGTTCACTTCCATCATAAGAGCCTGCCACATAGCGGCCCCGTCGGTACCCATGGGTGGACACTGAGCTTTCAGGAGGCCCTTACGCTTGCCCCGCTGTGCGATAGCGTCATTGAATGCTTGGTTGATACGGTCTTTGTTCATGCTACCAGTTCCTTAGCTTTGCGTTTCGCTGTGCCATGTGCCACGATGGCGATTGACTTGGCTTTAGTCTTAGTACCAGAGCAAAGCTTGCATGTCAAGCACGTTGCTCGTTTGCCCATCTCTTCTGATGCAGGGCACAGGATCTCTTTGCCCTTGACCAAGGCGTCAACATCAGGGATGACACGAAAGGTACGAGAGCCCATGTTCCATGCCGCTTGTGCAGCGTCAACACTTTCGACACTCAACATGTAGAGCTGCTCGTCAACAGGGACAAGGCCTGACTGATGCGAGTATGCAGTGTGTCCCTCAGCCTCAGAGATCAGGCTTTCCCACACCCAAGCAGGGACCGCAGCACCATCTCCATACGCACCAATACGCACCATGTATCCCCGACCGAATGCAGCGATTGCCTTGTGCCCTTGGATAGATGCGTATGCTCCACGGTTCCAAGCTTTCCACTTGCCAAGCGGACCATGTGCCAGCGTTACGTAGCAGGTGCGGCCCTTGGCCTGTCCCTTGGTTCCTTTGTGTGCCTTGCCACGGTGCGGACACGAGCCACAGATGCTATAGTCCTCACCCTTACGGGATGCAGTTATCGGGTCCATATCAGCGCGCAGGATGTACGTTTGCAGCATGTCGCCAGTCTTGCGATTGCTCGAGCCCCGTTGTGCAAGGACGATGATACGTTGGCCGTCGATAAGAGACGGGCCATCATAGATAACTGCGGTTTCGTTGGTCATTTTACTTCTCCCCGTACCCAAAGACCTTGTCGAGCGCAGCGTCGGTCGCTTGTGCGCCGTGTTGAACATGCATGACATACAAAAGTTCATGACTGTAACCATACTCGGGATGTACGCTTTGTCCCCAACCATTGGTCGGACCCATGATTGTTTCGTAGTACACTTGGGCTTGCTCGTCAATAGACATTTCTTCGAAGCGCATAGTCTTCCCCTGTGTTTGAGTGTGACCTTAGTTAGACGCTGGACCTGCCAGCGCCTTGTCTAAAATCACAGGTATTTCTTGATGATACGGTTGATTGGCTCCTGCAAGTAAACATCTTGCATACATGTGTCGTTCTTGTCAAGTGTTTGCCAGTGGATTTGCACGGCCATGTTACCCAAATCGTCCCCGGTCAAGCCCAAGACGTCAAACATGAGCTGGCGCGCTAACTGCAGTTTTTCAAGGTCAGTAAGCCCCTCAATGTGGTCCGACGAAGTTTCACCAAAACCGAATTCTGATTTATAAACACTCATTGCTTTATTCCTTTCAGGCTTGCGAGACAGACAGAGTCAGGTTGATGCGACCCAGTTTAACGAAGCGAATACCGCCGACACGCTTGTGACTAACGTTGAAGGCATCCCGTGTCAATAGACATGCAGTGATCCAGCAAGACTCGATGTAGTTCATGTCTGTGTGTCTCCGTTGTTGGTGAGCCCAATGTAAGGCGGCTGACAGGGATTACAAGAACACTTTTGGCGATTTTGGTACGGTTGGGTAAAAAAGATGAAAAAACTTAGGTCAGCATTGCTTACGTATTATTTTAGGACAGCATTGTTGACCTATTATTGCTAAGGTGGTGCTTAGGTGTTTCACGTGAAACATCAGGAGGAAAGCAAGGGCAGGAGGACTTGGGTTTTTGTTTCACATATGCAGAACTTTGAATATGAACAGATCGGTACACTTATGAGTATTCGAATGTATGAATGTATGAACTTATGAATATTCGAATGTATGAACTTATGAATATTCGAATGTATGAACTTATGAATATTCGAATGTATGAACTTATGAATATTCGAATGTTTGAATGTGCGTGCGTATATTTATAATGAGTACGCGAGGGGGGCGCAGGGGGGTGCGGGGGTTCCTTGTGTACAGTAAAACACATGGAGAGAATTTCTCAGAGAACTTTGGGAAATAGGAGGGACGTGAGGAGAACTTTGGGGATTGGGAAGACTCAAGGGTAAACTTAGGTTTATACGCGAGTAGTCCTACAGAAAGCGCCACAAGAGTTACGGTAATACTTGTGTTAGGTTAGGGGGTACGGGAGCTGGTACTAGAGTATATCTAGTGTTATAACTTAAGTTACTCTATATACTCTTACTCTTAAGTTCTATCACTAGGGAACTCTCTAGGGAATGTCTAGAGAGATACTAGTGTATATATCTTCTACTCTTTAGTTTAGTTCACTAGGGATATCTCTAGGGAATGACTAGAGTGCTACTAGTGTTATATCTTAAGTTATATATAGTACGCTGTGTCCCTTTTTCAAGAGGGGGTTCCGAAATTTTTTATAAAACTTTTTGAATTTTCTTCTTGACTTTTGGGTCAAAATAGACTACAATGTGGTCATAAGGTAGAGAAAGGACTCGTTGTGCCACTGTTAACCCCAGAGCAACTGACACCAAACAAGCAAGGCCGTAGCCGTACCAAGTCTCTCTTCGTGGAGACAAACACGTACAATGGCTTTGACCCTGTCTTGACTCTGGGGTCGCGCAACAAGGATTACCCTTCCCTGCGGGACTACTACATCTCTCTTGTCCCTGAAGACCCTTCCGAGTACTCGTTTGCTGAGGCTGTCTTCGGAGACTTTATGGCTTGGGAAAAGGTGCGTACTGCATCTTGGTTCCAACCTTGGTACGAGGAGTACCAGCTAACTGCTTCTGCTATCATGAAGTCGTTGGCCTTCAAGGCTATCATCCAAGAAGCTAAGGGTGGTAAGTCTGCTTTCACTGCTGCCAAGTTCCTGATTGACGAACCATGGAAAGTCAAGGACGCTACCGACAAACGTAAGGCTCGAGCCCAAACCCGAGCATCCACTAAAGCCGCTGCCGAGAGTCATGATTTCCAAGAGGACATCAAGCGACTCAAAGAACTCGACATGCTTCAGTAAAGGATACCTAAGTGGCTAAACGTCCAGACATCACTACCATTGCCTCCGGGTACTACTCCCGTATCTCCCTTAACACAAACTTCGAGAACCTCCAAGCAGGCTTCGACAACACGCTGTCTCTCGACGGGTCGTCCCCTAATGCCATGCAGGCAGACTTCGACCTGAACAGCAACGACCTCCTCAACGGCAATCGTCTCTACACCACTGAGCTCTACATCAACGGTGTCAAGGTCATTCCGGGTAGCGTGGTAGACTCCGGTGCTCTCCTCGCGGTAAACGATCTCTCTGACGTAGCCAGCGTCCCTACCTCTCGTCAGAACCTCAATGTAGACGTAAGCGTCACTGACCTAGCTTCTCCTCGTACTGTTGTAGCTTCAGATATCAACTCATTGATCCGCTGCTCTGCTGCAATGACTCTCCCTTTGACCGCTGCTGCTACTCTGACCACTGACTTCGTGGTGACGGTGAAGGCAGACGGAGGAGACGTAACCATTGACCCAGATGGTTCAGAGACTATCGATGGCTCTGCTACTCTGGTTATCTCTGACGGTACTTCTGCTACGATCTTCTGCACAGGGACAACGTTTTATTCTGTCTCTGGTGGCGGCTCAGGTGGTGGCGCAGCTATCTCTCGTACCGTGGACACCTTGGTTAGCAACGGTACCCAGCCTACTATGACGCTCACGGTTACTCCTGCTGGGGTTGAATACGTAAAAGTTTCTTACGACGGTGTAACGCAGGAGCCCACAACGGACTACACGGTCAGTGGGACAACGCTTACGTTCGTAGGTGTCCCTGCTTCTGGTGTTCGCGTTCTGGCTGTCACGGATTCTACGGAGGCCGTGGGTGTCCCTTCTGATGGAACGATTACCACAGCCAAACTTGCTACAGGAGCTGTCACCTCCGCTAAGATTGCTTCAGGTGTTATCCCCGGTTTGTTCAAGGGCAACAACGGCGAGGTTGGTTCTGCACCGGGTGACATCTTCAGGATCAATGCGCAGACGCTCACAACATCAACAACGATTGACGCTGACGAGAATGCTTCTTGCACTGGCCCCTTTGCGGTTAGCGCAAGCGCAACGTTGACGATCAACGGCAACCTGACGGTGGTGTGACATGGCGACAGGTAAAATAAACGCGCAAGAGATCGGCAACGGGACTGACCCGGTTACGCTCACGAAGCAGTCGGCGGCTAAGGCTTGGTGTTCGTGGAATGGCTCCGGTTCTACCCATAACTCTTTCAACGTGTCTAGTTACACAGATACCTCAGCGACTGTAGACGCAATAGCTTTCGCGACAAACATGGACGCCGCAGACAATTACTCAGTAGCGGCCAGTTCAAATAACAGCAGCGGCGGTAGGACTTCTTATGCAACGTCTGTTAATATGGCGGTTTATCAATTTGACGCGAGCGGTTTTACCACAGCCAATACAAATAATAATGCCTACTACAACAATGGCGTTGTTCATGGAGACCTAGCATGACCCAGATAAAGAACAATGCTCTCCGTATCACAACGGAATCCGCTGACAGGTCTTGGACTGGGGTGGCTGCTGCTTGGGCTAACTGGAATGCGGTCGGTACTGCCATTCTTAACGACAGCGTAAACATCGCTAGTTTCACAGACGCGGGGACCGGGCTAGCAACGCTGACGCTAACCTCAAGTATGGCGGACACAAATTTTGCAACCCCAATAGGGTGTCAGAAAAATAGTGGAGCTGCAGCCGGTAGAACTTTAAACTTTAAAGAAGGCTACACAAAAAGTGTGAGTTCTTTGGAGTTTAGGAGTCAGGACACCGATAGCTCAAGTAGTAGGGATTTACCTGATAACTCTATGACGATTGTGGGAGCCCTAGCATGACCAGCCAAGTAAACGTTGATACGATAGCCAAGAAAGACGGCACTGGCTCTGTAGCTACGGAATACGTGACCGGCGGGAGTGCGAAGGCTTGGGCTAGGATGGATCAGACAGTGCCGGAATTGAAAGATAGCCTGAATGTGGGATCTCTTGTAGATAACTCTACAGGCGACTTTTCAGTCAATTTCGCAAGCAGCTTTGGTAATGCGGACTATAGCTTCACCTTCGGGATTGGGGACACGTCGACCGGAATTAACAAATTTGTAGGCCCCCAAAACGCACCTACTACTTCAGTGTTCCGGTTTGACAGCCAGAATAGTTCAGCAGGCCAGCAAGATCGGGAGCTTGTAGGTGTCACTTTTCACGGGAGCCTAGCATGACAACTAAACCTAGCTTGAACATGTTGGCGGATGCTAAGGAAAAAGTCTTCCGTACTAACACACAAACCGTAGACGTAGACATCACTGTCGCTGCTACAGAGAATGCCATTGCTGCTGGTCCTGTTACGATCCAGAGTGGCTCCACTGTCACTGTTGACCTTGGTGGTAACCTTGTTATCGTAGGGGGTGACTGATGGCAGGCTTACAAGTAACAGATATCTCCAACGTTGCCGGGGATGGTCCGGTAGATCTTGCGTTCCAAAGCGCGGCTAAGGCTTGGGCTAAATGGGGGACCGATGCGGTTGCGGATGGTAGCCAGAATGTGAGCAGCATCACAGATCATTCGACAGGTCGGTTCTCTACCGCATTCGCGTCAGCAATGGCTGATGCCAATTATTCAGGTCAAGTGAATGGTCAGTGGACAGTTGGAACAGACAACGGGCTAATGATCTATACAGGGGACAACGGAGACATCACTGCAAGCAATTTTAAAATGGCTTTCTACAACACCGGCAGCAATTTTTATGATGTAGATGAAATGTCCAACACAATCCACGGAGACCTAGCATGACCCAGTATCGCGGTAATGATCAGATCCGTCTGAACTCGGAGAGTGCCGATAGAAGTCTTACAGGTGTTGCTGCTGCTTGGGCTAACCTCAACGGCACGGGTACTATCGCTCTTAGGGATAGCGAAAATGTTGCTTCGGTCACAGATGAGGGCACGGGCCAATATACTTTTAACTTAAGCAACTCTATGGATAACGCTAACTACTACGTGAACGCAAATGCTAACCGGACCTATGGCAGCGGCACGGCAGCGGGTGACTTTAACGCTCAAGCAGGCCCTAATAATTTAGCGGCGGGATCTGTTCGTGTATTCGGCTTTACGGCTGATGCGACAAGCGCGGCTACGAGAGACACACCGGGTACATTTGTAGGCATCCACGGAGTCCTAGCATGAGCACACTAAACGTAAACACGATTGCTGATGCTACAGGCTCCAACCCGGTTGCGCAGGAGTACGTTAGCCGGGGGAGTGCTAAGGCTTGGGCTAACCTCAATGGCACAGGGACTATTGCGCTTAGGGATAGCCTTAATGTCTCCGGCGTGGTCGATAACGGGACTGGAGATTATACGTACAGTCTGACCTCCAACATGGGCAGCGGAGACTACTCGGCCATTTTCACCGGGCGGCTCAACACCACAACAACGAATGACCCCATTCATCCATACATACACCACAGCGCCAGTGCGTTGAGCACATCTAGTTTTAGAATGCGCTGCCGCATATCAAGTAACGGAGCCCTCTCTGACGCTGAAGAGTTGTGTTCTACCCTAACGGGAGATCTAGCATGACCAAACACCTTTGGGACCGACTAGCAGAAGCCAAGCAGCACCTCAAGCCTGTGCAGTCTAAGTACCGTGTTGTCTTCGAAGACCCGGATGCACCAGACGAGCCTGCTAAGGTTCTTGTCCCTGATCCTAACTGGATGGCTTGTGCTCTCCATGGAGACATTCTCCCTCCTGTCGATACCTACATTCGGGATGCTGATGTCGCAGACGGAGAACCTAAAGAACACCCATACGAGAAACCTATGGGAGCAATGACAGAAGAGGAGGCCATCGAGTACCTCGTCCTCAAAGACATTCCCCGACGTGTGTGGGAATACAAAGGCAATCGACAGATCATGAAGATTGTCCCTACTGAAGCGGTGCCTAGTGACCGCACGTATCGTAACGCTTGGGCCGTATCACAGGAGATCTAACATGGCTACGACGTACATTAACATCAACGGTGAACAGCGAGACGCTTCGGCTCTCGACATGTCTAAGGCTGACCGTGTCTTTCGAGACGCTTGGTCCTTCGAAGGAAACGTCATCGAGATCGATATGGCTAAAGCTCAGGAGATCCACAAGGATGCTCTGCGGGCTCAACGAGCCTCTATGCTCGAAGCTCAGGACGTAAAGCTCATGAAGGCTTTGGGCCGTGGTGAGCCGGTGGCTGACATCGAAGCAGAGACTCAGGCCCTCCGTGACGTAACAGCAGACCCGCGCATTGCAGCTGCAATGACCCCTGCTGAACTCAAGGCTCTTACGCTTGAGGTCCTTCTGGGATGATTGAGTGGCTGGCCACAGCACCTGTGTTCATTGTCTTTAACCGCATCCGTGGTGGAGGCATGAGCACACTGACAGACTACCTCCCTAGTCGTGCTCTCTTCTGGGTAGCTGGGGTTCTCGGTGGTCTTACCACAGCGGTGTTTGGCTGGCAACTAGGTGTAGCTGTAGCTCTGGGGTTCTCTGTGTGGGGTGCTCCGGGCTGGGGTCTTTGGTTTGATCTGCATCGCAATGACGCAGCTAACGCCAAGGACCCACGTCAGTCCGAGTGGTTCGTAAAGACCATCCAGTACATCAGCTTCACCTCTGACTACGTGGCCCTCTTCTGGCGTCACTTCTGGCTGGTGCTGCCTTTCCTTGGTGCCTGCGCATATCTTGCGTCTTCCCCTCTCGTGCTGGGATTGGCAGTGCCTTTTGCTTTCTTGGTTGTCGCTGGCTATGAGCTAGGACACCAAGTGTCGCCTACCAAAGCAATCACTATCGGTGAGCTGGTCACTGGGTTCCTTTGGTGGACAATGATCCTGATCGTAGGACTACTATGACACCACAAGAAATCAGGGAAAGAGCAGAGGCTGACCTTGAGTTCTTCATCCATCTTGTCGCTCCTCTTGAGTGTATGGGTGCGTGTCACAAGGAAGTTATCCGGTGGTGGGAGAGAGAAGACCGCAAGGCGCATCAGCTTCTCCTCTTTCCACGGGACCACGGTAAGTCTAGGTACATAGCATACCGAGTGGCATGGAGACTCGCTAAGCAACCAACGCTTAGGTTCCTGTATATCTCGGCTACTGCTAACTTGGCACAGAAGCAGCTTGGGTTTATCAAGAACATTCTGTCGTCCAAGGTCTTCATGAAGTACTGGCCTGAGCATGTTATCCCTGAAGAAGGTAAGCGTGCTCGCTGGACTAACACGGAGATCGAACTAGATCACCCGGATCGCATCAAGGAGAACATTCGTGACCCTTCGATCCTTACCGCTGGTCTCACCACTTCGATCACTGGAATGCACTGTGACATTGCTGTCCTCGATGACGTAGTGGTTCAGGAGAACGCATACACGAAAGAGGGACGAGACAAGGTAGATACTCAGTATTCTCTCCTGTCATCCATTGAGGGAGCAGACGCAGAAGAGTGGGTGGTAGGAACTCGGTATCACCCCAAGGATCTCTACAACACCATGCTCACTATGCGTGAGGACATCTACGACAGGTACGGTGAGAAGTGTGGGGAAGAGACTGTCTACGAGATCATGGAGCGTTCAGTAGAGGACGCAGGAGACGGCACCGGAGAGTTCCTCTGGCCTCGTCAGCAACGCAAGGATGGCAAGTGGTTTGGGTTTGACCAAGCTATCCTAGCACGCAAGAGAGCCAAGTACGTTGACCGTATGCAGTACCGAGCTCAGTACTACAATGACCCGAGTAGCCCTGACGACCGTCCGATTGACTACGACAAGTTCCAGTACTTCGAACGTAAGCACCTGAGACAGGAAGCAGGACACTGGTTCTACAACGGCAGACGACTAAACATCATTGCCTCTGTTGACTTCGCCTACTCCCTACGCCGTACCGCAGACTACACTGCAATCGTAGTGGCCGGGGTGGACTCTGAGAACAACGTGTACGTCTTGGACATCGAGCGCTTCAAAGCAGACCGCTTGTCCGAGTACTTCAAAGTGATCCTCGATATGCTCAACCGCTGGAGCTTCAAGAAGATCTGTTGTGAAGTCACTGCTGCCCAGAGTGCTATTGTCCGGTCCCTAAAGGAAGACTACTTCGCTCCTTATGGCCTGGCTCTCAAGGTAGAAGAGATCAGACCCACGAGACACCAAGGGTCTAAGGAAGAACGAATAGAGGCTGTGCTTGTCCCTCGGTATGATAATAGACAGGTATACCACTACAGAGGTGGCAACACACAGGTCCTCGAAGAAGAGTTGGTTCAACGTAACCCTCCTCAGGACGATGTTAAAGACGCTCTGGCTACAGCGATAGATAATCTCGTGAAGCCTCCTGAGCGCAGGATAGCAAGGAACGACAACGTGGTTCAGTTTAACTCTAGGTTCGGTGGGAGAATGTAATGAAAAGAACACTGGACCTTGACAACCTGATCTCCCCTGACGCTATGGCTTCGGCTATTGCGAACAGCTGGCAGACATGGAACCAGTACCGCAAGACATGGATGTCCCAGTGTCAGGAGCTGAGGAACTACGTCTATGCAACAGACACGCTGACGACACAGAACCAAAAGCTACCTTGGTCTAACTCTACCACTACACCTAAGCTGACGCAGATCTACGATAACCTGAAAGCTAACTACACTTCTGCTTTGTTTCCCTCGTCTGACTGGATGAAGTGGAAGGGGGACACCGTAGAAAGTCGTGACAAGTCTCGGGCTATCACGGAGTTCATGAAGACCAAGATGGACCAAAGTGGCTTTACGTCCACTACCATGGATCTCTTGGACGACTGGATCTTGACAGGTAACTGCTTCGGCACCATTGAGTACATCAACGAGTTTGTCCAGACAGAAGACGGCAACAGCTCTCAGGTCTACAAGGGTCCTCGTCTTGTTCGTATCAGTCCTTTCGACATTACGTTCGATCCTACTGCTGCTCACTTCTCGGATACTCCTAAGATCATCCGTAGTCTGAAGCGCCTAGGTGAAGTCCAAAAGATGGCTGAGTCTGATCCTGACTTCGCTGTGATCTTGAACAAGATGCTCAACAACAGAAGTGAAGTAGGTGGAGGCAGTGACATTCAGAAGTCTGATGCGTATATCGCTGACGGCTTCACGTCTATCCAGAACTACTACGCTAGTTCCTCTGTAGAGTTCCTGACGTTCTACGGAGACATGTACGACCAAAGCACACAGACCCTGTATACTAACAAGGTTATCACTGTGGTGGATCGGGCGTACATCGTAAAGATGGAAGACAGCCCGAGCTACATGGGCACTGACATGATCTTCCATGCAGGCTGGCGTACTCGTCCTGATAACCTGTACGCCATGGGTCCGTTGGATAACTTGGTTGGAATGCAGTATCGCATCGACCACCTAGAGAACCTGAAGGCTGATGTCTTCGATCAGATCGCTTTGCCCATGGTTGTTGTCCAAGGGGACGTGGAGGATTTTGAGAACCAGCCGGGTGAGCGTATCTACGTAGGTGAAGAGGGAGCAGTAAGCTACCTTCGTCCTGATGCTACTGCGCTGCAAGCAGACTTCCAGATCCAGACCCTTGAGACAAAGATGGAAGAACTAGCTGGTGCACCTCGTATGGCTATGGGCCTACGTACTCCGGGTGAAAAGACAGCCTTCGAGGTTGGTGTCCTAGACAACGGAGCCAATCGTATCTTCCAGCATAAGGCTCTGCAGTTTGAGCTTATGTTCCTTCAGCCTGTCCTCCAAGCTATGCTTGAGGTTGGCTACCGTAACTTCTCTGGTTCAGAGATCGTATCAGGCTATGACGCAGAAGTTGGTTCAGTTATCTACACGACGATCACCAAGGACGACATCGGTGTGTCTGGTAAGATCCAACCTGAGGGTTCGTCTCACTTCGAGAAACGCAACCGTCGAGTACAGACCCTGACCCAGTTGATCCAGCTTAAGGCTGATCCTTCTGTTGGGTCTCATATCTCAGGCAAGCGTGTCGCTGCTATCCTTGCGGATGAACTGGATGAGCCTGAGCTGTACGGAGATAACATCGCTGTCATCGAAGGCGCAGAGACACAGAAGGCTATGCTTGATGCTGAGGCTGATGTTCAAGAGGACATGGCGATGAAAGCAGAGATGGGTCTCTAATGAATACGCTGTGGTACAAAGGGAAGCGACCCTCAGCTAAAAGCAAACAAGAGCTTCAGGCTAAGCTAGCTAACGCAGCTGATGCCTTTGAAGAGCTGCACGAGGTGCTTGAGCTCCAGATCAAGGACAGAGCTACCGAAGCAGACTATGACAACCCGAGCTGGTCTCATAAGCAAGCTCATCAAAACGGATTTAACGAGGCACTCCGTCTCGTTATGAAACTTACAAAGGACTAACCATGTCAGTATTTGACTCACAGAACCAAAGTGAGGAACAGGCCAACTACGTAAGCAAGTTGGTCGAGGCACGCGGAGAACAATGGTCTGACCCAGAGGTGATCGCCAAGGGTAAGCTTGAAGCCGACCAGCACATCGAGAATCTTGAGCGTCAGCTCGCAGAGATGCGTGAAGACCTAGATGCTCGTAGCAAGCTAGAGGACATTGCGAAAGCACTTGAGGACAAGGCTGGGGCTAGCAGTTCCCCTCAATCTCAAGAGCCTGCACAAACTGCTGAAGCTAAACCGGACACCACGAGTGAAGCAGATATCGAAAGCCTTGTAGAGAAAACTCTCCTGTCCCGTGAAGCTGCGACTAAGGCTCAGGCCAACGTTGCTGCAGTGGACAAGGCGATGCAAGAGAAGTACGGAGACAAAGCCTCTGAGGTAGCTCAGGCTAAGGCTAAGGAACTCGGTATGTCTCTTGAGCGTCTCGGAGAGATTGCTGCGGAAAGCCCTCAGGCCTTCCTTGCTATGGTCGGGGAAACCGCGCCAAAGTCTTTCGAAGCACCTAAGTCTACGGTTAACACCACAGGCATGGCAGCTATGACCGACGAAAGAAACTTCGGTTACTACCAAAAGATGCGTCGAGAGAACCCTAAACTCTACTATCAACCCAAGACACAGAATGCCATGATGCAAGATCGGGTACGTCTTGGAACTAACTTCTACTAAGGAGAAGACACATGTCTGGAATGGACACTGGTAATGTCTCTTTGCTCACTCGTGCCGAAGTATGGTCCGCTGAGCTGAAGGAGACCCTCGAAGAGGATCTGATGGCCCAGAACTTTGTCAAGATGCTGACAGAGTTCCCTGATGGCGATGAGTTCAAAATCCCGTCAATCGGTGACGCTCGTACTGACGACTACACCGAAGACACTGCGGTTGAGTACCGCCCGATGGACACTGGTCAGTTCCAGTTCTCCATCACCGAGTACCTCTCTTCGGGTACTTACATCACGAAGAAAGCCGAGCAGGACATGTACTACATGAACGAGCTCGTGTCTAGCTTTGTGCCGAAGCAGCGTCGTGCTATCCTCGAAGCTTGGGAAGCCCATGTCTTTGAACAGCCGGAAGCTGCGTACTCTGCTAACGCACAGGGTCAGATCAACAGCGCCTATCACCGTATGTCTGGCGGCAACTCTGGTCGTATTCAGCTGGAAGACTTTGCCTACGCAATGTACTCCCTGAAGAAGGCCAATGTCAATCAGACCAACATGATTGCTGTTGTTGATCCGTCCGTTGAGTATTACATCAACACTCTGGCTAACCTCGTCTCTGTTGCTGACAACCCGCGTTGGGAAGGCATCGTCGAGTCTGGCTTTGGTACCGGGATGCGCTTCATCAAGAACATCTACGGCTTTGATGTCTACTGCTCTAACTTCCTGCCGGATGTAACGGACAATGCCCTGCCGGAGCGGGATGGTACGACCACCAACGACTTCTCGTCTACTGCTGGTAAGCCGTGCTACTTCTTCTCTGCAGCCCCGGATGTCATGCCGATCATCGGCGCTTGGCGTCAGGCTCCTGAAGTTGACACTGAGTTCAACAAGGACTACCAGCGTACTGAGTTTGTCACCACTGCTCGCTTTGGTAACAAGCTGTACCGTCCTGAGAACATGGTGTCTGTTGTCACCTCCACCGACGTTAGCTAAGGAGAAAACGTTATGGGAACTTGGACGAACTCTGATGGTCTTGAGGTCCGCTTTGGCCTCTCGACTGCAGAAAAAGTAAAGTCGGGTAGCACCTCTGCTACTCCGAAGGTTGTCGCTTTCGACATCGATGCACCGACTGCAACCGGTAACACGGATCTTAACTCCGGCAACGATGCAGTCATTCCGTCTGGCGCGTACATCACCAAGGCTTCGCTGCTTGTCAAGACTGCGTTTGCTTCCGGTGGTGCTGCTACCTTGACCCTTGGTCTTGTGGAAGCTGACGGTACTGCTGTTGATGTAGATGGCATTGACGCCACGGTCGCACTGGCTGCTCTGGCTGCTGACAAGGCTGTCGCTTGCGATGGTGCCCTTGTTGGTGGCACGGCTCTAGTGACTGCAGACGCTGTTCTGCGTATCACTTGTGGCACTGCTGCGTACACCGCAGGTAACGCCAAGCTGCTCGTTGAGTACGTCATCTAACTAACTTGGGGGAGGCTCAGGTCTCCCCCGTCTTTCTAGGAGGTTCACTTGCCTGATATTCAACACAGTGCTCTGTCCGGTTCTGATCTTCATGAACCCAAGGGTATTGCTTCTGCCTCCGTTAATCAGATCTATGCTGCAGATGGAGCAGGCTCTGGCAACTGGTACAAGATCTACACTCAAGGGTTTGAGGACTACAACCACGCAGGCTCTTCTATAGCTCTTACCTCTGGTGTGTCCGCTCAACTTCTAAACGATGGTGCAGGTACGTTTACCAACAAGGCTTACCAGCTTCCGGGTTTCAATGACATCTGGAACACAACCACTAACCAGCTTGATTTCTCAGGTGCTGGTCTTTCGATAGGAGACACTGTTGATATCCGAATTGATACCACAGTTACTACCGCTGGGGCTAACAACGACATTGAACTAAGCCTTGACCTTGGTATCGGAGCCTCGCCGTACTCACTCGTAGCTGTGTACCGTGAGTGGCGTACTGCTGGAACCTACCAGTACACGACGTTCTACAGCATCTACATGGGTGATGCCAACACTCTTAACAACCCCTGTGAGATCCACGCTCTGTCGAACTCCACAGGCAACTCGATCCAAGTCAACGGCTGGTACATCCGCGTCATACCTCGTAACCCTGTCATTGCAGCCTAAGGAGCCCTAGATGCCTAAGCACACCCTCTTGTACATGGTCCAGAGTATCCTTAGTGATATGGACGCAGAGGAAGTCAACAGCATCGAGGACACCTCTGAGGCTGGACAGGTAGCTAGTATCATTCGTGATACCTACTACAACGTCGTGAACAACAGGAACTTCCCTGAACACAACCAGTTCGTTAAGTTCACTGCTGCCTCTGACACAAACTTCCCTACGCACTTCGAGTACAGGGATGACGTTCGTAACGTGACAAAGGTTTGGTACAACATCTCGGATGATGCTACTGATCCTGACTACAAGGAGATCCTGTGGGTTGACCCTCTGGACTTCGTTGAACGTACTGACTCTCGCACAAGCTTTGTCCTTGTGGACGACAAACAAGCCGGGACGAAACTCAAGATCGGTAACGACAAGCGTCCTACTTTCTACACCAGCTTCGATGACCAGTGGGTTGTCATGGACTCCTATGACGCAACTGTAGACACCACACTGCAGGAGTCTAAGGTCCGTGCTTACGCCACTGTCGAACCTACCTTCACCCTTAGCGATACCTTTGTCCCTGACTTGGACGCTAACATTTTCCCACTGCTGCTTAACGAGTCTAAGTCTGTGGCTATGTCCCTCCTGATCGGAGGTTCTGATCCCAAGGTAGACCAAGCAGCTAGACGCCAGCGATACCGTAACCAGAACCAGCGGTATAAAACCAAGCAACCTCAAGGATACTCTTCTTATGGCCGTAACGGTTGAAACCATCACCGATAACTTTGGCAACCCTGTCATCTACATTCAAGACCCTACGAAAACTGAGGCAGTGTACTCAGTAGAGAAATCAAAGGACGGTTACACGTTCTACGAAGTTCGTTCTAGTCAAGGTGCTATCCCTAAGATACTCGAAGGCAAGTTCACTAAGTCCCAAGACCTAGAGAAAAAAGTGGTCAAGTATCTCACTGAGAAGAAGCCGACACGAACGGTACGCACTAAAGAAGTCTCTAAGCTCCGAGCACAGAAAGACAGCTAATGGCACAGCAAGTTTCCCAAAGACCAGCAGTTATCCTGAACAAGGGGCTTGTCACTGAAGCCGGGGAACTTACTTTTCCTGAGGGTGCATCTGTTGATGAACTCAACTGTACCCTTGAGCGTGATGGCTCTCGTCGTCGTAGGCTAGGTGTCCAGTACGAGGACGGCTATGTCCTAGGTCCTGCTGTAGGTACAGACTCTATTGTCTCTACCCACCAAT